>Ga0116229_10006244_pt1 | contig 19241 bp, 10 predicted proteins | sample S1TSphgellanicum_3_FD_87313 | JGI IMG/M metagenome (GOLD analysis project Ga0116229, IMG submission 87313) | Host-associated microbial communities from peat moss isolated from Minnesota, USA - S1T2_Fc - Sphagnum magellanicum MG | ecosystem: Host-associated > Plants > Peat moss > Unclassified... | reverse complement strand
GTTTCTATTTTATTTGCTTGTAATGGAGGGAGACTACAGAAAACAGAAGCTATGTAGTTTTCATTTGGTCCCACATTTTATAATGTTCAGTAGGTGTTAGTACATTGTTACTGTGAGAACCACTTGTTTTTTTCATTTCTTTTAATAATTTGTGATATCACACAGAAATGGAGGATTTCTCCAATAAATTAGCAAACTTAGTCAAATATAATCAAGAAAAAAATACTTATTACGAATTTTCCAATTTTTCATTAAAAAATTTAAAACAAAATCACTGGTACAAACTAATTGTGAAGTTGTTGTTTTTTTGGGAACTTCATTGAACATTTCTTATTTTTATTCTTGCTGGTTTGAACTCGCTGTAATTAGCAGAGGCATTACAGGATGAGTTAGTTGTGTTGCAGGTTATGAGAAAATTGTTCAGAAGGCGGGTGCGATATCCCAAAAAAATGATCATTTTCATTTTCTCTGCATATGAAAAAATTGCCCAATTAAAAGTCATAAACTCCTTGCTATGTTTATTATTTGTCAACTTTGTCTTACATGAAATGATGAACCCCACACATAAGAAAAAAATTCAGGACATAAGACTTTTGCTCACTCGGTGTTGCTGTTGTTTTTAGCTTGTGCGTTTTTCTTTTGCAATTAAATTAAAGGGCTTTGGGGCTTAACAACTCCCTTGTAAGCAAGAGGTCCCCACAATTTCATGTAATTCCCAATGTGCACAAACTGGCAACTTGTCTATACAACTAACTCGTCCATAGTCGAAATGTGTACAGTAGAAGTAATAAGAGCATCTCCAGCAGTGGTCAGTATGTAACCCTGTAAAAGTATTTTTCACATCCAAGTTTAGTTATTTACTTTTCTGCAACCCCACCCATAAAACTGAAACTGGGGCAGCAAATAGGACTACCAATAGCAAACCATCTGGACTCAATCATTACGATGGGCCAATTAGAAATACTGAGCAGCAGCCAGATCATAGTTGTTACACTCTTTTTTGCAGGTGCACAACGTTGCTATGGCTTTTACCAGGCACCCCAACCTGTGCAATTGTGCTGACCCAAAACCATTTTGGTGACCCAAACCAGCATATTTTGACTTGTCTTCATCCAATTGTACTGAGCACCGCTGGAGATGCTCTAACAGAGGAAGCATCTTCTCACTGTCAAATGCCTACGGAGGTACCAGCCAGGCTGAACCAACAGGCACCAGCAAATCATCCACTGGACACCCATAATGACTCAGTTGTGAATGAAGAATGTCAACAAAGTTCACATAAAGTTTCACCTTGTGTAACAAACCGCGTTACTCCACACTATGGATGACGATCGAACTCATATTACAAGCATCTCCATCAGCACATTGCACAGCATGTTTTGAATGAAGATCAGTAAAATTTTGCCTGACTGGCTCAGCAAAATGGGTTTGACTCAATATGTTTGCGGAGTATGCAGAGGCTGGCAAAACCTGTGGCACGATCTAACACCTACTTTTGATTGGTCAGATATTTTGAATGATCCAGGTGGTTTGCTATTAGTATGTTCCGACCATTTACCATCCCCATTTCATGTTTATTATGAGAATAGTAAATAATTAATCTTGGATGTGAGAAATATTATTGCAAAGTGAAATGTTGAGTATGGGTGGAGTTACTTTAAGCTCAGAAAATTAATATGTTTTAATATATTCCTCAAATTCTAATAATATCCAAAAAAATATTCATATTTTTCATGAGATCATTTTTCACTTCTATCATTTATATAAGTAGATGCATGCAGATTGTAGTAGTCAATACATGAGTAAGGAATAGTGGGTTGTTTGATATGTAAGTCCTATAGTTGAATAACAGGTTCAACAAAAATTATATTATTTTTAGACATGCTGAAATGTTCAAAAAATATTTTTGTCAAAGAAAAAAAAAAATTGTGAAAGAAAAGGAAGCATCTTTTGGGAAGTTCACGATTATTCTATTGTTGAAATTTTGAATCTTGAAAATAAAATAATTATTCATCGGAGACCTGGCAAACTTGCTGTTCAACTATGGTAGTGAAAACAGAAGTTAATCTAAATATGGTGGTTAGGTAGTGGATTGGAATCCATTGACAAATCCTTTTCTGTTCATCCATCCGGCATGGTGTGCTGGTGGCTGAATTGGTTCAGTCTAACCCACCCAATCAGCACCCAGGTACAAGCCCACCATGCAGGATGAAACATTTTTCCATTACAGTGCTGTCCCATAGCTAACCACTGTGGTTACCACAGATCTGGGATCAGCATGCCTACTGGTATGGTATGGTATGGTATGGGAAAGTTGGACAATGGATGAAAATTGAGATACTTTGGGAAAGTTTGAAACCTGAATGAAATGGAGCTGGTTGGGAAAGTTCAAAAATGGATGAAAATAAATCTAGTTGAGGTTTATTTTCATTGTTAGTTGTTGTTTCATCAATTCTCTTATTTTTCAACTTTCCCAAATGATATATCATCCAGTGATATACACTGCCTTTAAATGAAAGGTAGAATAACAAAAAACCATTTCAAGGTTTTTAACACTATACATTCACGGTAAACTTTCCCAAATTCACCCATTGTGCCACTTCCTCAAGGTTCATTCGTTGCACAACTTTCATTATCCAACTCCCCAAGTTCATCCACTGACCTTCTTACCCAAAATTTCCAACTTCCTTAAATCCATCCCTTGGTTCTTTTACTCGGATCGTAAAACTTTGCCATTTTCAATAAATACCATATTTCTCAAAATTGTCCAATTTCCCCAAGTTCATATCCTATCCAATTTCCTTGGATTGTCAAACTTCGTCATATTCATCAATTTTCCAACTTCCATAAATTGCTCAACTTCCATGTTTTCAGCCATTGTACAATTTCCATGGCTTCATCTATCATTGAACCACTCTAGATTCCTCCATTTCCTTGGATTTATCCATTGTCCAACTCCTCCAAGTTCATGCATGATCCCTTGTAGCCAAAAAGGAAGGGTCTACATAAACAAACTAAGTAGTGACATAGATCACATTTGTACTCTAATTTTTCAAGAACATGTAGAAAAAAGCAAGTCACAATATAGTTAGCCTTGTATAGTTACCCACACTTTGCACAACATAATATCCAACAAAAACAAAGTCATGTTTTAGACAAGGAAACATTACCCCTTCTTTAAACACTTGTTAATCATGTTCACACATGATAAGCCAAAAGTGACCCACCAAAAGGATATTTTCCATTACTCCATGCACTTTCATCTAATACCTCATTTTAAATTACACCATTTTCTCACTTTGTTCAACTTCACCATATTCATCTATTGTCCACTTTCCCCAAATTGTTGATCCACTATTTAACTAGCTTAAACTTATCCATTGTCTTGTTTCTTTGTATTCTCTAACTTCCCAAGTTCCTTCCATTCAAAGAATCAATCCTAGAACTAATGCACAACATGAACTTTATTGAATGCATTTACTTTAAAGCAAAAACACATTTTGACCATAAATTCACATAAATTCAAAACCTTTGAGAGAAACCTTTCTTGTTAGACATCACTAGCCCAACCTACTCAAGTTGTGTATTCTATGCATCAAGCTACATTTTTATTTGTTGCATTTATTCAATGCTTGTCATTTGTTTGCCCACTTATATAAAGCACACAAAGAAATTTCCTAATGCATTTGGAGTGAATCAAGCTACATTTAAATTGTTGTGTCAAACAAAATGTCCTTAATGGGTTTTCAATGCTTGGACAAATGCATAGTAACTAACTATTTTTAGTATTTGCAAACTTGTAATCATTCGCAAAATGATATGGAATTTCAAGTAATGTTTTTATATATTATTCCTTAATGTGTAAAAGTTTGGACTCCAATTGTGGATGCAAATTGGGCATGCATTTTCCAAGCAACTTTGAATTAAGACTAAAAAGGCTTATGATTTAACTTGCAACAATGAAGTTGGATTCAATGTCCTTAGTTTGAACCACTCATATTTCAATTAACACCAATCACAACTAGCCTCTATTATTTATAATTGACGTAGCTCAAAGCTTGGAGTCAACCAACAAGGTTGTCAATAATGGTCTTGGGTGGGAATTGTATAAATTTTTAACTTGTAAATTTGCATTTTTGTGTACCATTCATCATCGTTATAATGTTTTTGTTTCAAAATGAGACTAAAGTCTCTTCACAAAAAACCATAAGTCCTACCTACTTTCAAATATTTTTCTTGAACATCTAATACCAAAAAACATTTATATGGGAAAATATTGGATGTCGCAACCCTACTTAGAGGGAGTGTGAGGATGAAACTCACACTCCCGAAATTGGGACTTGGGAGTCTTCCGGGACTCCCAAAATTTCAGAATTCGATTACAAGGGTCAAAACACCTCGCATTGGGGTGTTTTTTATATCATTGGAAAGCTAGCGAAGTGTAGATCTCGAAAATGGCCTCGCATGGGCCATTTGGACATTTGTAGCACAAGTTATGGCAAAAAGAAGGTCGAGAGTCAAACTGACAATTTAACTTCCGACCACTAAAAGTCAGGATTCGACTCGACCCTGGTGCGTGCAGGTGGAATGTGACACACCATTGGAAAGCTCTCAAGGAAATCTACAAGTTTGCTTTAGACTTTATCCCAATCGAAGGTTTGAACAAAGAGTTATGATCTCGCAAAGTCCTGAAAATCCAAACCATGACAATTTTAGGACTCCTCTTTAGGAGTCCTAAAACAAAAAGCCATTTGGATGTGAGTGCCGCGGAGAGGCATAGAGTATACTATATGGGGGAAGGTGGTGGCTTCCCCCGAGTCCGGGGCGTGGTGAGTCAAGTGAGTCCAGAGTTGCCCGTGGCTTGTCCTAGCACCAAAGGTGCTCCAAAAAATGAACTAACCAACTTGTTGGTTGGTTTGATGTAGATTCGAGTAAGTGAATAACTTGTCATTCTTCCTAGTCCCATCCCGAAGCTTCAGCATGCCCCTCTACCCCTTCTAGTGGTGAATGTTGGGAGCGTGCCCCAAATTCTTTACAATTCCATTATGTGAATAACTTAGACCCAACTTAGGTTTAACTAGGGACTTGGGAGCGCGTCATTGGATGGAAAGATCAATTCTAACACATCTCATTTATCTTTCCATATTTTGCCATGTTAAAGTGTGTCATTACTTATTGTGCATCCTTTAAATTTTTGCATTGTCATCTCTCAAAGACTTATAACACTTAGCCATGATTGAACATTTCTTGAAGTACATTGTTTTAAATTTCATAAGTAATGAAAGTTGCACTTATGTTACAAATATGTAACAACAATTGCAAGTAATAGCAAAGTCAATCATAATAAATCTTTCTTTGCATTCTTATGGAAGGATTGGACAAATGGAAATGGGATGATGTTTGAATTTGAACTTTAGGTTTTGTTTAAAATTGACCTTCAAGATTCTTCAACTAGTCACCAATTTTCTTTGAAAATTTTATTAAATTTGTTGGAGAAATTACCTTCCCTTCCTTCATCCTTCTTCTTTAACTAGTCAAACAACCATGCAATATATTTTTTAAACAATAAATGTAATTCCTTGCACAACAATGTTTCAAGGCCAAAACACCTTTGGCTTTTGAACTTTCAAGCAATTTATTTCATCAATCAAAGGCAAGATTTGCTACACAATAACATCACCTTGGTGTTGGTTGTCCTTGAACCATCATTTTAGTATTATAATGAATGTAAGGCAATGGAACCACAAGAAAAAAAATGGTAATGTATAATTGTTTTTTGTAACTAATTTTTAGTTATAAGCGACATTTGCAACTAAAATCTCATTAGTCATGCTAGACAAGTCACATATAACATTAATTGCAAATGATAATGAATTTTGAATGAAAGAAAAAATCAACAAAATACAAATTTATCCTTTGAATAACCATATACATATTGTTATTTTGCAACTAAAATGTAACTATTTTTGTGCACAATGGGAGCAAATGATGTGTTGCCACATGTCACATCTTTTTGTTATTTAAATATAAATTTGAAATAATCTAAAACATTCAATTTATATGTTTGGATGGTTCTAGATTTATGACATGTGGCACAATCCAAATGTGCCACATGGCATATTGATTAAATTTGTCCAAAATCAATTTAAATACATAAGTATATAAATAAGTTAAACTACGTAAGTAGATAAGAAGGATCGCCCTACCTATTTACTTAGACTAAGCACCTACCTACCTAAGTTAGATATCTACTTAAATAGTTAGACAAGTATATAGTGGTATATAATCTAAATTATGTTTCAAACTAAGGGGCCATATTCAAATTATTTTTGGCATCTAAGGTTCTCCAATTGGTACACAATCAAAACATTGACTACTATTCAATTATTTTGGTGACACCATCAACACACATATATGGATGATAAAATGTCTTAAAGGATGGATGAAATGTAATCTTGTTTACAACTTTGTTATGACTATTTCTTTCACTATGCTAGATAACTAGTAATTGACTTCAACCTTATACACATAATATTTTAATATTTATTTTAAATTATAATAACATTCAATTATATGTAAATATTATTTGTACAAATTAGTTTTTTGGTGCATATAAATATTCAACTTTATTTCCAAAATGAAATTAAAGAAAACATTTCCGAAATATATGTTGATAATAATGTATGATGCAATTTTTTTTTCTGCATATGAATTATGAAATTTTTTAAAAAATTGTAACATAAATTTGTAATAATTTGTATGTTCAATACATATGATTTATTTTTTTTATGTATATTGAATTTTAGTTTAGAACATATCAAGTAATGATATATAATTAATGATTTCTTGGAACTCTAATGTTTATTCATTTTTATACACATGATATCTTAAATTTTTTAATTGTAATAAAATGTCATAAAACATTTAATTACATGTAAATTTTATTTGTGTAAATAAATAATTATGTATTATGCAAAAAACCATTGTGCATATAAGTATTAAAATTTTAGTTTCAGAATATATTTTTTTGAATTCTGAATTATAGGTTTGTAATAATTTATGTTCAATGTATGCAATTTATTATTTCTATGTAAATCAAATGCTAGTTTAATAATCATACATAATTAATATTTTCGTGGAACTTTAATTTTTATTCATATTTATAGATATGATATCTTAATATATATTAAAATTATAATAAAAATACATTAAACTATTATGTTATGTGTAAGTGTTTTTGTATAACTGAATGGTTATCTATTATGAATGTTTTTTTGCATATAAATATTATATTTCAATTTGAAAATAAAATTCAGTGAGATTCCAAAATGTAAGTCAACTTAATAATGTGTGTGTTCAATACATGCATAATTTATTATTTCTATGTGGATTCAATTTTTGTATACAACATATCAAACAATGATATATAATTAGTAAGGATATTTAATAAATTCTTAGATAATTTCAGAAATTATTATTATTCTAATAGTATTATACTTTCAATGATTTTTTAGAATATTTTTCTTATTTAATATTTATTATATTATTTCATAATAGTTAAATAATTAACCTAACCTACTACTAGCTACAATATTATTATTAATTTTATTGTTGTAATTTTAACCAATTATTAAATATCACTACATTAATATAAATAATATCATTAAAATATCATTAAAAATATTACTGAATTTTTATATTTTAGTTAATTTATTTTTTTTAATGTTAATAAAATTTATATTGAATTAGTAAATTTTTTATTATTATTATTATTATTATTTAATCGATAATTATAGTTAATTTCTCAAATTTTTAAAAATTAAATTAATTATCATATTATTTAATAAATGATAATAATATACATATTTGTTTAATTATATAACTATATAATTAAAAATGGTTGATGAAAAATTATTACAAATAATTAACATAACTAGCTAGACCTAGGCAAACTATTAGATAAACTATTAATTTGGGTCTAGGCCTAACTAAACTTAGACTATTTTGTAATTCAATTGCAACTAGATTACAACTATTTGAGTTGCAATTAGGTAAGTACAATTGAGTTACAACTAAAATGTATGTCCCATATTATTTAGTTTCCATTACAAGAATCCAAACTATTTAAAGGAATGCACTAGGATTGTTGGAAAAACACAATAATCATGAAAATGTAATAACCATTTGTGATGAGCAAATCAAAAAGTTCAACCTTGAAGGTTAAACCAAATCAAATAAGAATTCATTTGTTAAATCCCATGTGGCCTAGGTCTAGGTTTAATGTAGGTGCTTAGGTCTAACCTTAGTTTAAACCTAAGTTAAGTGGCCTATGTTTAAGTTTAACCTAAATTCTTAAGTCTAAACATAACTTATACTTAAAGTATGTGGCCAATGTTCAAGCATCACATGGCCTAGCCTATGGATGTGGATGTGGCATGTGTCATTTAACTATTTGTTGACCCTTAAGTTTTGTGAATGTGGCATGCATCAACATTGTGAGTGTGCCAAGGATCACCAAATCATTGGTTAGATGTTTAATTCACATAATTGCAACCTAATTGAAATTGCAACTAGATTTTTGGCTAACATCATACCTAATTAGTAGATGAGGTTCATCCACCAATTAAAAGCAATTGAAATCAATTTTCAACTATAGTGGTATACAGCTTGCAACTAAAATGGTAAGTAGTTGCCATTGTTATGTGGTTGACACTTTGAACTAGGATATCATTTTCAACTTGTACTTGTCAACTTTTTTGGTTCGTAAATGAAAAAAACATTTTCGAGCTCCAAAAATACTTTGTAATTACTTTTTTTTCTCAACTATGTTTTTTTCGTTGAAATTTAGTTGGAAACGTAATTATAAAACGGGGGCTTTAATAATGATGCAAGATACTTAATGAAAGCAAGTCATTCTACTAATGATTATTATTTTCTAGAATTTTTTTATGTTTTTGTTGTGAACACTAAAACTTGATTTTTTAAAATCCTATTGAGTTTCAAATATTACATGACTTGAATAGTGTTCTCATTAAAAACTTTGAATGAGAAATCTTGTTTAAGTGCATTATCCTTTATTATTTTGAAATTTGATGGGTGTAAGAAATTTGTGATGTGATGTTTGTAGTGGTACCACCAAAGGATGTTTTCACTAAAGCAAATATGTGATTTTGATTTTGTATGTGAATGACCAATCCTACTTGCTAAAGATGATATACATGTATTCACCAAACTTTAAGATGAGCTTATTCAAAAGACTTCTAATGAACCCTAGAGATGTGATATTTCATATTGGAAACAAAATGGAAATTTCTTCATCAAAGGAAATATATCATCCATCTTTTAAAAGGTATGGAATGATACCAATAATGATGGTTTTAAATTACAAAAATATGTGGGATCAAAACTTACAAATGAAACCACATATCATTTGCTAATATGAAACTTGCCATACTTAACAAATATTAGGCTATGTAAATTAGTTTTGTATAATACCTAGGTTAATTCAATAGCAAGGTGCTTAATAATTATTTTTTTTATGTTTATTTTTGGCAGTAAAATAATAATATTTTATAATTAGGCATTATACTAAATAATGAAACTAATATGCTTGAGAATTTTTTAAAAATTTGCAGCACAACAAGAAAAAAAATTCAGAATTTTCAACAATTTCAAAAATAATTAATCAATGCCTAACCAACCTAAGTACTATGGGTAGATTACCATAATAGATAGGTTGGTTAAGCACTAATTAAACTTTTTGGAATTGCAAAAAAAAACTAAAATTTTCAATTTGATATGCAAAAAATTTGAAAAACGCTCTCAAACACACTAGCTTCATTATTTAGTATAGTGCTTAATTTTAAAATATCAATTTTTACTAGCAAAGGTCAATGACATAAAATTATTATTAATAGGCAGCTTGTTGTCAAACCAACTTAGGTACTACAATAACAAGTTTATGACCAACCTCAACTTGTGGATCACTTGACATCACTAAAACACATTCTCAGATTTTTTTTAAAAACCACGAATAATGGACTTAGATTTCCAATTGGAATAAGCATCCTTACAACCCAAGTTGACGTCAATTGAACACATGACTTTAACACCAAAACATGTAGAAAAGGGTCCCATGCTAGTGATTTGACCATCCAATACATTCCAACCTTTACACAATAAACAAATATATTGATGAAACGTTTCAATAAAGTTTGTAACTCAAACATCATAACAAAAATTGGAATTACACAACTATCACGTAACATTAATAATTTCATTCAAGTATTTGATCATTGTTAAATGATAGAGGTTTCTTCACAAATACTTGAACTTATAATATTATTTCTAATTCATTAAGAAATTAAAATGTGAGAAGTGGTGATAGTTCAAAATAAACACATTTGATTATACTATACATGATGATCTAAGTAAAGTTTGACATTTAAGTAGATTAAATTAAAAACATGAATTACATAATAACAAAACTAATTGTTGTGATACAATAATTCAATTTTTCAATGGATATTTAACTCAAAGTCTCACATACATAACAACACTATTTGTTTGATGTGCAAGATGTGCTAGTTCTATCCTTTGAAAAGGTATTTAATTATCTCCTTTCATGTATTTTATCAAATATGAAATAATATAAATGTGACCTTTTGATTTTTAGTAGTATAAAAGCTAGTTGATACAAATGCAAAGTTCAATGCAAATTGCATTTTCATCCTAACATTAACATCCATACTCCTTCCAATGTTGTTATTGCGAATCTCCAATACCTAACAATTTTTTTCCTTACCATCATTGGTCCCTATCTCCTCGACATTTATTATTGAGAATTTGTAATACCCAACAAAAATTTATTGTTTGCTCATGATCAATCCCTACTACCTCCAAAGTTGTTATTTGCAAATATCCAATCCCCAATAACTTATTTGTTTGTCATTGATAATCAAGAAATATATTTGCTCATCATTGGTTCAAAGATCATGAAAATCAAAGATGAAACTTGATTTTCATGTATTGAACCTTTTTGTTTGTTTCAATTCATATTGTGAAAACACCTTTCTCCTAATTGTCCATTGTGGTATGACTTGTTCAATATTGCAACAAATTGAGATCACTTATGAGAGCTAGATTGGAAATGGAAAATCATTGGTGCATTTCTTGTTGAAGATTTCAAGGTGAAACGTAATGTTTAACATTTGATTGATTTGAACCATCCATTTGGCAATCAATTGTGGAACATGATACCAAATAGTTTAATCAAGGTTTTAAAAAACTTGAAGAAGGATCTTTAGGTGATTCATGTGTATTGTCTTGGCCCTTGAAAAAAATAAAAAGGTAGGAGATATCATTGATAAATATTGGACTTTTTGGGGGATTTTGTTAACAAAAAATGGAAGCATGAAGGAACGCAAGTTACAAGTTTTTTGAACAAATTGTTCACCCTTGAAAATATTTTTGTCATAAGCTTTCATTTTTTTGGTTGTGAAAGAACCTTACGATAATTTCATTGGTGACAATTAAATGTGTGGAAGTTAAGCCTATTTGACTTTTGTTTCTCCAATTATTAACATCCATTTTGACCCTGGTTTCATTCCATGTGATATAATACAAGTTTTCGAGATTTTAATTTGGAATTTGCACTTCAAATGATTTACCCATCAAACTTTAGATTCCAAATTTTGAGCTTCAACTTAATTCATAATATATATATATATGATCAATAACTCAAAAAATCAATCAAAGCTTTTTACAATTTTTTTTGAAGTTGTCCAATAACATAGTTTTGTGAAGAAAAAAATGGTGGTTCCAAGTGGTTGGGATTCATGCCAACTTGCTTGTAGAATGAGGAAACAATGTCATAGTGTCACTATATATATATATATATATATATATATTACTATTACTATTACTATTACTACCAAATTTGAAATTTTCTAAAACTACAAGACATGGAAACTAGTTTCAAGCCCCACACACACACATGTATATACTTGGTGGGCATCTAGTTGTTGAAATCATTTTCCCATGTCAAAAAAACCTACAAAGTGATGTACACTTACCAAACTTCATTTCAAGGTAATAAGGCAAGAAGCATATAAATATATTTATTGTGATACCTTATATAGTTCAACACTTAAGCACTTAAGTGCTAAGTAATTTTATTTTTTTTGAAATCAAGTTCATTAAAAACAAATGATAATATATGAAATTTTTGGCTTGATGTTATGTTGATGTAAATATATATTCAATAATCATGACTAATAAGTCACCTACTTAACATAAACAAAAAAAGTGATGAACCCTTAATACAAGGTACACAATTGTGTCCAATTCTCAAATTTTTGCATCAACTAATTAATATTTTCCTTGACTTTCAACATTTTGTGCAAATCATTTTAAAACATTTGACAATTTAAAACATAATTCCAATGACAAGAAATTTTGAAAAATTGATATATGAGTGATTTTTTGAAATTTATCATATGGTCATCTTTAGACATTTCCAAAGATAATTATCTCATTTTCAAGTCAGATTATCTTTAATTTTTTCCTAATAAAAATCTCACTCCTTTCTTAATAATTACCTTCATTTTTATAATTACTTCATTCTTTTTTCTATTTATTAACATGGATATAAAAAGACAAATTAACGTGTGTTTTTTCATGTCCATGATATTTATATTAATTCAAATTAAATTTCACATTGACATAAATAATGATGAGTTATTGAAAACCATATGAAAACATAAAGGGGAAAAAAACAAAACAAAACAAAAGTTGATTGTCACTAGTAATGTGGTAGTGTGCAACAACATGAAGTTCAAATACAATTATTGCCAAACCTAAAAAGTATTATACTATGGTATAATGATGTAGCCTATATCAAGGGGTATGGGGCATCTTGACCAATAAAAAATTCAACAATTTTTTTCATTTTTCAAAAAATAACATGAATTTTTTTTTGTGTAAATTCAATTAATTTTCCTTTTTCGCTTTGGGAAAACCTCATAATATCAACGCACACCCACCACCCAATATATATATAATTTTCTTAATTAAAAAACCCTTGATCTAGACATTGAAAAGGTTTGTGCAAAAAATGAAAATATAAATAAACCTTCACCTTCCAAAACTCATTGCAAGGTAATACAACAAGAAGGAAAGGGGGGGAGGAGGGGAGTGGAGGAGGAATAAATAAATAAGGAAAGAAAAAAGTTGTAAACCTACCATACCTCAATTGCAAGTTGCAAGAGAATAAATTGAGAAGGGAAATTTTCTTATTTGATGGGCTAACAAAAAAGGTATAGAAATTTTTTGCAGGTTTTCTTTTTGGTGGAATTGTGTACCTATTTGGGAATATCCAATTTACCAGGTCGTCGTATATGTATGCAGGACGGGGAAGAGATTCGATCCCGGGACGGCTGCTGCCACAAATGCGCCGAATGGACCGACACAGACCAGGTTGTTTTCTTCTTCTTCTTCTTCTTCTTCTTTGCCATCATTGCGCACCACCTGCTGCTGCTGCTGTTTTTCGTCGCTCCCATCTGCGCTCTGCTGCTGCTGCTGCTGCACTTTGCGCACTGCAAATCCAAAACCCACCACCCCACAACGCCATACATAGATTCAGGCGCGATCGGCATCAAGAGCAGGACCAGGAGGACAACAAAAACAAGTGGTGAACTTTACCTTTTTCTCTTCCTTCTTCTTCGCTGTGTTGTTGGCTCGTCGGCAATCTTCCGGTGAGGAGGAAGCGAGAGTTTCTGGCCTTTTTTCTTGGTTGGATTTCTCCCCTTCCAGACGACGCAGCGGCAGGCTGTTGTGTACCTGACGACAGAAGCAACAGTTATAGAAAAGCTGGTTTCTTGGCACAGACACTCCTATATACCTAGTCGGTGAGTCATGGGTGCTTGTGTTCTTGTGCGTTTTTGGTCCTTCTCTGTCTAGAACGCTCTCTCTCTCTCTCTCTCTCTCTCTCTCAGAGAAGGTCCGGTATCGGATTTTTGTGGGTAAAACGGGTGGGTTCATTCCTCATGGCTGACACAGAGTGGCAGAGGTGTTGAGAATCTGACCCTTTGCCCTAATTAGTGCAGTGGGGAATAAGGTTGGTGGCAAGGAGTGAGTGAGTGAGTGGGTGGCACGAGGGATGTTGTAGTATATAGTTTTACTGCTTGCTTGTTCTGATTTCATTGAGATTTTTTTAATCTGAATTTGAGTTGGTGAATGTGGGATGATGATGATGATGTATGAATGCTCCTTTTTGCTTTAGGGGCTGATTGCATTGGCATGATGATGTGACATACATGATTGTGTGACATACGCTGTGTCCAACAGATTTGAGTCTTGCCAGCTCTTACAGGTATTGGATTGGGTGGTCAACTGCAAAGACATTGAGTTGCTGTTGCTGGTAATTTGAGAAAGTGGGAGCCGGTTCTAATTTTTTTCCCCCCCTCACTTTTGAGAGCATGAGGTGGCAACAGTATCTAGGGTTGTCCCTTCTGGATGTAGATTGTTATCCTGCAAAAGTGGTGGTTCTTTTGCAACTATGTTCTGTGGTGTAGGTTTGCAAAATGCAGCTTTTCAGAGGATTGTTGTTGTGCCCTCCCAATATGTAGGTATTGTATGAGACATTGAGTACTTGGCATTTCCACCTTTGTTGGCTTTTGCAGCAATGCCTCCCAGAGCTAAACAAAGGAGCACACCACCTGTTGAAAAGGTTGGTGAAAAGCCTCCAGCAAAAGAGTGGAAAGCATCATCTCGACATGCATCGGGTGGAGGTGGTGTCCCTGCACATGCCTACAACCCAACATCTGGCACTTTCCATATGCTTGATGCTGTGGCTTTGGACACAGGGGTGCCCAATCCAAATACCAAGTTCAGGTCTGTTGATGACAATGATGACACTTCAAACACCGTGAGCACCAACAGCATGGAGTATGACTCAACATCCAACAATGGTAGCTGCTCTGGGGAATCTGAAGACCAGCAGCAGGTTCTTGGGAAAGATAAAAATGGTGTTGGCAAGCTTGGAAAGCCACCAGGGTTAGTAGGGCCAAGTTTGGACAAGCGTGACAAGATTCGGTGGAAAAATGAGAAGAAACACCAACGTCAAAAGGAGCGGCGTGCAAAGGATTTGAGGGACCGTGCCACCAATCATCTGATGTCTCGCAAGCTTGAGAATCTTACTCAGCAACTTGTAGCTATGGGATTCTCTGCTGAACACGCAACCATGGCTTTTATCCGCAATGAAGGCCACATTGAACGTTCTGTAGCATGGCTTCTGGAAGGGGGTGACAGTACACAGAAGGAAGATTTTAATGTGGAAGGCAATCTGAAAATAGATATAGGAGATGAGCTGGCACGTATGGCTGAATTGGAAGAGCAATACAAGTACTCCCGGCCAGAGATAGATAGAGCAGTCATTGCTTGTGAAGGGGACTTAGAGAGAGCAACAGAATGGTTAAGGAGCCAACATCCACAGCCACATTTAGTTCCTGTGGAAGATAGCAGCATTGGGTTTGGCAGAGCCACAGAGCTGAGCCATGATCCAATGAAGAAACAGGCTCCAAATGTAACTTCACCAGCTCCACCACCGCAGCATTTAAATGGCACAAGCACAAAGTCTACCAGTTTGTACCAAGGTTTGATGCAGGACAGAAGAGACGAGAGAGAGCTCAACCCTCCACAGGGCACATCTCAGGGTCATAATCTGGTTTCAGGTCACCCCCTTTTGCAGCCCTCACCTGAAGGAACAAGGGCTAGTCCCTTGGTTGAAATACCTTCTTCAACAGGGGTCACAGATTGGCAAAGATTTCTGCACCCTGTTAGTGGGAGACTTCCAAACCATGGATTTAGGGCATACCCGTTTAGTCCACCAACACCTTCCCATCTTCCCTCATCTTCACTGCCATACAGGGTGGATTCCAGAAACCCCATATTGTCACAAAGTGGGTCATCCTTCCTTGATCGTGATTCAGACCACATAACAGGCCATTTGACAGAGAGAGGTCCTGTGCTGCCTCACTCTCCTGTGATGACACCACACTCAGGTGTTAGTAGTGTCAGTGTAAATGCGCCCTCTTTCTCCCCTTCATTTTCATTGTCAAATTGGAAGGGAAGTACAGCAGACGGATCTTCTGCATCCCGAGTTCTTCCCCATAACAATCTGCAAGGAAATATGCAGACAACATTGTATACAGACAACTCTTCAAGAAATATGATGAATGTTGGTAGGTATGGTTTAGAGGGTTCACCAGGAAGTTATCGTCCCTTCCAACCAACTCAGCCCGATTCAATGTCAACAAGTTGGCACACAGACAGGACTGCCTTTGGTCCAGTGGAAGCTTCTCTCAGCCCCCACTCCAGCACTTCCAACACTTCTTCATATTCAAAAAGCTCCCAGCCCTTGACTTCTGGATTTTTGACAGGTTGGGGATCACAGCTCTCTGGTACACAAGTTGACTGGACCATGGGGGCAGCAGGCAGTTGTGATTATAAGACAATTGACTGGAGCATGACCACATCCTCTCCTGCCTCTTCAACTGCAGGTGTGTCAGGGATATCCAGTAGTCTAGCCACGATGTTAAATCTTTCTGAGCCTGGGCAATCTGGACGACAGAGTAGTGAGGATGGTAACCCATACCCATTCCCCAGAGGTGGGAGCTTTCCAGGTGAAGCTGGAAACTGTTACAAGCTTTGGAGTGGACCCAAGCTGCAAGGAGGATCACCAGGACTAGGACTGAAAGAAAAATCTCAAGGGGAGGCAGGAAGTAGTTCAGGGTTGGGAGGCCATGAATGGACTTCACCTTTTGGTGGGAAAAACCTCTATACTTTGCCTGCATAGGCAGTTGCTTCTCCATAGTTTGGTTCATGTTGCCAGCAAACTATAGTTCTGTAACACAATGGTGCCTCCTTCACATAGATAGCAATGCTTGATGTTGTGGACGAACTTTGCTCATTGGTTTAGACAGTTATTGCCAGTGCCCTTGTGGCTAATAAACATGGGATATGGCCTATCAACTACAGTTGTTGATTGCTTGTGAAAGTTGGTTCTCGTTGTGTGTCATACCCTTTTGTTGAACAGAACAGCTCTGTATTTTGTTCTACAAATGCATGGAAAAAATGTATGAAAAGTGATCAGCATTCACTTGGTGAGGAGGTTATGTCCAGCAACTGGCTTGACACCTCTGGTTACCGGATATGGCTAAGTTCAATAACCAGTGGCCTCTTGCCAGTTATCTAGTCCATGGAGTGTTTGAAGAGTGTCCTAAAGTTTTCTTTGCAATCTTGTAGATATGTCTCAGAGCTATAGACTGCAAATGCTACAGCTAGTGGGAGATATGGTGGTTTATTGGGCGATGCAGCCTCAGGAAATATGAAAGACTTAAAAGAGAAATTCTCCATTGAACACAAAACACTTCAGTGAGGCAATCTGAGTAGGAGATGTCACAAATCCCTGTTGCTTGGCTCCCAGAAAGATTGCCCAAGGGGTGATGCAGCATGGATCAGTGTAAAACTATACACCAGACATGATGGATCAGTTCAACAGATGTGACAACCAAAAAAAAAGGGGGGGGGAAAGAAACCAAATGAGAATAAAAGCCTTTGTGCACTTTCCTTCTTCATCAAAAGCTGTCCATGGATAAATATGTGCAGCATGCCATTCTATGTCGACAATGTGGCATAATAGCTAACTACAAGAACAAGACCAAAATAATGTCCAATGGGGTGGATTCACACACCCCCAATGTCATCCAAACCAACCTCCACATAGGTCATTTTGGCATCTATTAAGATTTTCATAATTTGTCACAAAACCAAGATATTTCACTTGGGCTCTACATTGCTATGCACTACAAGTGACCATGTAATTACCAAAAAAAGAAAGGTCTAACTAAATCAAAGAATTGATATGTGGAAAGTTGGTGGTCAAATTTTATAAATATTGCATTTGCATTTTTCATATATTTTTTTTTAATTGATTATCAATTGTAGGGTAGTGTCAGATATTTTGGGAATGGATATATGCTATTTATGGAGTTTCATAAATGTGTTCACATTTGTAATAAAGCATATTAAGAATTTTGGGGTCAAATTGAAACACAATGTCTATCACATATGCTATTGTGAAAACATCACATGATGAATTGTCTACTTGTTGCATGACATTTGTATATGTGTATAATAAGTTGTGAACATTTATAAGTTTTCATAATAATCGAATTATTTTATTTGACTAATTTTTTGTTATTGACATTTTTTAAATGTATATTGGACAATGCAAACTATGGCATCAAACCTATCATATTGAGTCACTTAAATGATGATTTTGAATTTATGCACTTTGCATTGGCTATAATTAGCACAATTAGTAGAGTTATCATCAGTAGAATTATCATATAAGTCATTACATATTTCAATATCTTTGGCAATTTTGATGTGAGGAAGTTTGGTTTGGGTGTTGTCAAGTATATCATTTTTATTCATAGTTTTTTGGGAAAGAGGTTTTGTCATCTCCAACAATCCCTTTACAAATTTGGCTCTACATGTATGTTTACATATGTCTTGCATAGATATTTCCCTTAACATTATGAATCCATCTAGGGAACACAAAAATGATAACGTTACATATTTATTATGTGTGTTAATTGGTACATCAAGTGTCAAGTCTATGATCAAGTGTTCAAATGTTTATTCTTGAATTTTGAATTTTATGACACAAAAAGCAAGGACAAATGGTAATTGATATTTGTTGATGTCAAATGTTTTTAAAATATTTGGGGGAAGGTGGTGGCTTCCCTCGAGTCCGGGCCGTGGTGAATCTTGTGTGTCCAAATGCCTGTGACAAGTCCCAACACCAAAGGGTGTCCCGAATGCTAAACTAACTTCTTGTGGTTGGTTTTTGGATGCAGATTCACAGGAGCTAAGTTAGTCCTTCGTCCTAGTCTAATCCCTGGGCTCCCAACTCGACCCTCTACCCCTTTTTAGAGTTGGAAACCGGGAGCATGCCTCCAAGTCTCAACTTTCCGCAACTTGACTTTGTGAAACCCTCGAGTGGGTTTCACCCTGTGACTCGGGAGCGCGTTAGTCATTAAGCGCGCCAGTCGATGTAGAACTGTCACTGATGCACATCATGAATGTCAGCTCTAGTTGAGCTTGACATCTCAACATGATTGTCAAAGATATTGATCGTCCCTTGCTAGACCACCATCACCCATTGATATCCACGT
>Ga0116229_10006242_pt1 | contig 19242 bp, 15 predicted proteins | sample S1TSphgellanicum_3_FD_87313 | JGI IMG/M metagenome (GOLD analysis project Ga0116229, IMG submission 87313) | Host-associated microbial communities from peat moss isolated from Minnesota, USA - S1T2_Fc - Sphagnum magellanicum MG | ecosystem: Host-associated > Plants > Peat moss > Unclassified... | reverse complement strand
TCATTTCCCATCATGGTAAGTTACGATTCTCTCACCCTATCTTTGTATCTTCAACTTGGACACAACGCGTTAGATCATTAGTGAACTCATTACTTCTTTGAACCACTTACTTGTTAGACTACATTAGTAGTTCCACTTCCAACCAGTTTTTATGTGAGTGCATATCTTAATGGTGAAGGTGTGCTATTATTCCTCACAATGTCCATCAACCCAAATGAGACCATTAATAATTTCAAAGCATGTGGGAGGGAGATTGCCAATGTGTTTACTTTGCATTGAGGACTATTGTCCCTTTTGGGGTCCTTTTTCACAAAAAACATGTTTTTTTTAAAAAGGAATTTTTAAATGAATTTTTTTGAAATATTTTATATATTGTATTTATAGTTGCCCCAATATGTCATATGTTTTTTTACAATCAAATTTGGAGAAATACAAATTTATGAAAGTGTATAAATTTTGCCAAATTTTGTGTTTCATTTTGAAAAAATTCATAATTTCAAATCATAAGAAAACATGTTAAAATTTTCAAGTTTAATTGTTTATATTATAAGCTACAAGATTTTTTAAAAGAACCTGTACATTGCATCACATTTATATGTCAAAAAAGATTCATGAACTTTTTTTAAACCTTAATTTTTGATAAACATAAAATCAAAAAAATATGAAAATTTAAGTGTTTTTTAGATGTGCCTAATAAAACCCTATTATTATAAAAAAAACATTGAGGATGAAATAAATTGTATTATGAAAATTAACAAGCCCTTTATGAAAGTAGTGTCATTGAATGAAATTGTTAAGATCCTTTATTCAAACCAAACTTTGATATTGGAATTTTGTTTGATTCATTTTAAATTATTCGATATCCATATTATTCAATAAACACAGCTTTATATGATTCACATGCCATTAAAGTGGCACCACATAGGCAAATGTAACAAAAATTGCAAAAAAGTTGATGTTTTGACGTCAATTTTGGCTTGTTTGAGTTCATTTGCACCTTTAGGGCTAATTATTATTAACTTGATAAGTAATTTGCCCCCTTCCAAATATGGCATGTTTTAAAACCCTTTTGTTATGGATGCATTACAAATTGCATGTTGACTTTTCACACATACTTTAGTTACATCAAAGGTTGAAAGTATGTTGTGCATGTCCATGTAGATCTTTGGATGGTTGGGCTGCGTTGAGTGCCACACTCAAATTAAGACACAAACTAACATATAATTTTATCACAAGGGTCCATTCATAATAAAAGGAGCCATGGGTACCAAGGTTAGAATCCTTACCAAGCACTGCATTCTACACATGTCCTACATGAATTAATTTATTAAATACCAAAATTGTATTTTAAATGTAATTTTTGGGACTAAATATCAATATTATGACCAAACATGACCCATATTATAATAAATTTTATTATTATTTACATGAGGATCTAGATTATAATCAAATGTACACTTTTGTTTTAAACGATGATTACAAAATTTGAACCTTTTTAACCATTAAGGACATTTAGATTCAAAATTAACAACATTCGTTCAAAGAATTCAATACATGTGCATTTAAAAATATAAACACATGTGGCCCTTCTTATGAAGTATAGTAGAGCCTAAAATAAAATTAAAAACATTTGGTGAGCATTTAAATAACAAAAAACATGTTCAAATTTTATAGTCCTTAAAATAACCTTGTCAACAAGTGCTTTGTGTATGACAAAGGACTTTAATAACATGATGAAATGATTCCAAATTTTTAGGATATCAATTTCATGAATAGACAAAAAAAACTACAAAATATGAACAAATATTTCATTATATATAATTATTGGTGATTTTTCAAAGTAGTAGAGGTGCAATTTTCACTACAATCAACAAGTGATTTGGTTCCTTTTATTGTGAATGGAACCACAAGGCTCTAAAAGGTTGGTATTCTCTTAAAACCAAAGGTTTGAGAAGGCACCACATTGATTGATTAGTGTTGAGGCTAACCATGATAGTGGCATGACATTATGTGCACCAAGTTGATATGAAGAAGCAAGGGTTCATAAAAAAACAAGGTCATGGTGTGAGTTGTGGCGACAAGCGTAGACAAAGTTAGTCAGATTCCATACACCAATGTGATCCCACCTACCTTTGAAAGGGATGATGCTGATGATGTTTGGCAAGTATGAAGCCAACACCATCTTGGTGTTACTTACAAGATTCGTGCCCCTTTCATTGAATACACAAGTTGCACTTGTGAATGGGCATTGTGAGGCAACTTTTACAAGCATCAAGTTGTTATTCAATTGATTTATACCAACCTTACAATGGAAAATATCATTGAATATTGTGGCATGTATTATGGAACTCATCGTGGTGGTTTGAAATGCATGTTTGTTGACCTGGCATATTTATAATTGGATGATGGTGTGTCCAACAATGAGGATTGCAACCAAGATTTGGTTGATGAAATCAACATTGTCAACATGGGGGGCTTACGACCATGGAGGAAGATAATCATTTTGACAATTTCAATGTGTTGGAAGGTTCATTTACCCCCATGGATTGAGCCTTACCCTATTTGCATGAAACAATGGCCAAGATCACTGTGAAGTGTAAAGCAGATGCAAGCATTGAATTGTGCGACCATGCAACATCACTTCTTCAAAGAGTTACATCAAACATTCACTGAATTCATTTGGCCCTAATCAATGAATCCATGCACCAGCAAATGGTATTTCACCAAGTGGATGATGGCTTCAAAAATTCCATCAACTGGATGAAAAATGAACACAAAACAATGATGGAGCATTTAGATACCCATAAAAAGAGGACTAGGGAATAAAGAAAGTTTTGAAACTTGTACCCATATTTGGACTTTATATATGTGTGATTCGGTTTTCATTTATACTTAACCCTTTACACCTTTCACCAAATCAAATTGAATTATGCACAAATTAAATAGGAAAAGAAACTACAATTGACGTGCCCCCAAGTTCTTTGTTAGACCTAAAAAGGGTCCAACTATGTTAAAGAGCGGAAATAGTTGGAACTTGGTGCCGCTCCCAGCTTCCTACACTAAAAGGGGTGAAAAGGGTGTGCTGAAAGCTCCGAGATTAGACTAGGAAGAGGGACAAGTTATTTAGTTATTCGGTCCTGCATCCAAAACCAACCAACAAGTTGGTTAAAACTCATTCTGCACACTCTGGGTGTTAGGACAAGCCACGGGCAACCTTGGACTCACTTGACTCACCACGGCCCGAATTCGGGGGAAGCCACCACCTTCCCCCATATAGTATTCTCTATGTCTCTTCGCCGCATTTGCATCCGAATGACATTTTTTCTTGGGATTCCCAAAGTGGAATCCCGAAACTGTTCCGGTTTAGACTCTCGGGACTTTAGGTGTTCATAACTTCTCGTTTTGACCTCCGATTGGGACGAGGTCTAAAGCAAACTTGTAGTTCTCCTTGAGAGCTTTCCAATGGTGTGTTGCACTCCACCTACAAACATCGGGATCGGGTTGATTCTCGACTTTTAGTGGTCGGGAATGAAATTGTCAATTTGACTCCCAGCCTTTCTTTTGCTTATAACTTGTGTTACAGATGTCCAAATGGCTCATGCAAGGCCATTTTGGACATCAACACTTCAAGACCTTTCCAACAGTATAAAAAACACCTCAATGCAAGGTGTTTTGACCCCTGCAATCGAATTATAAATTTTTAAGAGTCCCCGAGGACTCCCAAGTCCCATTTTCAGGAGTGTGAGTGGCGACCTCACACTTCCCTCAAAGTGGGGTTGCGACAACAATGCATGCGTTAAAGTAATATCCAAATGTTTAGGTAACCAATATGTGTCAATGAATAATTGTTAATCACAACTAGATGTGGCTAATATAGAAATCTAAAACTCTACGTAATGCACAAAATAATGAAAGTTTTTTGCTTGTAAAGATCGAATTTAATTACAATACCCCACATTATGTAATCCATAAACGCCCTAGGCTAAATCATTTTTGCCTACATTATCAAAGGGGTATTGCTCATGATTAGAAATATGAAATGAACGTGTAATACCCCTTTCGAGGTATCCAAAAAATGATTTTGGGTTAATCAATTATCTTTTGACACTTCAAGGGGTATTGCATAACCTTGCCAAAACTTAAACGGAAAGCTATACCCTCACTAGGTTATTTTGTGAAACACCATAGGTTGGTTCATTTTGGCCTATGCTATTAGAAGGGGTGTTGCTCATGATTAGCAAATTGGGATGAATATCCAATACCCTATCAAGGTATCCCATAAATGTTTGGGGGTCAATCACATATGTTTTGACACTTCCAAGGGTATTACACAACCTTACCAAAACCTAAAGGGAAAGCAATACCCGCATTGGGGTATTTTGTAAAACACCATGGGCTGAATCATTTTGGCCTATGTTATCGAAAAGGTATTGCTCATGACCAGAAAGATGGATTAAAGTTGCATTACCCCTCTCAAGGTATCTCGAAAATACATTGGGGTTAATCACATATATTTTAACAATTAGTGGGGTATTGCATAACCCTACCAAAATCTAAAGGGAAATCAATACCCTAATTGGGGTATTTTATAAAACACCATGGGCTAAATCATTTTCCACCTAAGTTATCTAAGGGGTATTGCTCATCGCCAAAAGGATGGAATTAAATTATAATACCCTTATCCAAATATCCTAAAAATGCTTTAGGGTTAATCACATTTTTTCTACACTAAATGGGGTATTGCATAAACCTACCAAAATGTTGAAGGAAACAATACCCTTGTTAAGGTATTATGTAAAACACCATGGGCTAAATCATTTTCCACCTAAGCTATTCGAAGGGTATTGTTCATGACTAGAAGGATGGAATTAAATTGCAATACCCTTATTTGGGTATCCCAAAAATGTTTTGGGGTCCTTCACATATCATTCTACACTATGTGGGTACTGCATAAACCTAACAAAACCTAAAGGAAAAGCAATACCCTTGTTAGGGTATTCTATAAAACAACATGGGTTGAATCATTTTCACCTAGGCCATCAGAAGGGTATTACTCATGTCTCGAAAGTTTCAATTACCTTGTAATACCCCATTCAAGGTATCCCCAAATGCCATAGATATTGAAGAACAAGTAAATGAGGGTAATGCAAAGTTGGACACATTGATGGTAGAAGGTTGTGGAAGAGCTTGAACAAAGTTATAGAACTTAAATGTAAGATTTGGTACTAAATGTTAAAATTTAGGTTTTGTGCAAAAAAATTAAAATAAAAGTTCATTCATTATGTTTTTTCAATGATTTACATATTTAAGTTTTTACCCTTTAAAAGATGTAAATGAAAAAAATTTAAGTTCCTTATTTAATAAGATTTGAATGATCATTTTTCAAAAAATTAAAAATTAAAGCACATGATTTTCTAATATTTTAAAGTGTTCACATAATAATAAAAAATGATATTTCTTTCATATATTAATCTTATGTATGATTGATTTTTTAAAATAATTTTTTAACATATAATGAATAATTTCTCAACTAAAATAATTATATAGTAGATCGATAATATTTTATAAATACATAACACAAGTTCTTATGTAAATTTTCTTTTTTATGATGTATAATATTGGCATACATATTGGTTTAAATATATTGTTGTTTATAACCTATTCATTTTATTTTTAAAAAAGAATTTTAAAATTCCAAAAGATAAGTTATTAACATTGTATATATTATTAATGCATGTAATTGAATATTTATTCTATGTAAATTGCAATTTAGGGAATAACATATCAAGTAATCCCAACATTGGTCAATAATTTTGTGGCACTTTAATGTGTATTTCCTTTAGTATTAAATATATAATAAAATATGTATTTTTTCATTTTAAAACTAAAAGTAAAACACATGTAAAGTTTATTTGAATAAATGAATGGTTAATTATGATTCAAAAAATATAAATGGTGCATAAACTATCAATTTGTAATTTTAAAAATATTTTAATTGAATTAATGATACAATTAATTAATTAATGAATGCATGGAATTATATATTTTTTGCATTTTTAGATATATAATCTACCTAATTATTTTAACTTGGTAGAAATTTTAATTAAACATTAAATGTATTTGAAAGACATTCTCAAACTAATCAATGACAAGAATTCTTTAATGGACCAATGCAAAATGGTTAATATAATATGTAAATGAAGGTATTGCAAAATTAGCCACATTGTTGGTGTAAGCATCTAATTAAAAAACATCAAAACAAATTGCACTATACATAACAATTGTTTTATATATAATTTACATATAATATAATTTTTACTCAACTATTATCCTATTTAAATAAATATTAAGATATGTTATGTATTAAAGTGAATAAAAATTATAATTATAAAAAAATTATTAAATATATATAATGTATTATTCTATATTAAAAAATATATATATTTAAAGACCAATATTGTAGTCAATATTATACATCATAAAATAAAAATTCAATCAAACATAAAATTAATATATGGGAGAGGTATCAATTTTTATTATTAGGTGAACCATTGGATGAAGGTGACATCAGGTGCTAGAAATTTTCTTTTAATTGCCATTGAAATTGTATTAAATAATAAACTTTAAGTTTTTATTTTCTTGAAATGGGTTTGCAATTTTAAGAGGGGAAAAATGTAAATATGTACATCATTAGAGAAATGTTCAAAATGAACTTGTAATTTGTTGATTTAGAGAAAATTTGAATTCGAACATTAAGTTATAAATCACACATCAAACCCTAAACCATAAACTCCTCTACCATCAATGTGACCAATTTTTCATAACCTTTACGTTATACATATTAACAAAGAACTTTGAAAACATGAATTTCATGATCTAATGTGGGGGGATCAATTGTTCACAAAACATTCTTATGTTTCATCGTGAATGCAAATATCGCAATATGATGCAAGTATTACATTTAAACTCCATAACCTTTTTATCATCAATGTGAACAACTTTAAATTACCCTCATTTACTTGAATCAATATGTCAAGCATGATATAGTGAGCATGGAATAAGTATTTTTAAAAAGATTTTTTTGCTTTATGGTTTACAATATTATCGCAAAATGATGCGTGTATTGCTTTCCTTCTAGGTTTTGCTAAGGTTATCCAATACCCCTCCAAATTCCAAAAGATATGTTATGGAGCTTAAAGGATTTATGGGATACCCTAAAAGGGCTAGTGCATGTGAATTGAATAGTTTTAAACATGAGCAATACCCATTTGATAGCTTGAACCAAAATAATTAAGCCCATGGTGTTTGTAGATTACCCCAACAAAGGTACTGTTTTCCTACTAGGAATAACATACAATATGTATACCTTAAACATAACCCTACCCTAAATCCTAAACCTTAAACCCCTTTACCATCAATAGCAATACCCCTCCAAGTTTCAATAAATATGTGATGGAACCCAAAGGATTTATGATATACCCTAAGAAAGGCAAATATTGCACATGCATTGAATAATTTTGGACACAAGCAAATAATACCCCTCCAATAGCTTGGACCAAAATAATTTAGTCCATGGTGTTTCCACAATACCTTCATGAGGATATTGCTTTCCTTCTAGGTTTTGGTATGGCTATGCAATACCTAAGTCTAGGATTCAATAGATTTGTTACGGAGCTCAAAGGATTTCTAATATACCCTAAAAGGGGTATTGAACACGCATTGAGTAGTAATTTTGGGCATTAGCAATACCCCTCCAATAGCCTATACCCAAAAAAATTCACCCATGGTGTTTATAGAATGCTTTCATAAAGGTATTACTTTCTTTTTAGTTTGAACTTTTAATCTTTGGGGGTAAATAAAGGTTTTTTTGTTTGAGTGAAAGATTAGAATATGTGAAAATGTATTTCTAACATAAGATGGTGTAAAATGAAAATAAAATGTTTTAAATTAAAAAATATGTGTGAGATGTGTTACAAAAATGTGCCGAAAATGCCCAAGTCCAAAACAACCCCACCCTAAAATGAGGAACACATCATAATGGTAAATATGTGGTTGCCTCAAAAATAAATTGCTACCCTAACATTGAAGTCCAAAATAACACCTTAATCAGAATGAGGATAAACTATGGGTTATTTGTGTCACTAGTAGAGGGGGATGAAATCCCATTGGCCCTCCTATATCACATTGATGCAACCTTTGCATCTTGGGCATTCTGACATGTAAATACCCCATGATTAGCCAATGTTGCCTTTATAGCATCAACCACACACACATCCTTAGTGGTGTGTTGAACCCTAAAACAACAACACAATATAACAAGTATTGCTTATGAAACCTGAAACCAAAAATTCAAATAAAATTGAATATGGCATTGTTAAAACTTATCAAAAATGATTCATGGTTTTATGTAAGAAGGCCATCCTCCCTATGTTGTGTGGTCTTATTAGATGCAAACTTCTAATTTCGCTCCATCTAAACACCTTTGAACGCCTTTGCATACTCGGTTGGAGTCATTCAAATCATAATTATAAGGTCTTCATTGCATTCCACCTTGGCTTGCACATTGAGCAAAATGGACCCCACACCCCATGTAGTCATGCAAAGAAGCTCAAGAATGGTGCTAGAGGCTAACTTGACAAGTGTAAGCTTAAGAACCTCATGTGTGTCTGCAAAGCAACCTAAAGCCTATCCCACTCCAGGTTTACGTGCTTCTTAGCCCTAGTAATTACCCTTTACTCATTGTGATAGAACTAGGCCAAAGGGTTGTTCAAGACTCGCACATTCATGGCCACATGATGCTTTGAGCCTTCTTCTTGCGTAAATGGATGTCTGGACTTCCCTGATTCTATAATCACATTGTGCTACACTTACAAATGTTGTACCAAGTTGTACTTGGCAATGTAGGTGACATTGCACCCATGAACCAAACAAGTAAACTTTGCCCCATCCTTTTCCCAATGAATGCCCTTTAAGGCAATTGGGGGAAGGGCAACCACATTTGAAATCAAAATACAAAAAAAAAAAAACTTAATGTGGGAATTAACATTTTGGATGAAGGTTATCCCCTATATGATGAAGGTATTGCACAAAAAGATAAAAGATCAAAAAAAAAATGAAGGTATTGCATAGAAAGATAAAATAACAAAAACACAAGATGAGAATATTGTTAAAACCCAATGTTAAAATTTTCCTAAAATGAAGTTAACCTTCAAAACATATATATCACCTACAAAAACCTAAAAATATTGTTTAGAAACTTAAATAAATAAAAAATGCCCCATCCACCTTCTCACATGGAGAATGAAGGTCTAGGCAAAATTTTTAAAACCACAATTAATGAAGGTATTGCAAATTTGAAAAAAAAACCCATCGATCCTCTTAAGTAGAGAGGATGGGTGGGGCAAATTAAATTCAATATTTCACCTACATCAATATCAACATGTGTTATAACATGTTCATCCTCATTATCTTGTTCTTGCATTGAAACAAGAATTATAATTTTCTGCTCCACTATCATCTCAATAATTGTTTGCAAATCAACTTCAATTTTAGCAACATCTACTATATATGTTTCCCCAACCTCAACATTTGCTTGCACCTTCTCTTCATTAATCTCACTTGGACCTAATGCACCAACATTTTCTTATACTTGTTGCATCTTCCCTCCCTCTAAATCTCCTTCATTCATGACACCTCCCATGCCATCTATAGGTTCAATTGAGGTTTGTTGTTCTTTTTCACCATTTCTTGCTTTTTTTGGAGTTAACATCTACCAAAGATGCAAAAACCACAAAACAAAATAAAAACCACCACTGACTATTGTTGCTACCAAGCACCATTCTCTAGAGGCAGCAACTAAAGAAAAGAGGATGAGTACGATTGATCTGCAAGGACAAGGACAAGAACAAGGACATTCTCCATGAGCAACTAGAGACATTGAACCTGAGTCCAAAAACATTATAGATGTTACAATGAGGTGTAACAGATATTAGTAACAACTGGCAAGTTTGAGCAAAGAAAAGTCATAGAGGACAAACATGTTCTCCATTGAACATCACCTCAATCTTCTCCTTCAGCCTTGCCTCCTGCATCCACATGCAAAAGCAGTTAGGGCTAATATTGTCATGGATCCTCTTGAGAGCTTCCAGGCATAAATCTCATTCTTCCTGCACTCATTTTTTGGTTTTGCATCGTAGGATAAACCTAAACCACTTGCAGTTTATCCTTCACCACTGTGTGCCTAACCAAAATGTCTAGACATAGCCAGATGATTTACCTTTGCAAGCACTAACAGCTTGTCAAGTGTTTCATGTGTGGCATGTTGACGAGAGAAATCTACCACAACTCCATCATACTCCCTGCAATACAGCCACCATGAGATACGTGACACTGCTTTTTTTCCAGATCTATGTTGGACTTTTTCTCTATATTGGCATTGACAATTTGCAGTCAGAAAAGTTGTCTAAAATCTTCTACAACTTTTTTGAGCAAGTTTGCTTGAAAGATTTGTATGTACTTTTTCATGCCTGCACAATGTTCATTGTCCTTCAGCAGTTCTCGCAGATGAGTCTTATTGATCTCTCCCAAATGGTCCTGCACAACTCCAGTCTTCACATGAGCAAAAAAGATCAAATTGATCACAACAAGGCACACACTTTTTTGGTCCATACCTGGACGGTTCATGCTTGACAGTTCAGTTCAGTGCATAACAAATCCCTAAACCCCAAACCCACAACAATACAGCCTGTATATTATCCTGCATTGCAAAGCCAAAAAATGTTTGGCAGATCTGCAATTGTAGCAGAATCAGGTGAAACTCTAAACTAGAGGGGGAAAAAAAGCCTCACCCACCTTAAGGCTGTTCCATGCTGGAGTCTCAGAGATAAGTGCTGACTTTGAAACCACAGCTGTCGCCTGCATACCCAAGAAATCAGCATCTATAACAGCTACAGGTCTTTCTATGTGGACTTCCCATATCCACCCAAGAAGTCAAACTGAAAAAAAAAAAAAAAAACCAGACACACATACACAATTTCTTTGTCTCAGAAACACAAATGCAGGTACATGCCACATATATCGATGGAAGTTAAGAGTTCCGTGCTATGCTATATGAGTCTTCCACCCTACTACTCAAGCAGGTACTTGTTTGCTGCCTTTCTTCACAACGGTACTCAAGGACAAAGTACGAGAGGTAACAATGGTCACAATTGTTACATTCACATCTGCTTACCATCGGGCAAACTGGATGGTGTGCAGTATGCAGATATCTACCGCTGGCAAACTCCCAAACTTAGTTGCTGCAGATTTACACTCCTGCCCTTGAACACGGACCCACCATCCACAACAAGTGTTGATCTTGAAGGTACTGGCTTAATGTGAATGCACTAGATCTTGACTCTCATAATTGAGGAGGAGGAGAAGGAGGAGAGAAGCCAGAGGCGAGCAGACGATGGCACGGATCCTGAGAAGAGGAAGAGCACGATGGAAGATACAGCAGCAACACACGACCACCATCACCATGATGACGCTTCTACATGCAAGTGCAGCAACGTGACTAAGCAACCAACTCGCAGCGCAGTCTAGACGAAAACCGCAACTTCGAGGACCACATTTCGTCGACACCCGAAACCCGAAGTGCTCAATCGAGGGTGCAATTCGTTTGAATCGCAATTCGAAAATAATTCCGACTCAAATCGCCACAAATTCCGACGAACGTGAAGCAAGGCTGATCTTAAGAACTTCCACGTATTCGCGAGCCACAGCGATTTCGTAAATCATGACGAACTTAAACAAAGGGGTGTGTCACATTGTGGCCGTGCCATTTACATTAAAAACCTATCGTAAGGCAAAAGAAGAATTATGGAAATGCAAATATTTCACCATGCAAAAATATAATCTTCAAAAAAATCCTCTAAAAGAAACCAAAATCCTTCAAGATATTATAACTCTATAACTAATCTCAAGTTTTAACGCAAGCCAAAATATCATCTGTCGAAAATCCTCATATCAAAAAGACCAATTACCTAGGGGGCCAAAATCCCTTAAGCTACTATACTCTATAATGAATCTAAACACAATATCAAGGCCAACAAAGTGTACATGTAATGTCCTACAACCCTGCCTGTAGCTATTACACATTGAACTGTTAGGTCCATGTCAAAACTAGAAACCTGGCCAGATTTTCGAAGTGTATCTGGAGATACTCTTACAAAGAGTGTTATGGTCACTGGGCTTTACAAAAATGGAGGCAGTGTGACACAAAACTGCGTCTGCATTTCTCAGTGCGAACAGAGGCCAAATGAGTTTCTGGATGATGAGATGACCTAATGGATGAAGGGCTGCAGGGATTTGTGGACTTGCAGAAAGTGCCAAAACAATAGACAGTCGGTTATCATGAAGCTTTGAGGGCACTTCTATCTTTTTGTTGTTTGCTTTTTAATTTTTTGTGTTGTTTGTAAGTGATGAGCTCTGTTTTGCATTCTTCATGGAATGGGCGGTGCTCGACATTGTTCAACTTGGAGTGTTGTGTTATCTTTGGACGGGATGCGTAATGGAAGACGGTGGATGGCAAGTACAAGGCAGAGCTTCCAATCTGGAGAAGCTAAGTTTTTTGATAGCTGAGTCTTTGAGCTTTGGGGAAAGAAGGAAGATTGTGAATAGGATGTATGTGTGCTTCAGTGTTTGAGTTTGTAGAATGCAATGTGTCAGTAAGTTCTGGTGAGGGATGAATACCCTTACAATTGATTGAGCCTCCGGTAGAGGACTATGTTTTCTTTCCGTTGCGCCATAGCCATTTTGGAGGTTAGACAGATTAGATGGACAATGTAGGGACCAAATGAAGAAAGTGATGAAGGTCTGAGGGGTTTTGAGAGCAGTTTACATGGCAATTGGGTTTGTGATGGTGAGAATTGTCATTTGGTTTGGGATGCAGTAAGCTCTAGTGTTCATGGGAAGGAGTATCCACAACTGTGGGAGCTATGAAGAGGAATAGACAGCTTTGGGGCCTATCAAGTCTCTTTGCCAGAAAGACATCTAGGTTCTTGTTTTCCTTTTTGTCCAACTTCCTTGAAGTTATATGTGGTATTTGGGTGGGTTTCATTCTGAAAGATTGGAAGTTGTTGGGGGAATTGCCATGCTAGACTAGTTGGGCTCAAGAAAGTGAAGCCGGAAAGACCTGATTCCTCATGGTCCATAGTTCTAAGGTAGACTGAAACATTGTTCTGCTATTTTGTGTGAATGCAGAGTTTCTCAAAATTGTATTTCTTCACTGTTTTCTTAGCAATAGAAGCAACATTAGGTAGCCCTCTCTTTTTGGTTGTTGCAGCCTTTCCATTTCTGTAAAGCTCGATGGCCATATTTTTTTCCTGTGATACCTGAGGGGTATCTGGCAACTATCATGAGAAAACAAAAAAAATGATGCTCAATTTTTATGTTTACACCATGTAAAACCCATGGGTATCTAGCAGTTATCACAAGGAAAAAAAATGACACTCAATTTTTACACCATGTAAAACCCATGGACGAAATCTTTATGAAAATTCGAGATTTCCACAACTTTCATCTCAAGTTCCCTTATTTCTATAAAGCACAAGTTCCCTTATTTCTACAAAGCGCCCATTCTAGGGTTTTATCCAGTGTTGGGTGGTTCTCAAATGCTCACCTGACTTTTGATTTGGTTCTCAACCTGATTTTCACAATGAGAATTGATTGACACCTTTACATGTGAAAACCAAATTGAGAATCCAACTTAGGTTCTCAGATGAATAAAAATTGATCATGAGAACCAATTCAAATTTATATATATATATTTGGAGAACTGAACAAGTTCTCCCATACAACTTAAATTTGGTTCTTAAGAGTCCTTGTATCAGTTGTTGGCTTTTCTTGTTGTTCTTCTCACATGGTGCTACTTTTTTGGTGTGATGAAATTAAATTATTAATTATTTAATTATTTAATTTGATTTTAATTAATGAAAATTTTAATAATTGGGTTGTGAAAATCGATTATTATTGGATATGTGAAAATCATCTTTACTAAATACAAATTGAATTTTTAAAACTAAAAACTTGATAACCTAATCGTTCTCATTAGCTTAAAAAATATGTATATTAAATAATTGATCAAGTTTTCATAACATTATGTAAACACCAAAATTGGTTGGTTCTCACAAAAAATTGAAAATTGCCCAAAGTTGGTTTTTATCCTATAGTTCAAATAAATAAGAAAAAAAATTAAAATAATCAATTCTAGTAATCCCATTGGCTTGAAAAACAATCTTCAAGCCTACACACAACCCTATTCTATTGAATATTGAAAATTGTGATCCCTTCTTACCATATCCATTGGTCCTTCTAAAATTCTCACAAACTTACCAAACTTTATTACACATTTAACTGCTAGTCCATTCAAGATAACAAGGAAAAAAATTCAAGCTAGTGTTTTTTTTTGTGGTGAATTTTTGCACCATGGTGACAAAAAAAAATGATCATGCGAATACGACAAAGGAATTTGAATGGTCAAATCAAATCTATGTCACTGGGAATGGATGCCTTAAAAAAGATCCTAATAGCCATCTACGTAATCAACAATGGATGTGAAGTGTCATCTCCAATGACTTGCTTACTTGTTAGATTGCTAAACCTTATCCCTTGCCACCTCTCTATCGCAATTGCACTATCTTTCAACTTGTTGCCATCACCAATAGTATTCCAAGCTTTCAATGGTTGATCGTTGAAAGTAATGTGAACTATGTACAAGAGATCACCACCAATATAGTAGCATCGATTCTATGTATGGGGTGATGGGTCCATTAAATTTAGGATCTGCTTGAATGTTAACTTTGGAAAAGGAAATAGTTGTAACTTACATTGGTTGCAAATTGCAATAGATCTACAATTTTTTATTTTGTTTTCAAGGTACAAGGCCCAAACCCAAACATAGGGTTTTGATTTTGGTTGGCTTGTTTTTAATGTGAACTTTCCATTTCAACTTTGAATTTAATTTCCCATTCTTCCTTTTGTTTTTACAATTTATTTCTTGCATCGGTTATTTTTGTTTATGAGGTTCTCGAAAGGTGTTTTGAAGGAAGGCATTTGGGAACAACAAAATGTGCAACAAACTTGAAAAGACAAATTGGGGAGGAGCAACACAAACTACAACTTTCATTTTGGTTTTTAATCTACATTTTTTTCAAATTTTATCAATGAGTTTTTTTTAGCTTTGTATGTATTTGCTCTTAACAAATCAAATCATGGGTATCAAATACCAATTCAATGTAGAGAGCCGAAATTAGATGTCATTTTCCGTTCTGAAAAATGACACACCAAAGGTTTTATTGTGTGGTGTGAATCTATAACCGATAAATGAAACTTCATTTTTTTTGCTTTACACTTTCAATTGTTCTATTTTGTTTGCAAACAATCAAATTTGCATGCATCTTCTGAGTCATGACCTTATTTAGATTTGTTATCAAAACATAATGTTGAACATGTGAAATTTCTTTTTGTGTCGCATGTTTTTGTCTTTTGGACCACTTTGTTGTAACTTTGGTTTTAATTTGCACATTTATTTTCTAATTTTTTTTGTTGTGATTTTCATCTTTTCTTAATTATGGCACCCTTGAAACCTCTTGTGGGCTTCAAATTCACCATTTTTTTTTGTAGCCACTAATCTTAATTCTAGCAACCTTACATCAAAAGATGCTCCATGTCCTTTTGCTTCAAGAGATCCAACAGATCCATTTGCATTGAATACCTCCTTTACCAATTTGCCACCAAACACTTTTGAACCTCCTTCTACAATCGTAGCATATGTAGCATATTTATCCTTGAAGGGAAATGGTTTGCTGGTTGATGAACAATTGCAATTGGAGGTACTTCTGAAATTCTTAATGGACTTATTGTTACTCAACCAAAAAAAAAAACTAAATGGGAAATTGATTGAGTTTATGAAGAGCATTAGGCTATGAAATTTTTATGGTCAGAGCATGTTTGTGTAGAAGATGGGAAAATGAAGATGATATGTTGTAAAGTCTATTCACAAATTGAGGGGAAAGAAAAAAATTTGGTGCCAAAGCTTGATTTTTTTAATGAAATGTTCTGGTTTACACAAATGCACCAAAGCCAGACGTGGTGTTACTATTGGGCAATTATTTTTCTTGTCCTACTAACCAACCTATGAACAATGAAAGGTTATTTGAATCTACATGTCATGACACAATTGCTATTCAAATGGCCAACCAAAGGCAGGTAGAAAAGAAAAGGAAGTATGTTCAATTTGTTGCAATATGGCATTTGTTGCAACAAGGCTACCCTATGACAAATTTTGAAAGCTTCAAAGTTTTATTCCAATTTTTGAAACTTGAAAACTACCTTTGAAAGCATTGGTTTGATATTACAAGATGGACCATGGCAAAAGCAATGAACAACAATATTTTATAAGCCATCAAAGAATGTGTGCAAAAAATGAAATATATTTCATTGAATTGTGACGAGGTCACAACCATTGATAACTAGAGATGGTTGTCTGTGCATGTCTACATGTGATAGATTTGTGGAAAAGGGTCCCAATATTGTTGAATAAGTTGCAACAAGTGATAGATGGAGCTTCTTTTAACAACCTAATTTCTTTGATTGTGTGAAATCTTACTGAATATGGAGGTTATATAGTGAGATAGATATAGCTAACAAATTGGTTTGTTTTGGAGTAAATGGAATCATTGTTTTTTAGGGGTTAAAATCTTTAATTTTATTATAAAATCAACAAGCCCTTAAAAAATGCAGTTTCATTCCTACACAAGAGTTGCTAAATGCGACTAGGGTAATCTACCCTTAGTACTAGCTTAATCTTGAAGCAAAGATAAAAAAATTTGGGCACATGGCCATAATGCAATTACACTTTCGACACCCCAAAGTATTTGGAAGTTCCACTACATCTACTGGGCCATTGTTAAACCATGTTCCTTTTTATCAACAATTTGCATTCTTCAAGTTCATGATGCAAAACCATTGCCAAGCTACAATGTTGCTTCTTCCTTACTACAACCCAACCACGTGCTTGTGGGAAAGGCTTGGGCCTAGTGGCATTTTAAACCATTAGCTCCTAAAGTGGTTTAAATTTGTTGAATTTTGCATGGTGATGGTGTTAGGCAATGTGAAAAATGAACATACATTCTCCAACCTTGTTTTTATGAAATCAAAGTTGTAGAATCGATTAACGACTTACCTAGGCTTGGTTGTTTGGATGTATGCTTAAACATTTTGTATCTTGGACACATGTCCTTTTTACATAGTCATATGTAACTGGAATGATCACTAGTTAAGTTATGGGGTTTAGGAGTAGGTCTTATGTGAATTTTTATGTTGCTAGGTGAAATTGTTGAAAGTTACAAGTTATTACCACAATGCAAAGAAGCTTAATGAGTCTCACTTGGCAAAATTTCACAATTTTATGGCTCACCTTAACCTCTACTTTCATTGGATTATATGGCAAGTTGCCTTGGATGTAAATTTTGTATTTCATTAATTGGTCCAATGATTCTAGTTCATGTTGGGTTTTTTTTTACAATGGTAAATTTTAACACTTATTTTTCATATTCTTTAATAGCCATAGACACTATTGCATTCAAGTTTTTGTCGTCACCTATTTGAACTTATTTCACATCTTATAACCTTTTATACTTAGTTTGAAAAAATTGTTGGCACTTCAACCAAAAATAATAATTTAGGTTTGGCCATTAGGTTATGAACGAAAACTATTTCATTTATCCACTTTTCTAAAGTTAATAATACTTAATTAGCCAATTATAATCATCAATTGAAAAAAATGGTGCCACCTTGAGATACCTATACAACCACATAAAAGCCAACTAACAAACTTGGATAAATTTATTTTCTTCAATATATATATATATATAATTAAATTTAAAAAACACCATTCTCTACATACAAACAAGGTGAACAATAAGTAGAAGAATCTTTGTTTGAAAACATTGTTGTCTCCACAACTACATGTGATTTCAATGAAGGATCTATCATTTGTGATTGGTCTGACAATTGGGAAAATGGACCCCCCCAAAAAAAGAATTAATGTCTTTAATAAACAACCACTCATAAAACATATGGTAAGTTATAAGGACCAAGAACCAACCCCGAAGCATTTTTGGTTTTGTTGTAAGGAGCCACTTTGATTAGCCCATCACCCAAAAAAGAAAAAGAAAACTTGAAACATTGGATTGCATGCTCATAATATAGTTATTATGAAGATGGAATAGTGTGATTCATATTAATTATTTCATAGGTGCGCTCACATTTATGTATTTACTTTTTGGAAGGAGCCATATTGATTGGCCCATCACCAATTTTTTCGAAGCATTGGGCACTCCCCAATTGAAGCACTTCGTTAGACACCAATTGCAAAATAAAAACAAATACGCTCCCTTTTTAATTTATATATAGGAGAATTGAACCTTTGGGCAAACCATATGGGATAAAATTGAGGTGCTATTGGGAACAACTTGGGGAACCTTGTGGGAACATGGCAAGAACACATTGGGAACAAGGGTAAACATGCCCTCCCCCCACCAAACATTGACTTATAACCGTTCACTTTGGTAGATCTTTCTCAATTCTTTTCCATTTTGAGTGATTTAAAATTTTATAGGAGTGCCTTCTCAAGCTCTACAAATCATCTTGGAAATGCAAAGTCAAAGCAATAGCCAAAACATAGCAGTAAAGATTTTTTTTAAAAACAAGCTATATCATGCATATTCGACCACAGATGCATGCTTCTAACTTTCTTTCCTTTTTTTCAAATTAATTTTCTAACCTAATTTTTTATTTGGTTTTTTGCTTCATTTTACTATTTGATTTTCTTTGATTCATTCACATTCTTGTTTGCTTGTCATAATGGCATCCTTAAAACTTATTGCAAATTTTTAGTTCAAGTTGTTATTTTTTGGTCAAAGTCAAGGTAATAATGTTGCAAGTTCATCAGCACCTCCCCTACTTGAACTGTTTATTGTAATGAGCCTTGTAGTTTTAATCTGCATGATTATTTAACTAAGAAACCTAATAGATCTTATGACAAGGCTCATATCCTTCAAGATTCTTGGGCTGTTAAATTTCCATGGGTAGAATTGATTTTGGGGGAGGATTCAATGGTGTCATAGGTTAGATGCATGATTTGTTTAGTTGTTGAGGGAAAAGACAAGTTGTCACCAAAGTTGGACATTTTGTAGAAGC
>Ga0116229_10006241_pt1 | contig 19244 bp, 19 predicted proteins | sample S1TSphgellanicum_3_FD_87313 | JGI IMG/M metagenome (GOLD analysis project Ga0116229, IMG submission 87313) | Host-associated microbial communities from peat moss isolated from Minnesota, USA - S1T2_Fc - Sphagnum magellanicum MG | ecosystem: Host-associated > Plants > Peat moss > Unclassified... | reverse complement strand
TATATATATATATATAAACAAGAAAATATCAATATGAAATTGCTCAAACAACTTTGTTTATTTTAAAAGTTTGATAAACCATTGATGTGATTACTTTTATTGTGTTTTTCAATTTGATTCACATTTTGTGAAATTTTTTTCTCACAAAACATGTTATTATATCCATTGTAATTATCATTATAATAACGAAAAAAACCCTAATGATTATAACACATAAATGAACAAAAATTAAAATGCAAAACTTTGAAAATAAACAATTCATTATGAAAAATTTGCATAATACAACTTTAATGGTCCTAATGATTATGAAAGTGTATAAAAATTTGATTTGAAAATACAATAAATTAATTTGAATGATATTTTGAAATAAACATTTAAACTATTTTTTTTTTCCTAATTGCATGATTACAATGCCTCTTATATGATTTTTTTTTTGTGATTCATTTCCATTACTTTCTTGTCTTCCAACATATCGTGGAGTTATTATGAATTATGTTTTGATAAGCATAACATTGACTTTGAAAATTGATTTTTTCATTTTATACACATAATAACAATGTTTTCAACTTCAACATTTTTTTTTTCAAAAACACCATATTGTAATTTATTCTATGATGGATATATATATAGTCAAAATATTGTATAAAAATAAAAAAGGTAAAATAAAAATTTTAAAATGTTTTCATGAGCTAAAATTTTAAAAGGTTTGTTTATAATCATTAAAATTTCATGCTTTTATTATAACCAAAATTGTTTAAATTCACATAATGTGGATTATTGTTAATTTTATGTAATGCAAAAATGCCTAAAATATTATCGTTACGTTATTGTGAAGGTATGCATATGAATTTTTTTTTGCAAAAACTATGGTTTGTGTAAATTATTTTACTATGTAAGACCTATGGTTTGTGTAACTCATATGAACCTGAAAACAACATTGATTATGAAAAAACCAAACAAAAATGATGTTTTCATTTCTTGGTCAATGCAACTTGTGTGAACATATTGGATATTACACATCCACACATTTAGGTTATATTGTTATGGAAAAGAAAAAAAAACTGGTGTTTGTACTTTTTGACTAATATAATTTATGTGAACATACTTGTACCACATATCCACACATTTAAAATAGTTGGTTAAAAAAATCAAACGAAAATGATATTTGTACTTTTAGCTAATATAAATTGTGTGAACATGTAATTTGATGTAATTAGATTATTACTCATGTAATTATCTAATAATGAATTTTGAAATTTTATTTGGTGGTTAGATTTCATAATTTAATTATGTTTGGTAAATCATCATTAATAAATCATGGTTTCGATCAATGTGCATAACCTTCACATGATAATTCAAGTGAAAAGTTTTTGCCACATTAATGTGCATGTTCAATCACACGGGGAGTCAAGTGTTGTGTGAGTTTTAAGAAATTTTTTATTTAATTTCCTTTTGGTTAATATATAAATGAATGTTTGTGACCTTTGGAAACACTTTCACTTCATGAGAATTAGTTGTTGTAGGGGTACAAAATTTCATGAAATAAAATTCTGACAAAAATTATAATTTTTGTTTCAAAAAATTTCAGGATGGTTTGAGTGTGAAATACATGGTAGAAGAATGGTGTGGCATAATAATTATACATAAAAAGTAAAAAAATAAAAAAATATTTGTGTAAATAAGAACATAATTTTTCATAATGATGTATTAAAACATACATAGTTTTCATCTTAAACCCATTTATAGTCTATAAACACATTAATATCACACATCCACACATTGAAGGTATTTGGTTATGAAAAACTAATTAAAAATGATGTTTGTACTCTTGGCTAATATAATTATATTCACACATTCACACATTTGGAGTATTTGGTTAATATAACTTGTGTGAACATATGCGTATCACATACATTGACACATTTAAAGTACTTATGTGTGCTTTTATAAATTATGAATATTGATTCATCTTTCAATTAATAAAAAAGGTTGTTCCAAGTTCAAAATTTTAAATTAATAGTGAATCAATTTGATTGATGCATCACAAAACAAAAGAACCCATAAACTTTAAACTTAATGAGCTTTTAAAAAAAAGGATAAACATCCAACATTTGGTCACAAATGATAACTTAATATGATTATATCACATTTCCTATGGATGATATATATATTTAACATATATATACTTTTAATTATTACCCATCCATGAAAAATTTATAATTAATTATCATTATTTCTAACTATGTTTTAACCCATTATAAAATGACATGTGGCAACGTAATTTTTTAAAAATTATATTTTTGAAACACAATGTATTTTCATCATCCATTTTAAATGACATTAAATCATGTCATGTGGAATAATAATAAATTGCCACATGGCATGTTAATTGAATTTTTATCAAAATAAATTTAAATCAATATTTTGATAAATATATATATGTAGGTACGTAAAATTAAGTAGATGAATAAGTAGGATTAGTTAGGTTGGTAAATAACTAGTAAGTGGGTAAGTAATTTAAGAGGTAAATATTTTAATATTTTAATATTATTTTTTATTCAACCTTTAAATTTAAACCTTTTTTATAATTCATTTTAGATGCGTTGACTTGGAAAGAAGAGATCATTGTTTAGTAATTGGGAAGGACCATACTTCTTTATTGAGTACAAAGATGGCAAAGAATTTCAGGAACAAGATCATGGTAGCAAAATGTGTATTTTCAAAGATCTCAATGGATAATGTTGGGAATAATTAAAGAGGGATTTGTAATTGTATATGTCTGTAGATTAATATTTAATCTATGAGGATGTAGATTTTTTTGGAAGGAGTGGTGTCACTTGTAACTTTAAAACAATGTCATTTGTTTTTGGATGAAGGCTACTTAGATTGTGGTTAAACTGATGGCAACATAGTGCTTCAACAATGTTAAAAAAAAAAAATAAAATAAAAATAATCTACTATGTTTTTGTTATTTTGTGTGTTTTTGGTGGCTTAGTAGGTTATGATGAAAGAAGTAGGTGAGATAGTTTCTGAGATGGAATAAAATATGAATAGCCTAATGAAAATTCTTCAAGAGCTCTGTAAATGAGATTTTTGTATTGTGATTAGCAAAGGGGATTTTGGGGAAGTAAGGAGATGAGGTGATGAGGAGGATATTTGAACTAGACTAAGGAAGGACTTGGGGGGATCATTTGTGAAGGTTCTAGGGGGTGATGAAAGAAAAACTAAGTTGCTAAACTTTTAAGGAGGACTAAAAAAAAGGTGTGGTTTGATTTTGATTTTGGGGTGTTGGAAATAGGTAGAAATAGAACTTGATCAAGAGGATTGAATGAGAAGAATCTTGACAAGAAAACTTTCGTTGTGCTAAGAATGTCAAGAAAAGTCTAGAGTTGTTGCATGTGTTTCTATAGGGACCAACACAAGGGAGAGATGAACGTGTTTAAGATTTATGGAATGGTTGTGTGACAGTTCATGCATGATGTTTTTGGGGATTTTGAACTGGTTATAGAGTGTGTTTTATTCTAATAAGAGTACATGTTGTCTGTAAGAGCTCTAAAGGTTTTTGGAACTAAGGGGATGCTGGGAAGTAGTGATGTTTGGACTGGTTAATTTTGTCCCTGAATTTCTATCCAATCTCTGAGACTAAACCATGTTGAAGTAATAGAATTAATTTTTTGTGGGGATTCTGTTGTTGGGTATGAGTTACCAGCCACATAAAACAACCTGTTGATTCTTAGAGAAGAAATCAAAATGAACGTTTGATCCTTTGTGGTCCATAGAATTAAAGCCATAGAACTTAGATGTCTGTTGGGATCTTGAAGAAGAAGAACATTTGAATCAGAATTGTCATGCTTTAGTAAAAGTATTAGAATCATATTTTAGTCTATGAATGTCCAACAATGGGGATGTGCACACTACAAAAAATATTCCCCTTGTTTTTTGGTGACACCATTGTCATGAAATCAATAACAATAGAAGATTCATTTTGGCCATGACTAAGACATAAGAAATTCCAATAATGTCATCAACAAATAAAATTATAAACTAAAAGAATGGAAAGGAACAATGGAACATTACCAAGAATTAACATAGTAAAAAAAGATTATTGGACTCAAATCGATGGAGGTTATATGTTGGAAGACCATCTTATAAATACACTATGGTATAGGCAAAGGATTCATTTAAGTTCTTCTCATGTAATGCTACATTCCACCATTGTAAAAATGCAACATTTGGTGAAAAAATTGGCAAATTGACACATGGATTGGGAAGATTTGACATTACCAACAATGCATGCCATATCCATTAACACTTGTGATAGTGGATAAATACATGAAAGGAAGACCCATTGTGACAACAAAAGAAGGGGTAGGTTTTTCAAATTGTGAAAATCAATGATTTCGTTACATTGGCTCAATTGTAAAGTAATTAATTGTGGACACTATAATAGCTAAAAAGGGGATAATATAATGAAAGGAATTAAGGCAAATCAATACCTAATAAACTCCTAGATTCACAATAAATAAATCAAATTTATTAGGTGCATAAGAATGGAAGGTCAATTTGTAAATACAAGGTAAATATTGCAATTTCAAAATGTCCATTATCATTGTTAGTATCCCAACATGTCATGGTCTTCATACTTCTACTTTTGCGTAGTCATGTTTCCAAATGTTGGTACTTTATAATGAGGTTATAAGGTTGATTGCTTGGTGGTTGAGGCATGCATCCACTATATTCACAATTATCTTCATTCATGCTTCAGAATGATTACTTGTGTCATGATCTTTAGAAGTTGATACATGTCATATCACAATGTTGCATGAATATGACTCACAATATTTTGATTGGGCATACCATGTTACACATGTCTTAGTTTGGTTATAACTCAAATAATGACTTACTCAAAGGGGTGGCTTGAGTTTGCAAAATATTAGGCATGTTGTGTCATAATGCAAAGTGGAAACAATGGCATTCCACCAACAAATAACATGTCTATGGTGAGTTGGCAAACTTTCTACCTTTTGATGTTTTGTGTAAATTAGATGGTTGTCATAGTTCATGTAGTATGTTCTATATCACCCTAAGTTCCATGAGAGTTTGTGCAATGACATTGTTTCAATTGCAACTTTCAAAGTTGATTGAAAAGTGCACCTATCAATTCAAATGCCAAAAATTTAAGTGGTGGGGCAACAAGGTATTACAATGCTTGCTCTAGCAAATGTGGATTGGATAGATCTTCTCAATGATGTGATGAAATAGCTAGTATTACTAGAACCACACAATGCAATTGTGGTTAATTAAAAACTCATGATGGGCCATCATGGAAACATGTCAAAGTTATTAACTATTCTAATATGTCAATCAATTTGAGTTCTCAAAAAATCAAATTTATGATGGATAGACTAATCACCATTCTAGACATGTTGATTGGTGTCTTGCTTAGTTACATCATGGTTGGTTTGAACATTTTGAATGCTCAATGGGTTTTGCAGTTTTTCAGGACCCACCAAGGTGTTCCTCATAATTTCAGCTTCATGCAAACATGTTAGATTCATTGTGCTAGGATACAACGTAGAAAATGTTGATGTTGTTATATATTGACATTGTGCATGTGAATTATCATCTTGAACAACTTCATAATCAACTGGCAATGTTGTCATTTATGTAGCAACAATCTTCATTAATGTTTTCAGAATCTTGTAGAATTTGAAGATATGGCAATATCCTTTCCATTCTGACATCTAGTTCCCTTGCAAGATGCATTTGACCTGCTGGCTCCTCTTTTGATGCCTAATGATCTTGTGCAATTTTTTGACATGATTATGATGTTTGTAATTTCAAGTATTAACAATTTCACTTGACATATCAACATGTCAATTCAAGAACATATCAACAAAGCACATAAGGATTTGAATCTAGATAGAGTTTGATAACTTGGATCGGTGTCCTCTTGTGCCTTTGCATCTTGATTTTCTTGATTATCATCTTCTTTTGCATCTCCAAAATCATTCATCTTCCTAACTGCCCTATTGTGTTTGAACTCTGTATCAAAAATTGAGAATGACTATTTAAAGCACATGCAAGTGCTATGATTGAAGGAATACATGCAAGACAATGGAACTAGTGCAAAGGTGGAAGGAGCAGGAAGGAGGAGGGAGTGCCAAGGTGCAAGAGGCGCAGAAGTGCAACAAGATGTCACCTAGCATTGAGTTATCTGCTCAAATTTGTGGGGTATAAGATACCATTCCATCCTACACAGGAATGGAGTGTGGTGATAACTTCTTGGTGGTAGATAACATCGGAGTTACCAACAGGCTAACACCATACCATTAGGTGTGAATAGGCATTAGGACCCCTAAAATGAATTATGTATATGGGCAGGGCACATTACACCTAGGAACACATTGAGCCTGGTAGGACAAGATGCCTTTCCATCTGGTGGTAATGGGTTCTACCAGGGCCTGTTCCAGAATCTAACTGACATTCCCCACCATTGATTCACCACAATGAACATGTTGTTGGGACTTCTGGAACCTCATCATCCTTTTGAATCTTAGCATCCACAATCTCAGGTCTCTCTCCATTGGAGAGGAAATACTGGATCTGCTGAGCTCATACTATGTCAAGCTGAGGCAGCAGACATAGAACATCCCTTTCTCTTAGGGGCACTTTGTAAAATCATTCAGGTAGTGTGACTATTGATTGGCTGAATGGTCAGTCTCTGCTAGTGTAATCAGTTCCTCAGGTCAATAGTTAAAGTTCATTCATGGAGAAGATAGAGCACACTGGCAACCAGATTCGCAGAGCTGTCCTGAAAATTTTCATTTCCTTTGAACATTTGATGCCTGACAGAGACTCACAACCAACTTTAGCTGAACATAAAAAATCCTGAAGGAAAAATCCTTTGGAGTGCAAATGATAAAAATACAGTACCTACATCCATAATGCACTGAGAAGTCCAATGTGATCCAAGTCTTACTAATCTGTTACAACATCAAAGGCGAGTTTCATATCCATATCAATCACCTGCGATAAGCTCCCTAGAGATGTTGCTACTCCCTTTGAAACTGAAAACACAAATATATTCATCAAAACTCTGCTCACAGAAGTACTAGGAGGATTATTGCAAAAAAAAAATTGTTGGCACCCTTCTCTTGATCCTGGTATCCTGTTGACCAAATACAGGGAAAAAAATTCACAAGACCCTGACTCCCAATCCCCTTAAGAAGGTTAAGGTGGCAGGCAGACAATTGGTCTATGGAAAACTCACTGAGGCAGTCTTTGTCCAGAAGCCAGGTGTTGCCCACCGCATGTATGGAAAGCCAAACAAGAGACCCATGGATGGTAAGCAGTAGGATTATGCCAGAATTCCTGGTTGTCTGGTCAATCAATCACTGTTGTCTTCAAGATTTTCACATCATGAATTGGTCTGCCAGATTAATCAGAAGTCCAAGAGGTAATGTCAGTAGAGGTGAACTGTATGCCAGTGATCTTGGAAATAGCTCTCTGTTGGGAGTAGAAGCAAATTTTCATGCAGGTGATGACACTTCAGTTCTGAATACTTCCACAGCTTAATAAAAACTGGAAGCAGCAAATCTCTCTGAGAACTTGCAAAACCAGGCGAAGAACTTCAAGCAGTCTGAAGCAAACCAACAGACCAGAGCTACTGGTGCATTACCAAGATTTTTTCCAAGAACCTCATGCTTTCAGAGCCTAAAATCTTATGGCAATATCTGTTTAGCCCACAGATTCTTCATCATATGGTTGGTTACTACTCACCGGTCATGTTTATCGGTCTCAACAATGCCAAGACGTTTCACAACATCCATGCCCTTGCAGACCCTACCAAAGATTGTGTGCTTCCCTGCACCCAATGTCCCCGACACCCAACTCATGAGTTGATATTCTTTGGAGGTAATATAAGGAGATTTCATTTAATTAAGACATAAAACAGGGAAATGCTGGAAAACTACACCTCAAAACTTGCAGTTAGCAATAGAGAAGTGGGTATGTTGCTTTGACTTACCATCAAGCCAAGGAGTGGGGGCAAGTGTGAGAAAAAATTGGCTTCCATTGGAGTTGGGTCCTGAGTTTGCCATGGACAAAATGCCTGCCCCGGTATGCTTTAGCTCACGTGTAAGTTCATCCTCAAACTTTGCACTGTAACATGAACCCAATGTGCAAGCAAACAAACATTGTTACGAAAACTGATTTGTCTGCATTACTAAATCCATGCTCTTTCTTTTAAAACCATGTTCGTATATTTTTTCCTTCTTTCTCTTCTTTAGGAGGAATTGAGCACAAGGTAAAAATGACATAATACGCACCCAAAGATGGATTCACCACCTCTTCCTGTCCCTGTAGGATCTCCACCTTGAACCATGAAGTCCTGACAAGGTACCAAACAAGGAGCAGTAAAACAGCAGCAAGTCTGGAGAGATTTACTTTTGACTGAAAAAGCTCTCACATCCAGAATTCTATCCTACCATACAAAAACAATTATATGTGTGCAACAAACATCTTGTCAAACACTTCAGCAAAGAAAAGAGAAATGAGGGAAAACCCTAAACCCTAGATTCTTGCATTTCTCACCTTGATAACACGGTGAAAAAGCACCTGATTGTAATACCCTTTCCTTGAAAGCTCAAGAAAATTTCTGCATGTCTTGGGGGCATGTTTGATGTACAGCTGCACATAGAAAACACATGTTATGCATGAATGAGCATGTGAGGTTTCCTCTTGTAGTGCACCACCCACTGCCAAGAACAAAATCTTTCATTTCACTATTACATAAAAAGTATTATTCTTAATTGCAAAAAAAACCGCAAGGATTTGTCAATCAACAGGACCAGCAGAACAAAAGATTTTGTCAGGCAACATAACCAGCAAACAAAACAGACAGCATTTTGCTGAGGGAAAGGAAAAGGAATAGTAAGTAAGTACCTCGACCGTGATGTCGCCCATGGAGGTATGGAGAATCACTTGCGGTGCTGCATCCATGTTCGCCATTTGCCAAGAAGCTCAACACTACTACTGTTCCTGTTGTGGATTTCTACGTCAGGAAAAAAAAAAATGCACATGAGAAGAGAAGAGATAGAAAGACTGTCTCAAAACCCTAACCCTACAGCAAGCTCTTCGACTAAAACAATCGTTGAATCCCAACCTAGCTAGTGAGCCTGTATTCGTGCAGCAACAGTCTTGTGCAATCTAGGTATTCCTGGGAATCCCCAATGACCAAGGAGACCATCATCTCCCACACATCCGCCTCTCTCTCTCTCTTCATGGAAGCAACGACTGCGGAGGTGGAGGACGACGCCACCATTTCCTTCTTCATGAAGCTTGCATTTGATCAGGTAAATGCAATGGTTTTGGTTTGTAACAAACTGTCAACGTCTTTTTTGATTTTGTGAGGAGGCAAAGAAGATTTGGATGAGCAGCCGGTCTTGAGCTTGGTGGGGTGGGGAGGGTTAAGGTTTAGGGTTTAATGGGCTTCACTAGTTTGGAGGACTCAGAGTAATTGGGTTTGGAGACTGGGAAGTGTTGGGAAATATATAATGATATTTGTCATGGAGAGATCTGGAAATCTGCAACTTGGAATGAATGAATGGATCGCGGTGTCTGTCAAAATGGTTTGCAGTTATCAAACTTAGCCAGAGCTTCAAACCCTAAACATGTTATACAGTTGCTATGTAGAGTTATTATATGTCAAAAGAGACAGAAAGAAGAAGGGCATTCATTCATTCAAGCCAGCATTATTAGCTTCACATTCTGAAATGTATGTTGGTTTGATGACGCAGGCAAAGGAGGCGCTTACAAGGCTTGAAGTGCCTGTTGGGTAAAGCACAAAATTTTCTTAGCAGATTTCATTTTGCAACAATGGTGCTCAAGGCCTCTCTTCTTCCATAACATTTGCTTGTAGATAAATTTCCAGCATCAGTAGTGAAATTGGTCAGTCTTGTAAGAAGAGAAAATTGGTCAGTCTTCGCAAGCCTTCTGATCCAGTGTGACTTGATTAAGGTCCATTTCCAGATACTGCATGCTGGCCAATGGATAACTCAGATTCTGGAGTGGAAGGTATTCTTTTATGCACAAAGTATCTCCCAGAGAGAGAGGGAGAGAGAGGTATGCTCAGGAGTGGCGGTGTGTGTGCAGGGCAGTTGTGTGATAATACAGGATGGACATGTCATTGGCTCTGGCAGCAACCGCACCAACGAGACACGAAATGTAACACCTTGTTGCTTTCTATCACTTCTTTTATTCATTCCAGAACCCTCCTGCCCCTGAGCTGATAAGGAACTGGCTTTTTGTACAAGTTTGGGATGTTTTCAAACTGTGGACTGAAAACAATGACTGCACAACTGCAATAATGTACGGGCAGTTTTTTCTTCTGTGGTGTATTTTTTTTTGGCTTCTTCTTCAATTGATTATCATCAGTGAGTAAATTTTGGTGTGTTGCTGAAAGCAGGCAACAAGGCATGCAGAAATGGAAGCCATTGATATGGTCTTGAATGAATGGCACAAGACCTCTGAAACAACAACTGATCCTAGTTTGGGCCCTCTGACTACTCATGTTGATGTGGTGAAGAGATTTGGAAATTGTGATTTGTTTGTGACATGCGAGCCTTGCATTATGTGTGCAGCTGCCCTTTGTCTCTTAGGTGAGTTTATCAAGGGGTTGCCAAATCTCCTCTTTGTGTCTAGAAATTCACCAGGTTTGCTTGCAGTTCATTTCAGTTTCTTTTCATTTGTGATGATGCTAGTGCATGGCACCTACGTTGCACCAACAAGAGTCATGTTGGGTGTCTTTTGTTCTTCTGCTTAATTGTAATTCAGAAATGAGCTCTGACTGACTCCATGGAAAGGTTACTGTGCTGCAATATGTGACCTCAAGTAGCACAAAGAGAAGGCACCGATTTTGGTTGAGAGACAAATGCATGAGATCAGGCTAAGTAAGCAAGAAGCTGTACCTCTTGGTAGAATGTTGCATCATGGAGTGATAAAACAAAGGAGGTGGAAGTGACATATGCTTACTTTTCCTTTTTTGCAGGGTTCAGGAAAGTATACTATGGATGCACCAATGATCGATTTGGTGGTTGTGGCTCTGTTTTGTCACTCCATTCTGATGGTTGTGCACCTTGTGGCAGGTTAGACATTTTTTCCCAGCTCATAATGCATGCCTACACCTCACAGTCTTCTCTTTACGCTCTTTCTGTCCCCACTCATCTCTCTCTTTTCCCACCCCACCCAACCAAAAATGGGCATCAGATTATGACTATAAAAGGGTTTGGCAACCAGTCTTATGTATACAGTTGTTTTCACTATGCCCATAAGATCCTGGCTTTTTTTTTTCACCTTTTGAAAATGTAAATTGGAGTTGAATTATTATTGGATTGTTGGTGGGATATACCTATATAACAAAGTGTGTTTCAAGTGGGGATATGCCAAGCATTGAATCTGATTGAGTTCTCCATTGCAGAGGAATCACACACCAGAATGTATTTCACAGCTTGTTTGGGTTCATGTCAGGCTTAGAATTTGAAATTTTCAACTCTTGGGTACACTCCAAAGTTGATAATCTAGGGGGTTTTGCTTTCAGGTACCTACCTATATATTCTCCCAAATTAAATGTTCCTAGAGTCTTCCAGCGGTAAGAGGGCAGAAGGCTGTTTTGTGTTTTGTCATGGTGTGCAGTGCAGAGGAAGAAGCAGTCACAAATGGGCTTGACAAAACCAGGGGTTTTCAAAGTGTAGGGGGTGTGATGGCTGATGAAGCTATTTCACTTCTCCGAAGCTTTTATGAACAGGGAAATCCCAATGGTGAGTCTTCACTTTCCATACTTGATGTTTTTGAAGTTTCTTTTGGGCAGGGGGGGTAGGGGTAGTTCACCAGGGATAAGAGGATGGAAGATGAAGAGGGGCCAGAAAGAGTATGCAAACTCATCTCATTTATCAGCTGTCAATGTACTCTGGAATGGTCGAGCCTTGCCCATTATGTTGTGTAAGGTGCTAGGTGAGCCCATTAGGCGAGCTAGGTAATGCACCCAACATGATGGGCAAGGCCCAGCCATCAGCATTTTTTTTGGGGGCAAATTTTCATCACTTGGTGACAAGATAACATCCAGTGCAACTCATACAAAGGATTTTTGTGAAAAAAGTGGACTAAAGTTGCCAGATTGTGACGATTTTTTTTTCTGAAATTGCCATATTTAGACAATAGGTTTCAGTAGGTTGCCAAAATATATTAGGATTTTAAAATTTTCTACTTTCCTCCCTGACCTTTAACCAAATTTGGCTTATTCCTTGTGAATGATTGCCAGTGTGGCTACATCACCAAGTTGAGAAAAAAGAAACCCCTGGAGGCCATTCCATGACATTAGGATCGTGGGTGGCAGATTCAACAATTTTTTTAAAATTCCATGTTTGACAGACACATTTTGGTCACTACTATGAGTGTATGGTCATCACAGGAAGATTATGCCATATAACATGGTCAAAAATTACATAATCTGGCTCCCCAGGCCTTACCATTTACATGGTACTGATCTCAGGCACCTGCGGAGAGAGAAGTTAAGGAGGGAATATGGTGTTCTGCCTAGTGATTTGTGCTTATTGGAGTCCTGAGTTTGATCATGGCTGTTGTGATGATGCAGCTCCACGACCACACAGGCCTGTGTGCAAACACCACCTTGTATCTTGATGGTGTCATGCTGCTGCAAATTAGCTTCTGGTGAGTTTTAGGTTAAAACTTCCAACAGGTGGAATGAATGAAGCTTTTCTATCATAGGGTTGAGTTTCATCACAATCACCTGCTCAAGAATGAATGATCTCCGGATTTCTTGACAATGCTCCAGCAGTAATACAAAAGTTAATAAATTACACGTTGATTTTTCAAAAAACAAAAAAAAGGATCAATCTCTGCTCTTGTTTGTTTGTGTGTGGTCAACATGTATGTAGGTTGTATATGAGAGATTATTTCACGGTTACCAAATCAATTGCATTTGGATACTGATGTTATATTTCGATCTGTTACTCATGATCATGTTGTGAATATGGTTGAGATTATTAATGCTTATGCTGATTTTGTTGTAATTTGTCAAAACCTCTGCATCCATTGGCAGTTCTTATGTTCATGGTAATTTCATGTTTTGTTCATGCAAAACACGTTTTAAAGAAAAAGTTGGGTCCAACAAAATTGTGTACCCAAATCTTGGAGAAGTAAATTCCTAGGCAAATTATTTGGGTTCTAGTTTTCCAATATTCCATTACACTCCAACATTAAAATGTGTGCACCTAGGAGCACAAAACTTATAATATGTGTGCAATCCTAAGAAATGAATTGAAGGCGCTTTCCAACCTAAAACCATTTTGAATTTCATTCTCTTGCGATCGGGGTTGATAATCTGGGTTTAGGGTGCAAGGTTTAGACCTTAAACCCATTTTCAATCAATTGTGGACGAACTACAACTGAGTTACCAAGGTTAGTGGTAACTCATCTTATAGATCCTTCTACTTCCTTTGTCCCTCACCTAGGTAAACTACTTAACATAAGTGGGTTAAGTGTCATAGGTAAGCAAGTTAGTAGGGGATATGAGTGGTTACTAAGTAGGTAGGTAAGTGGGTAACATGGTGGCTATTAGGTAAGTAGATACATGTGACTAGGTTGATACAGACCTAACCATTGTGGTTGTCTATGGGACAGAACTGTGATGGAAAAATTGTTTTCTCATTCACACATCATCCATCCTGTGCATGGTGCGAGGGTTCACCCCCAAAGTTTGTAGGGGGATGTTTAACATCCTGCTTTCACTCTGGGCTCTCCAAGAGTTGTAATTTCAAGGAGGGGATTATTTTGGATGACAATTGTTGGTATGTGTTGTTCTCGACTGGAGTTTTTCTCTGGAGTTTTGGATGACATTGTGCAGTCAGCACATTTCCTCTGGATGTGAGTAACGTATTCTTTCTCATCATTTGAAACTGTAACCTACATAATCCAGACATAAAGGGGGCCCCAAAAAAAAAGAAAAAAAATGAACAACCCCACTGAAAACACATGTCTGTTATTATTGCCTATGTAAGATATTAAAATTTTGGCACAAGTAATAAATAATTTTTCAAAAATTCGACAAAATGAAAAATAATTTAATTTATGCCAAAATCATTCAGATACCACGGTATGTAAGATAATTAACCGCATGTAGTGTAAGTCCAATTAGGTGTAGGACTTCCTTTGTCCCCCTTGATCCCCATGGTGACAAACGGACATTGTCAAACAAACCTTAGATTATATTAGTGTGGCTTGTGTCCATTAAGCACATATGGTTAATGTTGAATGAATTTTCAAAGTGCAAATGGTACTAGGTATTGATGTTTTTTTTGGGATTAAAAAAATTGGTATTTTTTTGTTTTAAAGTGTAATTTTGACTAATTTTGCTATTTTGTTGGAAAAGATTGCGAATTTTTTGATATCAAAAAATTGAAAATAAAAAAAAAACCTTGGTGTACACCTTCTTTGGCTTAAGAAGTTTGAAATTAAATTTTCATTTAGATTTGAATTTATTATTTAAATTAAATTTCCAACGACAAAAAATTACAAAAAACTCAAAATCCCCCAAACTTTAGGTCTAAAATTTAGAAAATCATGTCCATGAAACTCTCTTCACCAAAAGGGCTTGTCAACAATAATACCAAGAGTGCGCTCCAATCTCTCTTAGACTTTTAATTTTAATTTTATTGAATTCAATGACAAAATTATTCAATATTCTAAAAATCCTGAACTGCAGGTCTCATAACATTCTCAAATCACCTTGATGCACCCCCTACTCATCAAGGGCTTTCCAATGGTACCAAGAGTGCAATGGGGGTGCTGTATCCCTTGTGAGATCTCAATGTGACAAAACAAAACAAACTATCTTCCTCTATACATGAATTTCAGTTATCCGTAAAGTACCCCAAACTAGGGCTTCTGGGTCCAAGTTTTGCCAAAACAGGTGACCATTTGAAAAGTGGGGATGAAAGGAGTAGACAAGTAAAAAAAAAAGGGTACCAAACTAGTTGTCTGAATCAAATCAGTCCTTGCAGGAGTTTCACCCCCCCTCCCCCGCCCAGTTCTGGATCTGCCTTACATGCCGTTCCACAGGAGTATCAGTTCATTACCTCAAAGTCTCGTCAGAACAAGATCCTGCAAATCTCCTGAACTGATACTCTGTTTTATGGACCAGTACTCAATTTTGCTGACTTTACGCTACACTCGAATTGGGGATGAAGTACGGAATAAAGGATCAAACTAGAGCCTAAAGAAGACCAAGGTTTCTTTCCGGATAACTTTAATATTGTTTCACACAAGCTATTGTAGAGTATATTTACTGGGGATGAACCAGGAAATAGAGGATCAAACTAGAGCCTAAAGAACAAGGTTCCTTCACGGATAACTTTAATATTGTTTCACAAGCTATTGAAGACTATATTTACTGGGGATGAAACAGGCAATAGAGGATCAAACTAGAGCCTAAAGACAAGGTTCGTTTACGGATAACTTTAATATTGTTTCACAAGCTATTGAAAAGTATACTTAGCCACAACAATGGGTAAGTATAATATTGAGAAAAGGAGTGATTAAGGGTTTTTGATGGCAACAAATTAAAGATGTTGTCGTACCCATATCCTCGAGACTATAAATTATGGTATTCAAAAAGCTTGTGGACTCTTTGCTCGCCACGCACACACAACCACACCTATTGTCATGCAACAAACAAACAAACAAACAAAAGATACACCCACTCTCCACCACTTAACCCTGTTCCTCTCCATGTATGTGTTGTTTTGTGGTTGCTCCAGGTGTGTTCAGCACAGCTCTTGGAGTGGGATGCATATTGCATTGGTAGCATGAAGATGATGGAGATCAGTACAATTGCTACATGCAGTGGCTCTAGTGAACATATATATCTAAGTCTAGCCAAAGACAAAGCTGGTCCTTGCAGTGCCAATCATAAATATGATGTAGCTTGTAACAAATTCTTGTACTCTTTTGTATCATAAGAATGACAAGAATTGCAGACTCCACTGTTGGTGGAGGAGCGGGGTGTTTCACTTTTTGAAATGCTCGCATCTTGGTGGAGATAAGATTGCACTCTATATTGTGACCTCCAAATAAACTCAAAATTGTCTAACATGTTTTTTTCCAATATTGGCGACATGGGACATTTCACAAGATTATATCACATCTTTCTACATTCATCTAACTATGCAAGGCTTGATTGCATGTTTTAGTTATGGGAGATAGTGTGTCTTAGTTTCATCTTGTATCAACTATTTTTTAGTGTGTTTGTGAATTTTTGTTTATTTATACGGTTTTGATTTTACCCATTGAATGTAGGTGCATGATTGAATGAATTTGTTTATTATGATGCCAAAATAAAGGTCCCTTTCAAGGAATTCTTTATCATCAAGTTTACACTTGTAAGTTTTTAAAATAACAAATTTTTTAGCTAAGAAGTTTGTAGAAATTTTCATTTGCATCATACCATCCTTTATGAGGCATGCCTATTTTGGTATTATGATATTGTCTCGTTCTTATTACCAATTTTGGTTATGACAAGTTTCTTAGTAATAACAAAGTACCCATAAAATTTTAAAACTTTCTGGATGAACAAATATCCAATGAAAAGTATTCCACTTGAGGTTTGTGGTTGAACTAAGGATCCCATAGCAACTTTCAACACAAAATACATCAGCTTGAAAAATAATAATAATGGGGTGGGCGTTCAGCCAAAGACTTGTTGATTCTACCTCATTATATAAACCACCACTAAAAAAAAGAAATAGTGAATATGGTGTAAAGGAGAGGTTCTTAGTCACAAACACTTTAGCTAAAGTGAAACCATGTTACTTCCTTTGGACTACCTATCTTACAAAAAGCCCAAGAGTTTGTGTACTTGCCATTGCCCATGGATAATCATGTTGTTCACCCAAATCTTAGACCTACTGGATGATACTACTGAGGAAGTTAGTTAGAACATCCATTGATTTTGATGGAGATTTCAAATTAAGAAAAAAAATCATGAAAAATGAAAGGCCCAAATCTTATTGCAAGCTACACGCAAAAATAATTGTTCTGTTTTCATGCACGAGCAACAAATGAAAATGGCAAATCAATTCTTGAAGTATCATGTAGAAGCAAGTGCAGAAAACCAGTCTGAAACTAATTGGGCTGGGCAAAAGTGCACATGTTACCAGGGACGCTCGGAGAGCGCCAGTATCAGGAAATGACTCTTTCTCAGCAATAAATGATTGTTTCTCATTGGCTAACTACAATGATTGGCCCAGGTGGTGAGAGTTAAATAGTCTCTCACTTTTGACAGTCCATCTTTTCAGGTTCATGGGTGGGGATGGGGGAGCAACTAAACAGTGCACACTGGATGTGTTGAATACTGATAAAGGGCTGAACCTGGGCATACTCTACATATGTACAAGATATATGACTCTCCAAAGAGGTCAACAAAACAAAATAATTATATTGGGTGATCACAATGATCAGCCAATTTGATGGGATTAAAGTGGGTGTCTCACTCTACTTACACTGTCTATTGTTTCATGTTTATGGCTAATCATGGGGAAAGAGCTTGCAAGCTATTTTGGTAGAGGCCAACATACTCGATGAGGTTGGAGATGCTTCCATTTAATATTCAATTTTGAAAGTGAGTTAACCTATTGTCACTTTGTAAGATTCATTGAGTTGTTTTCCATGGATTTATGCACTAAAAAGCTGCCAAGCAAACAGGTTCATTCAGCAATGTTCCTCTTGAGGCTCGCACTGGGAAAAAGTATTGAAAAGATTTTTGATGGATGCCATCACATGACATAGGAAGCATGTGGTCACCCAAGTGTGCCCCGGTTGAAGGCTGGGGACCATTGTTGGTTGCTTCTTTCTTTTGAAGAGAACCTCTAGTCCTTTTTTCAACATTGCAAAAAATTTGGTAGGTTCTCTTAGTGTTGGTTTGAGCCTAGTTTTTAAAATTTTTAAATCTTATAGTTTTGATTTTTGCACATTTTTCAAATTCAAAAAACCATTAGGCCCAGTTCAGAAATCAGATTTGGCTTCATGTACACATTACACACTCCCCAAGACTAAAGATCTATACAAGTATGAAGTTTAGAACAAATTAAAATTATGGATTGTATAGTTCCAATGTTCTCCAACCAATTAAAACAAATCATTTACTTCAAAAGTTTACCTATTTGTCAACTCTTTGAAAGAGATCCAATGTACCTACCTAAAGAATCTTAGCTTGTGTTCAAAAGTTGTTTCTCATATTTTTCAATTTCAATTCTAGCTCTAACAAAAGATTATTGTAGTACACAAATGGGTTTGGCATTGAGGTGTTGAATAAATTATTTATTTATTAAAAAATGCATTTTGACATAGTTTACGCTATTTTTCACATTTTTGGGTCTACATGTGTATTTTTCTCACAATTCTCTTTAGAAGAACTACTTCCACCGCACAAAATCAAGCTGTGTTATTGCACTTGCATCCTTCATTATGTCCCTTGGTCACCATTGCCAACAACTACTTGACCCCTCTTGTCGCACCATAGACATGCAAGATAGAGGCATATTTTTTCCCCTTAAAATCAAAGCTCTTGCTCTTATAACATCATAGGCTATGCCACTTGCTTTTGTTCAAAGCTCACAATTGACATGGTGAAAGGCATTGCCATAGTTCCATTGTTAGCTTCTCACAAGTCTTGACAAAGGGAGCTCAAATTTTCAAAAAATTTACATTTTGAGCAATAAATTCCTCCAAATTTTAGCAATTTCACAAATAATTTAATTAACGCTTAATCCATTCATTTACTACAATAGTTCCTCAATCCAATTCACATTGGTTCCATAATAAGGGTGTTGGTTTGAGGCTAGGTCACAAGAACGTGAACCTACATGTTTAACATTACAACCTAAGGAACTTGCCAACATTAGTGGAGAGTATGGACTTTAACATTTGAACAACTGAAAACATTTAGAGTACATGATTCTTGCATGTGGAATAATTTCATGCACCCCATTCTTGAAAGAAAAACATTTAAGCTCCATGAAACTTAAAGAAGAAAGTTATTAAAAAAGTTACCACAAGTTTGCTATTTCATGCCCAGTTTGAGCCTATCTGCAAAGTGAGCCAAACTGGGGATGAAATTGCAAAATGGGAGACCAGTACACACCATATTGTTGGAATCTGGACTAGGAAAG
>Ga0116229_10006239_pt1 | contig 19247 bp, 16 predicted proteins | sample S1TSphgellanicum_3_FD_87313 | JGI IMG/M metagenome (GOLD analysis project Ga0116229, IMG submission 87313) | Host-associated microbial communities from peat moss isolated from Minnesota, USA - S1T2_Fc - Sphagnum magellanicum MG | ecosystem: Host-associated > Plants > Peat moss > Unclassified... | reverse complement strand
GCGGACTTGGTGGACCTGGCGTACTGGTACCCGAACAGCAGGTGGTTATGGACGAAATCGCAGATCGCCTGCACCCGCGCCCAGCCGAGCGGCGTACCGCCGAACAGGTTCCAGGCGATATCGGTGAGGCAATCGGTCTCGCAGTAACGGCTGCCCAGCAGGAACACCAGCGTGTCCTCGGGCAGATCCTGCACGGCGTGCTGGCGCGCCTCGGGTACCGTGGGCTCGGGTACGCCTGAATCCAGCACGATGGCGTCGGCCGTCAGCCGGATACGCCCCGGCGGCGCCACCAGGCGGGTGCACCAGTTGCCGAAGCGATCGCGATAGGCGGTCAGCGGCACCTGCGGATCGGTGAGCAGCTGATCGGGGCGTATCAGGTCGGCGGCGCGGCTATGGTGGATGTTGAGCGCCAGGATCATCGGCGTGGGCTGGGGAAATTGATAGATCAGCTCATAGCCAGCCCGGATCTGCATTGTCATTCCTCTGTGACCTGTCGCGCGGCGCGGCGTTCAGGCGCCCGCGCCGCAATCCGGTGGCGATCGGCGGCGCCGCCAACGCAACCATAATGGCGCTGTGGCTGGGTTGCCGCCAGTGTTTGGCGATGCGCGCTGTCGGAATGCGCCTGCGTGTGAGCGCGTGCCGATCCATCGGATCCCATCGGATCCCATCGGATGCCATCGGATGCCATCGACTGCTGTCGGCGACGGCCAAACTTGTGATTTACTATCGGGCCGCCAAGGGCGCACATCACAAGGGCCTGATATCGGCGCGACTGACCACAACGCAATACGCCAGGGAATGAAAACTGTCGGCCATTACCTGATCGAGTCTCTCGAGGCGGCCGGGGTTCGACATGTGTTCGGCATCCCCGGCGTGCATAACCTGGAACTCTACCGCGGCCTCGAGGGTGCCACCCTGCGCCATGTCACCGGACGGCATGAGCAGGGTCTGGGCTTCATGGCCGACGGCTACGCGCGTCTGTCGGGCCGACCCGGTGTGTGCTTCACGATCAGCGGGCCGGGTGTCAGCAACATCACCACCGCGCTCGGGCAGGCCTACGGCGACTCGATCCCGCTGCTGGTGATCTCCAGCCAGAACCGTCGAGGTGAAGCCGGCAGCGGTCGCGGCTTCCTGCACGAGCTGCCCGACCAGCGCGCACTGACACTGCCGGTGACGGCGGCCAGCTTTGCCATTGGCGAGGCGGCCGAACTGCCAGCGGTCCTGGCCCAGGCGTTCGCGATCTTCGCCGCGGCGCGGCCGCGGCCCGTATATATAGAAATTCCGCTGGACATCCTCGGCGCGAGCGCCGACGCGCTGCCGCTGCCGCTGCATCACGGCGCGCCGCCGCGTGCCGAACCCTCGGCGCTTGCCGCTGCGGCAGCGTTGCTGGCTGGCGCCAGACACCCGGTAGTGCTGGCGGGCGGCGGCGCCGTGCACGCCGCGACGCTGTTGCAGCGCCTGGTCGAGCACCTGGGCGCACCTATGGTGATGACCACCAACGCGCGCGGCTTGCTGCCTGCCGCCCATCCGCTGGCGGTAGCCATGAGTCCTTCGCTGCCGGCGGTACGCGCGCTGATCGGTGCCGCCGACGTGGTCCTGGCCGTGGGCACCGAGATCGGGCCGACCGACTACGACATGTATGGCGTCAGCGAATTTCCGCCGCCCGCGAACCTGATACGGATCGATATCGACGCCGGGCAACTGGCGCGCAGCGCGACGCCGCGCGTGGCGCTGTTGGGCGACGCGGCGCAGACACTGCAGCTGCTGCTGCAGCGTAACCTCGGCGCCCCACGCCCAGGCCTGGGCGCCGACGCCGCGGCGGCGACCCGCCGGCAGGCGCTGGATGAAATGCCGCCGGTCTACCAGGGCCACCTGCGCCTGCTGAACCTGATTCGCGACACACTGCCGGACGCGGTGCTGGTCGGTGACTCGACTCAGCTGGTCTATGCGGGCAACCTGGGCTTTGCAGCGGCTCGCCCGGGCTCCTGGTTCAACTCGGCGACGGGCTATGGAACCCTCGGCTACGCGCTGCCGGCGTCTGTCGGCGCCGGCCTTGCCGCACCGGATCGCCCCATCGTATGCCTGGTTGGCGATGGCGGGCTGCAGTTCTGTCTCGGGGAGCTGGCGGTGCTGCGCGAGGTGGACGCCTGGATCGGGATCATTGTGTGGAACAACCGCGGCTATGGTGAAATCCGCTCCTCGATGCTGGCGGCCGGCATCCGGCCCGTGGGCGTCGACGTGCAGCCGCCGGACTTCGCGCTGCTGGCGGCCGCCTATGGCTACACGCACCGGCTCATAGAGACCCCCGAGGCGCTGGCTGATGCGCTGGCACAGCTCGGCCGCCAGCGCCAGATCATCATGCTGGAGATCGCCGCCGACTGATCGGCCCATCGGCTGGTCCATCGGGCGGCCCTTCGAGTGGCCGATAGCGGCGGCGAATCCACTGGTACAGCGGCAAGCCAAGCAGGATCAGGCCGCTGCCGATCAGCGAGCCTTCCAGGTTGCCGTAGAAACTGGACACCAGCACCGCGGCCGAGCACAGCACGAATACCGCCGGCAGCACCGGATAGCCCCAGACGCGGTACGGCCGCACCGCATCCGGATCACGCCGGCGGTAGATGAACACGGTGGTCGCCGTCAGCATGTAGAACAGCCACTCGGCAAACACCGCCAGCTCGAACAACTGCTGGAAGCGCCCCAGCAGCAGCAGCAGTGCCGACGCCAGCAGCGCCTGGACCAGCAGCGATGTCGACGGACTCTGGAAGCGCGCGCTGATGGTGGCGAATTGCGGGAAGAACAGCCGGTCGCGCGCGGCGGCGAATGGGACGCGCGCGCCCGACATGATGGTGCCGTTGAGGGTGACGAAGATGCTCAATGCCATTCCTGCCGCCACCAGCGCGGCCCCGGCGGGTCCGGCCACGATGCGCAGCGCGGCGACTGCCGGCCTGGGTGAGGCGGCGATCTGCGCGGCCGGCAGGATGTACTGGATCGCCGCGTTGGTCGCCATGAACAGCGCGCCGACGATGAACAGCCCGCCGATCAGGGCGATCGGCAGGTTGCGTTCCGGCCGCTTCACTTCTCCGGCGACCATGGTCAGGTCATTCCAGCCATCGTAGGCCCAGAGCGTGGCGATCAGCGCGATCATGAAGCCGTCAAGCCCGCCGGTCGCATGGGTCAGCGAGGTGGCGAAGTTGCTCCAGGAGCCGAGCGATGAGCTGAAACAGAAGCCCGCGACCACCAGTATCAGCACGCCCTTGAGCAGCGTGAACACCACCTGGAAGTCGCCGGCCTTGCGGATGCCCAGGTAGTTCAACCCGGTGATCAGCCAGGTGACCGCGATCGCGAACAGCTGCGACCACAGCACCGGCAGCGGCCCGCCGATCGCCACCGCATCCAGCCAGTGAAACGCCGTAAAGATCCCGAGCGTGCGTGCCAGCCCACTGGTCACCGAGGCGATCGAGGCCGGCTTGGCGACCGCAAACCAGGTCCACATATAGAGAAAGCCGATGCGATCCCCGTACGCCCCGCGCAGGTACACATACTCGCCGCCGGCATACGGCATCATCGAACTGAGCTCGGCGTAGGTCATCGCGCCGAACAGCGACAGCAGTCCGCCCACGATCCAGGCGGTATACACCAGCGCCGACGAGCCGACCGCCTGCATCATCTCCGAGGGCACGAGGAAGATGCCGCTGCCGATGATGGTTCCGACGACGATCGCTATCGCATGCCCGGAACCGAGCACCCGCGGCAGGTCGGGCACGTGAGTGCGGCTGCCAGCCGCGTCGCTGCGGCTGCCAGCGGCAACTGGCTGACTCAAGGGCTGGCGCTCATGCTGTATGTTCTTTATAACACGCGAGCCCGACATCACATGAACGACACCTCGCCCCAGTCCGCCCCGCAGACCGGCAGCCATGGCCTGCGCCGGCAATTGGGCCTGCGCGACCTGCTGCCGATGCAGATCCTGATGGTGGTTGGCGTCACCTGGGCGGGCCTGGCCGCGCGCCAGGGACCGACCCACGTCGCGTTCTGGCTGCTCGGAGTGCTGCTGCTGTTCCTGCCCGTCGCCGGCGTGGTGCAGTACTGCGTGAAGATCTGGCCGTTGGAGGGCGGCGTCTACCAGTGGACCCGCCATGCGCTCGGTCCGTTCGCCGGATTCCTGAGCGCATGGAACTTCGCGATCTGGGCGTTGCTGGTGGTGTCGAGCCTCGGCATCATGACTGCCACCAGCCTGAGCTATGCGCTCGGACCGGATGCCGCCTGGATGGAAACCAGCAAGGGGCTGATCAACGCGCTCAGCCTCGGCCTGTTCGCACTGATTCTACTGGTCAATATTCCGGGCCTTGGACTGGGCCGCTGGGTGGCGCATTTTGGCACCGCTGTCACGGTGCTGGTCACTTCACTGCTGATGAGTCTGCTGTTCTTTCACCCGCACGCCAGCAGCGCGCATCCGCACCTGTCACCACAACCTCCATTCTCGCTGGCGTTTCCGGCCGTGACACTGCTGAGCCTTAACCTGTTCGCCAAGCTGACCTTCAATGCCCTCACCGGGCTGGAACAGGTCGCGGTGTTTGCCGGGGAGACACGCAACGCCGCGCGCGCGATACTGCGCTCGGCCTGGATTGCCGCGCCAGTGATCGTGCTGATCTATGTGTCGATGGCGGGCGCCATGCTCAGCTACACGCCGGCTGACAGGATCGATCTCACCGGACCGATTCCACAGGTGCTCGCCGCCGCCTTCGACACTGGCGCGGGCCGCGGCGCCGGCGGCAGCGCCGGCGGCGGCATCGACATCGGGCAGCTGCTCGGTCGCGGCGCGATCCTGCTGCTGGCAGTCGCCACAGTCGCGCAATATGCGATCATCGTCGCTGAGACCGCACGCCTGCCGATGGTCGCTGCCTGGGATCACCTGTTGCCGGCCTGGTTCACGCGCCTGCATCCGCGCTTTCGCACCCCGACGCGCTCGCTGGCGGTGATCGTGCTGCTCGCCGTGCTCATGTGCCTGCTCGCCAGCGCCGGCAGCGGCAACCAGGAGGCCTTCCAGGTGCTGGTCACCTGCGGCAACGTCTGCTACGCGATCAATTACCTGCTGATGTTCAGCGTGCCGCTGGTCGCGGGCGCGCGCTTTGGTCGCCCTGCGGGCGCGCTGCTGCGCGGCGCCTGTGTCGCCGGCATGCTGGTGACGCTGCTGTACATCGTGTTCGCGCTGATTCCGGTGGTAGAGGTCAACAGCCCCGGGCGCTACGCGCTCAAGATCGCGCTGACGACACTGGCTGCGAACCTGGTGGGCGCGGCACTCTACTGGCGCGCCGCGTCCGGCGGCGGCGGCAGGCTGCCGGAATAAAACACTTCGCAAGGTCCGCTGCCCGGATGCTGACCGATCAGGTGCCTGGCCTTGTCCAGCAGGTTCAGCGCCGGCGCCGCCAGCGTTTTCACGACGTTGGGCTCGCCGATCTCCGGATGGCTGAATGATCCACGCACTTTCTGTTCCACCACGGCGCAGCCCTGGCGGTCGATCACCGCCACGGTCGCCTGCTGGAAGCTCTGGTTGACAAAGTCCACGCCGCCCTTGAGCGCGACCCGGTTCTCCCTGGTGCTCATCGCCACATCGGTGGCCTGGGCGACACCATGGTCGATGTGCCACTCGGAGATGAACGTCTCAATCCGGCTGCTGCCGCCCGAACTGGCGATGACCTTCGCATAATCGTAGCCCTTGGTGGCCGCCACCCCGATCGGGCCGGCCAGCAGTAACCCGCCCAGGTCCACCAGGTTGAAGCGCTGTGTCTTCCTGTATTCAGACATCTCGGCATCCAGGTCGCCCACGGCCAGCGTCAGGTCGCTGCCATGCAGCGACGCATCCCCGTTGCTGCTGCGGGTCATCGCATCGGCGTCGCTGCCGCTCATCGTCAGTGCGGTGGAGAAATCCATCAGCCCATCGCCCAATGACTTGTGCGAGAAACTCTTCGAGAACTCCGTCAGTTGAAATCTCGACAGCGTGGCGCGCAGCCGGTAGCTTGGGGTGGCGGCGGTGAAATCAGCGCTCAACGACGCCTTTGCCTGCCCGCCGAAGGCGCGCAGTGTCACGTCACTGCTGCGTAGAACACCGCTGGCGCATTCGGCGCTGAAGCGCACATCGCTCAGCGGCAGGTCGTGGATCCTGACCTGCCCGCAGGACAGCTTCGCCGAGCCGCTCAGGCGTTTCATGAGCCCCTCGCCACCGCCGGCAGCGCCAGCACCGGCCGCGGCGCCGCCGTCCGCAACGCGCAGGTTGCTCGCCTGCACATCGCAGCCCATCGCCTGTAGCTGCGTGCCGCGCTGGCGGTTGCTATAGGAGAACGTGAGATCGGTGAGGTTCACGTCGGTGGAGTCGATGCCCGGTATGGGGGTGGCGACCGGCGAGGCACCCTCGAAGTTGAACCGACCGTCGCGCCCGCGTTCAAGCATCAGAGCGACGCGGGCCAGATCCACGCGCGGAATGCGCACCTGCCGCCGCAGCAGCGCCAGCAGGTCGATCGCCAGCACCGCCTGGCCGGCGGAGGCGACGTCACTGCCGCCGTTGCGAATGTGCACGTCCGTAAGCTTGACCGCCAGGCCTGGAAAAAATTTCAAAACCACTGGCCTCTCGATCGTGACCTGCAAGCCCAGCGCCTGCGACGCGGCCGCCTGCAATTGTTCCCTGGCATGCGCGCGCCAGGACAGCAGCATGATCACGCCCAGCAGCAGCGCCAGCGCCAGCACGGCGCCGACAGCGTAGAGCCATCTCAGGAGTGTTTTCGGCATCGTGATACGCTGCGATGGATGCAGCAGTGGTTCCTCAAGTCGCCATTCCGATGAATTCTAGACTACCCGAGTCCGAAGCGGTGCCGCCGGCTGTCAGCCAGAACATCGAGATCATCGGTGATTATTACAAGCGCGCCGACCGCTCTATCGGAAGGCTGCAGCGCTCGCTCGAGCGCCTCGGCGATGGCATCGGTCGACCGCTGTTCTTTGTCGCCATGGTGATGTTCGTGGCGCTGTGGGTGCTGGTCAATGAACTCGGGCCGCACATCGGGATCGCGGTGTTCGATCCGCCGCCGTTTGCAGCGCTGCAGACCATCGTCAGCGTGGTGGCGCTGGGGATCACGACCATCGTGCTGATCGGCCAGAACCGCGAGGCGAAACTGGAGCAGCGGCGTGCACAGATGGAACTGCAGGTAAACATCCTGACCGAGCAGAAGACCACGACGCTGATCCGCCTGCTCGAGGAACTGCGGCGCGATCTGCCGATGGTGCGCGATCGGCACGATCCCGACGCCGCGACGTTGCAGCAGCGCACCGATCCGACGTCAATACTCTCGGCGCTGGAGAAGGACCGGAACCGTCCCCTGACGGATAACGACACCGCACCGCGAGCGGTCAGGTCAAAGGAGGGGGACGGCTGAACGCTGCAGTGGCGTCAGCGTCAGTGTCCGCCCTGCACCATCAGGCCGGCATCGCGCAGCGCATCGGCGAGCCGCGCCTCGATCTGTGCCGCATCGGACCGCCTGATGTGCTGCAGATGCAGCGTCGGACCGGTCAGCACCTCGATGCCGCGCTTCAGCACGCAATTGGCGGCGCGTATGCCGGCCTTGTGCTGATCGAAGCGCTGCGCCGGCGCGTAGTGGCTCATGCCCACGTACACGCCGTACGGATCACCGCGCCGATCGCTGTAGTCGAGCAGCACCAGGTAGATGTTGCTGCGTCCGCCGGGCGCCTGGAAGCGCGACGTCACTTCATAGGCGACAGGCAGCCACTGCACGTAGCGCATCGGCAGCCATTCCGGGATCGAGCGCGCGGCATGCTGCCACAGCCGCTCGAGCCACGCCTCGATCGTGAACGGCAGTTCTGCGCGCATCCACAGCTCGTGGATGCAGTGGGCTCCGATGCCGCCGTCAGCCGCCGCCAGTGCAGCGTCGAACATGCCGGCGATATCGTCGCGCGTGCGCAGCCGCAGTGGCCGCTCAGCCGGCGCGGCACTGCCCCGAGTCACAGCACCCGCTGCAGGAATGCCGCGATCGCTGCGATTTCCTCGGCGCACACGGCGTGTGGCATCGGATAGCTGTGCCATTCCACCGGATAGGCCGCGGCCTCGAGCCGCGCACGCGTCTCATCGCCCAGCCGTGGATCCACCACGGCGTCGAAGCTGCCGTGCGCCAGGAAGATCGGCGTGGCCTGGTTGGCAGCGTGGCGCTCGGCGCCGAAGCTGGCGTCGAGCAGCAGGTAGCAGGATAGCGCGACGATGCCGGCCAGCCGCTGCTGCAGTCGCGTGCCGGTGAACAGCGCCATCGCGCCGCCCTGGGAAAACCCTGCCAGCACGATGCGCTCGGTCGGGATGCCGCGCTCATTCTCGCGCCGGATGAGCGCCCGAATCGCGCTGTCGGAGGCGCGCACCCCGATCTCGTCCTGCGCCACGTGGCGATCGAAGCCGAGAATGTCGTACCAGGCACGCATGCGCGCGCCGCCATTGAGGGTTACCGCGCGCACCGGGGCGTGCGGAAACACGAACCGCAGCGCGCGAGCGCCGGCCGGTACCAGCGCCGGCACCGCAGGTTCGAAATCGTGGCCGTCGGCGCCCAGGCCGTGCAGCCAGATCACGCTGCCGACCGGCTTTTCGCCGGTCGCGAGCTCGACCGCGGCCAGGTCTGGGGCGGGCTGCGTCATCGCGCGGGCCCTGGCATCAGCCCCGGCGTGCCGCGGCTACCGGCAAGAATCTCATGTATTTTCTCGATCATTGATTCAAGCCTTTGATGTAAAAACTAAAAACTTGCATTCGACCGGCGGAGTTCGGGCGCCACGGTTCAGGCGCGGCCCGCTAGCGTTGGCAGTGGCGACATAGAATACCGGGCATACGCGGTACCACCCGCACCTGACCAGCGAGAGCGACATCCGTAACCGTGATTCCCAGCACCGTGCTGCCGATGATGCCGGCGATACCGGCATCGCGGCTCGCGCTGCGGCCGCGATACCAGCCGACGGCCTGGCCGCCGCATCGCCGTCGGGGTGGCGCCGGGCACGGGTGCGCATCCGATTCCTGTTCAAGAACCTGCGCCACCGCTCGCGCGAATACCTGGGATGGCTGCTGGCGCGACTGCTCGGCAAGCGCGCATACGCCACCAGCCTGGCGCTCGAGGAAGTCTCCACCGTACTGATCTGCCGCATCAATGGTCGAATAGGCAACACGCTGTTCCTGACCCCGCTGATCCGCTACCTGCATCAATTACTGCCGCACGCGGCGATCGACCTGGCGCTGGCCGCGCCCGGGGCGGCGGAACTGCTGCGCGGACTGCCGGGGGTGCGCCGGATTATCGTGTTTCCGCATCGGCAACCGCAACGCATCGGACGCTACCTGTCGGCGCTGCGCAGCCTGCGCAGCTGTCGCTACGACCTGGCGATCGACCCGACCGAATTCTCCACCAGCGGCCGCGTGATGCTGGCGCTGACGCGCAGCCGCTACCGACTTGGATTCGCCAGCAGTGCCCAGTGGGCGCCGCTTACGCACGCGGTGCCGCTGCCGCTCGAGGCGATGCACCAGGCGGTGCGCCCGCTGTATCTGCCGCACCGGTTGTTCGGCACCGTCCTGGAGCCAAGGTCGGTGCGGCTGTGGCTGCCGCTGCCGCCGGATGAACTGGAGCATGGCCGGCGACTGATATCGCGCGCGATCGGGACCGAGCAGGCCGAGGTGTCGGCTCGTGCCTTCGGCTTCTTTGCGCACGCGGCGAACCTGAAGCTCCTCGGCCGCGACTGGTGGCTCAGATTCTGGGAGGCGTTCCTGACGCTCGAGCCGCAGGCGCTACCGGTCGAATTCCTGCCCTCTCCAACGCATGCACCGACCGATGAGCGCTTCGCGTCGCTGCACCTGCCTTCGACACGCGGCCTGACCGCGGCGATTGCGGCCACCCGGATGTTCATTTCCACCGATACTGGCCCGATGCACCTGGCCAGCACCACGGCGGTACCGACCGTTGGCCTGTTCCTCGCCTCGGATCCGGGACTGTATGGCCCCTTGAAGCCACAGGACCTTGCCATCGATGTTGCCCGCCACACGCCCGACCAGGTGGCGCTGCAATGTCAGCGCATCTGGCGAGCGACGGGGCTCAGTGGGACACCAGGGGCATCACCCGGACCATCGTTCGGGGCATCACTCGAGGGGTGAGTGGGGCCGTCGCCTGGGGCATCAATTGCGGCGCGCGAGCAGCCAATCCGATAGCCGCCGCAGCGGCTCGGCATTCTGGCCGAAGGGCTCGAGGGCTTCAAAGGCGCGCTGGTGCAGCGCGCTCACCGCGGCGCGCGCAGCGGCAACGCCGGCGACTGCCGGATAGGTCGGCTTGGCGAGCGCCTGGTCGGCGCCGGCGGTCTTGCCGAGCACCGCAGTCTCGCCGATCACGTCCAGCAGATCGTCCTGGATCTGGAACGCCAGGCCGATGGCGCCGGCAAAATTGGCCAGCGCCGCTTTCAGGCGCGGCTCGAGCCCCGGTGCGCACTCCGCGGCCATCATGACGCTCGCGCGGATCAACGCACCAGTCTTGCGCGCGTGCATCTGCTCGATGCCCTGCAGATCCAGCGCCCGCCCCTGCGCCGCGATATCGATCGCCTGCCCGCCGGCCATGCCGAAGCTGCCGCTGGCCTCGGCCAGCAGGCCGATGAGCTGCAGCCGCACCGCGCTCGAGGCCGGCAGCGCGACATCGCGCGCCAGCAGTTCGAACGCCAGCGGTTGCAGCGCATCGCCGACCAGGATCGCGGTGGCATCGTCGAATGCCTTGTGGCAGGTGGGTCGGCCGCGCCGCAGGTCATCGTTATCCATGGCCGGCAGGTCGTCGTGCACCAGCGAATAGGCGTGGACCAGCTCGATGGCGCAGGCGGCGCCCTCGACTTGATCCTCGCTGAGGCCGAGCGTGAGCGCTGTGGCAAACAGCAGCGCCGGCCGGATGCGCTTGCCGCCGCCGAGCACGCTGTAGCGCATCGCGGCATGCAGCCGCTCGGGCAGCACCGTATCGCCCGGCAGCCGTGCCGCCAGCGCACGCTCGATGCGCTGCTGCCAGCCGAGCAGCTGGTCGCGAAACTGATCCGTCGGGCTCGCGCCCCCGGACGCGCTGACCGCTTCCAAGGCGCGCTCCCGCAAGGCCGCTAGTCGATGCTCGCGGCCGAGGTTGCAGTCGCGCGGCGATCGCGTCGCACGGCACTGAGCGGCACCACCACCGCCGCCGGTTTCGCCGGCCGCTCGTCGTACAGGAATGGCAGCTCCGGGACCATGGGACCGGTGGTGCGAGGACCTGCAAGCGCCACGCGCAGCGCCTTGATCGGATGGCGCAGCAGATCATTCACCGCGGTGCCCTCGAAGCCGCAGTGCGCCTGGCAGTTGTCGCAGCGCGGATCGCGCCCGACGCCATAGCGCTCCCAGGGCGTGTCCTCCATCAGCGAACGGAAGCTCGGCGCATAGCCCTCATCCGCCATCAGGTAGCAGGGACGTTGCCAGCCGAAGATGTTATAGGTCGGATTGCTCCACGGCGTGCACTGATAGCCCTGGTTGCCGGCGAGAAAATCCAGGTATAGCGCGGAGTGGTTGAACAGCCATTTGCGTCCCGCCGTGCGGCCACGCGCAAAGATGTCGCGGAACAGCTGCTTGCTCTCGACCCGGCCGAGGAAGACGTCGTGGCGCGGCGCGTGCGAGTAGTGATAGCCGGGCGATACCGTAATCGCCTCGACACCCAGCCCCATTGCGAAATCGAAGAATTCCGCGACCTCGTCCGGATCCTCCTTGGCGAACAGCGTGCAGTTCACGGTCACCCGGAAATTGCGCTGGCGCAGCAGCTTGATCGCCGCCACCGCCTTGTCGAACACGCCTTCCTGGCATACTGACCTGTCGTGCTGGCGTTGCATGCCATCCAGGTGGATCGAGAACGTCAGGTACGCGGAAGGCTGGTAGTCATCGATGTGCTTGGGCACCAGCAGCGCATTGGTGCACAGGTACACGAATTTCCTGCGCGCCACGATGCCCGCCACGATCTGCGGCAGCTCCTTGTGGATCAGCGGCTCACCACCCGGTATCGACACCACCGGCGCGCCGCACTCATCGACCGCCTGCAGCGCATCCGCAACACTCATGCGCCGCTGCAGTATGTCCTTCTCGTAGTCGATCTTGCCGCAGCCGGCGCAGGCCAGGTTGCACTGGAACAGCGGCTCGAGCATCAGCACCAGCGGGTAGCGCTGGCGACCGCTGAGCTTCTGGGCCAGCAGGTACTTGCCGATCCGGTATTGCTGGATAAGGGGAATACTCATATGGATTCGCGGGTCGACAACCGACACCTCCGGGTTTTCTAGGGTGACAGGGTACCTAATCGCACTGACCGGCGCGAGCTTTGTATGTTTCCGGCAAACATCGGGCGATGCATTGCTGCGGCTCGCGATGACGGCGGCCGGCCGCGTTGTGCTACATTCAAGCGGGCGGCCCGGCCAAGTGGAGATTTCCCTCAATGAAGACGCTGTTCCTGCACCCACCGTCCTTTGACGGCTATGACGGCGGCGCCGGCGCCCGCTACCAGATGAAGCGCGAGGTGCGCTCGTTCTGGTACCCCACCTGGCTGGCGCAGCCAGCCGCGCTGATCGAGGGTTCCAAGCTCATCGATGCGCCGCCACACCGCCTGAATTTCGAGGACATCGCACCCGACATCAGCAGCCGCGACCTGGTGGTGATGCACACGTCAACGCCATCATTCAAGTCCGATCTGCGCGTCGCGGAGATGATCAAGGGGCTCAAACCCGACATCAAGATCGGCTTGATCGGCGCCAAGGTCGCGGTCGAACCGGAGAAGAGCCTGATCGCATCGCCTGCGATCGATTTCGTCGCCCGCAATGAATTCGATTTCACCATCAAGGAGGTGGCCGATGGCAGGCCCTGGGGCGACATCAAGGGGCTGTCCTACCGCAACCGGGAAGGCATCATCGTCCATAACGAGGAGCGAGCGATCCTCGAGGATATGGATGCGCTGCCCTGGGTGACGCCGGTGTACAAGCGCGACCTGACGGTCGAGCGATACTACGGTGGCTACCTGAAGCACCCGTACATCTCCTTCTACACCGGGCGCGGCTGCAAGTCGCGCTGCACATTCTGCCTGTGGCCGCAGACCGTGGGCGGTCACCGCTACCGCGTGCGCAGCGTGGAAAATGTCGTCGCGGAAGTGAAATGGGCCAGCGACGCCTTCCCGCAGGTGAAGGAATTCTTCTTCGACGACGATACCCTGACTGACAACCTGCCGCGCGTGGAGGCGCTGGCCAGGGAACTTGGCAAGCTCGGCGTCACCTGGTCGTGCAACGCCAAGGCCAACGTGCCGCGCAAGACCCTCGAGGTCATGAAGGACAACGGGCTGCGCCTGCTGCTGGTGGGCTATGAGTCCGGCAACCAGCAGATCCTGATCAACATCAAGAAGGGCATGCGCGTCGAATTCGCGCGCCGCTTCACCAAGGACTGCCACGAACTCGGCATTGTCATCCACGGCACCTTCATCCTGGGGCTGCCCGGGGAAACCCGGGAGACGATCCAGCAGACACTGGATTTCGCCAAGGAGATCAATCCGCACACCATCCAGATCTCGCTCGCGGCCCCGTATCCGGGAACCTTCCTCTACCGCCAGGCCAAGGAAAACGGCTGGCTGCACAACGAGGAGATCGATCTGCTGACGCAGGAAGGCACCCAGATTGCACCGCTCAGCTACCCGCACTTGAGCCATAGCGAGATCTTCAGTTCGATCGAGGACTTCTACCGCAAGTTCTATTTCCGCCCGTCGAAGATCGCATCGATCGTGGCCGAGATGATCGCAAGTCCCGAGATGATGAAGCGCCGATTGCGCGAGGGCGTGGAGTTCTTCCAGTTCCTGCGCGCCCGGCGCGACGCTGCCTGAAGCGATGTCCTAGCCGCGCGGCTGCAGGAACCAGCGCACCGCAGCGTCGATCGCCTGCTGCGCCGGCCGCCAGCGATAGCCCAGTTCGCGCACAGCTTTGGCGCTGGAGAAATACATGCGATGGCGCGCCATGCGGATGCCATCCACGGTGATGCGTGTCTCGCGTCCGAGCAGTCGGGCCAGCGCTTCGGCCGCATAGGCGAGCGGCAGCAGCGGCGCGCGCGGCAGGCGCAGGCGCGGCGCCGGACGGCCCGAGGCCGTCGCAATCATCTCCAGGATGCGCTTGAGTGTCAGGTCGGTGCCGCCGAGGATGTAGCGCTCGCCGCTGCGGCCGTGCTCATGTGCCAGCAGGTGCCCGGTGGCGACGTCATCGACATGCACGATATTCAGTCCGGTATCCACGTACGCCGGCATGCGGCCGGTGGCTGCGTCCAGTACCAGCCGGCCGGTCGGTGTGGGCTTGACGTCGCCCGGACCTATGGGTGTGGATGGATTGACGATGACGATCGGCATGCCCGCGCGCGCCTGCTCGACCACCCATTGTTCGGCCAGGAACTTGGAGCGCTTGTAGTGGCCGATCATCTCCCCGAGGCTCGCGACATCGCTCTCGCTGGAGACCCTGCCGTCGGAGCGCAGGCCAATCGTGGCCACGCTGCTGGTATACACGATACGCGGCGTGCGCAGGCGCCGCGCGGCCTCGATGATATGCCGCGTGCCGTCCACATTGCTGCGATAGAGCGCCTGCGGGTCGGGCGTCCAGAGTCGATAGTCCGCGGCCACATGGAACAGCGCCTCGCAGCCGTCGAGCGCGCGCTCGAGCGAGCCGACATCGGCCAGATCGCCGAGCGCAATCTCCGCCGCCATAGCCTCCAGGTTGCGCCGGTCGGATTGCGGGCGCACCAGCGCGCGCACCTGCCAGCCTGCCGCCAGCAGCGCGCGCGCTACCGCGGCGCCGACGAAGCCGCTGGCCCCGGTGACCAGCGCCTGCATCAGCGCTCGATCCGCGCGGCAGGCATCAGGGCCGCGGTGGCAAGCCGCCCGCAATCGCGCAGCGCGCGCCCGGCCACCCGATACTGCGCCGCCAGCCGCAGCAGCCCTCCCCAGTCGCCCGGCGAGCACAGCAGCGGCCAGATGCTCGGCCCGGAGGAAGATGCAGCGCCGGCCGGCGGCTGGAAGCTGCGCACGACGCTGCCCGGCAGGCTGTCATGCGCCGTATCGAGGATCACACGCAGGGCCAGGAACGGCAGCGCCATCTCCACCGCGACCGCGGCCACCGCAGCGCTCTCCATGTCGACCGCCACCGCGCCGGTATCCTGAAACAGGGTCGCCTTGCGCGCCGCGGTTACCACCGCGACCTCACTGGTAAACAGCGCGCGGCTGTCCAGTGCCAGCTTGCCCTGCAGCGCCGCGGCAACGCGCTGGTGCCAGGGTCGATCGGCTGGAAATTGCCCTCCGGCGGCAAGCACCTGGAGCGGCAGCACGACGCTGCCACAGCGCAGCGCCGGATCGAGCGCCCCGGCCACCCCCCAACTCAGCAGTGCAGTGGCACCGGTTGCCGCCAGGCTGCGCGCGGCGCGTGCGGCATTATCGGCACCGATGCCGCTGACGCTCACCACGGTGTGCTCGTTGCGCTTGCCCAGGCTGCGCGCTTCGAATCCGAGCGCGGCGACGACGCCGGTGACGCTCAAGCGTCCTTGGCGTCATGGACCAGGCGGCGATAGCGCGCCAGTGCCCAGAGCGGAAAATAGGCGCAATAGCCGTGATAGCGCAGGTAGAACACGCGCGGAAAGCCGGGCGCCGTGTAGCTCGGGTGGTCCCACAGGCCGTTGTCGCGCTGGGTACGCAGCAGGAATTGCACCCCCCGGCGCAGCACCGTGCCGTCCGCGCCGCCGGCGGCCATCAGGGCCAGCAGCGCCCAGGCGGTCTGGTAGGGCGTGCTGCCCAGGCCGCGTCCAGCCAGGTCGGTGTCGAGGTAGCTGTCATTGCTCTCGCCCCAGCCGCCATCGGCCTGCTGGCAGCTGATCAGCCAGCTTACCGCGCGCGCCACGGCGGCATCCTCGGCGCCGATTCCGGCTGCCGCCAGCCCCGACAGCACCGACCAGGTGCCGTAGATATAGTTCGTCCCCCAGCGCCCGAACCAGGAACCGTCCGCCTCCTGCTCGGCGCGCAGGTAGTCGATGGCGCGAGCAAGCGCCGGCCGGTCCTGCTCGCGACCGACGCGCGCCAGTACCGTCACGACGCGCGCGGTCACGTCGGCGGTCGGCGGATCGAGCAGTGCTCCGTGATCGGCAAACGGGATCTCATTCAGGTAATAGCAGGTGCCGTCGACATCGAACGATGCGAAGCCCCCGTTCCTGCTCTGCATGCCCACCAGCCAGTCGAGCGCACGCGCCAGCATGCCGCGGTAGCGCTCGGGCTGCGGCGCCGCGTGCATCGCCCAGGCGACGGCCGCGGTGTCGTCGAGATCGGGGTAGTAGCCGTTGTTGAACTGAAACGCCCAGCCGCCACCGGGCAGCTGCGGGCGGCGCTCGCGCCAGTCGCCGTCGTGCTCCAGCAACTGCAGCGGCCGCAGCCACTCGATCGCGCGCACCGCGGCGGCGCGGCCATCGCCGCTGCCCTCCTCCTCCAGTGCCAGGCAGCTCAATGCCGTGTCCCACACCGGGGATACGCAGGGCTGGCAGTAGGCGCTGTGCTCGCCCACCACCAGCAGCTTGTAGAGCGCGCGCCTGGCGAGCACCCGGCGCGGATCATCCGCCGCATACCCGAGCGCCACCATGACCTCGAGCGCATTGACCATCGCCGGAAATATCGCGCCGAGGCCATCCTCGCCGTTGGCGCGCGCATTGATCCAGTCCTCGGCGCGCTTGAGAGCGCGCGCGCGCAAACGCCGCGGCACCAGCGGATCGATCAGGCGGCCGAGCCGGTCGAGCAGCAGGAACGCGCGGTTGGTCAAGCCGCCGCGGCGAAAGTAGTCGCGCTCGAGCTGCGGGTCGACGCTGAACAGCTCGCGTATATGCACCGCGCGCGGATTGCGCGCCTGCACCTTGAGCGAACACAGTACGAACAGCGGCACCATCACGGTGCGCGACCAGTAGGAGACCTTGTCGAGATGAAATGGAAACCATTTCGGCAGCAGCATGATCTCGACCGGAATGTACGGCACGCCGCGCCACGGCAACTGGCCGAACATCGCCAGGCACAGGCGCGTGAACACGTTGGCGCGTGCGGCACCGCCGTGCGCAAGAATGGCGCTACGGGCCCGCACCATGTGCGGCGCCTGCGGATGCTCGCCGGCCAGCTTCAGCGCATAGTAGGCCTTGACGCTGCAGCTCAGGTCGAAGTGGCCGCCGTGATAGAGCGGCCAGCCGCCGTGATCGGCCTGCCGCGCTCGCAGGAAGGACGCCAGCTTGCCCTCGAGCCCGACATCGATCTCGTCCAGGAAATGCATCATCAGGATGAATTCGGCCGGAATCGTGCAATCCGCTTCCAGCTCGAACAGCCAGTAGCCGCTGGCGTGCTGGCGTGCGATCAGGGCCTCGCGCGCCGCGCCGATCGCGCGCGCGGTCGATGAGCGGCCAGCGCCCGTCTGCGGGGAGAGTTTTTCGACTGTTTGCTCACCCGACATGGCTCAGCTTCTCCGTGATGCTATCCGACGCGTCGACCCGCACGCCGCTCTGCTCGACCAGCGGCAGGCCCCTGGCGGCAGCGGCGAACAGGATTCTTAGCACACGATCGGAACGCGCGCTCATATTAGACAGCGTACGCACCAGCAGCACGGTGCGGCGTGAGACCTTGACCTCGCTGCCGGCGGTGAATGCCGGGGTGTCGTTGATGCGGCCGAGCGTCAGCAGCGCCAGCCCGATCGACCACAGGCAGAAGCGACGGATGCCGGTCTCTCCCGCCGGGATCAGCAGCGTGTACGACAGCGCGTTGCGCAGGTGTCCATGGGCTATGCCAATCAGCTCCACCATGCTGTCATGAAATCCGGGCTGCATCCGGCCGGGCGCGAGCTGCTCCAGGGTCAGGCCGTGGCGCTCGAAGATCTCGCGCGGCAGCCAGCAGGCGCCACGCGCGCGATCCTCCCACATATCCTTGAGAATATTGGTCATCTGCAGACCCTGGCCGAACGATGGCGCCAGGCGGCGCAGCGCGGCTGCATGCGGCTGCATCGCCGGGACCTGGGCGCAGAACAGCTCGGTCAGCATCTCTCCGACGACGCCCGCCACGTGGTAGCAATAGCTGTCCAGGTCGGTAAGCCGGTTCAGTCCGCGAACACTGGCGTTGCGCTGGAACTGGTGCATGCCTTCGCACATGACTTCGATGCAGCGCTGGATCGCAGCCTGCTCGCGCCGCTCCATCCGGCGCACCGAACTGACCACGCGCGCCAGGTTGGCCACCAGGTCGCGTTCGTGCGCCGGGGTGCGATCGGACAGCCGCGGCGCAAGTTGCGGCGTCAGCTGCGCGGCGTCGGCCTGTCCGCCGACCACGGCGCTGAACTGGCGCAGGTAACGCACCTTGTCATCCGCCCCGAGCATGGGTTCATCCTCGATGGTATCGGCGATGCGGCACAGCAGGTAGGCGCAGGTCACGCTCTCGCGCAGGCCCGGTGGCAGCTGCGGGATGGTGAGCGCAAAGGTACGCGATACATGCACCAGGACCTGGTTCTGGTAGTCCTGGTCGGAGCGCGTCTCACGCTCAGGTAGGGCTCGGGACATGGTGCCAATTCCAGCGATTGCAGCGAGCTTCGTGCCCGATCGAGCGCAATCTTAACAATTTGTGCGCCTCATGGGCGCACGCGCCGCCTTAACTTCGACGTTCTAGTCGATGTCCTCGTCGTCGGCACGCCGTCGCGGCGGGATCCGCGTCAGCCCGGTGTTGCCGGGTACGCGCATGCCGGGTCCGCCTACACCCCAGACGCCGCTGTCATCGCTCCCGGGCGCCGCAACCGGCGTCTCGACCCGAAGCCGTAACCACTGCCGGTGCAGCAACCGCATCCAGAGCCACAGCGCGATCAGGGCCAGCAGTGCGACCAGGCCGATGCGCAGTCTTCGCTCCCACGCCTCTCCCTGGCGCAGCAGCAGGACGCCGGCGCCGATCATCACCGAAACATACAGCGCGGTGGCGATGACCAGCACCAGCCTGGCGCGGCGCGGACCGCAGCGCTCGACCCACCGATCCCAGCGCACGGTATGGTCGGTGCTCCTGCGCTGCATGTTCACGGCCTGATGCTGTCGGCGTGCGCTTCAGGCGCGGCCGGTCCTCGGGCCAAGAAACCACCACAGCACGAAGCCGACCACGGGTAGTACTATGACCAGCACCACCCACAGTACCTTG
>Ga0116229_10006237_pt1 | contig 19260 bp, 18 predicted proteins | sample S1TSphgellanicum_3_FD_87313 | JGI IMG/M metagenome (GOLD analysis project Ga0116229, IMG submission 87313) | Host-associated microbial communities from peat moss isolated from Minnesota, USA - S1T2_Fc - Sphagnum magellanicum MG | ecosystem: Host-associated > Plants > Peat moss > Unclassified... | reverse complement strand
TTGCCCAGCATTTCGTCGCTTGGGTACGCGAAGTCCCAACATGGGATCGGTAATTCAGAAACCGGACCCTAGGGAACGTGTCGAACCTCCATCCGCGGAGCTGAGAAGCCCCTTATTACAAAAAGGAGGACACGCTCGAGTGGAAGATAGATTACCCAATAGCAGCCCCCGTAGCGAGATCAGCTTGTGAAGGCGAGGCGCTTCGCGATCCTGGCAGGCGGCCTCCTTCCGCCGGGGGCAGATCACGATGCGTGACCGGTCACACGGCCACCGAAGGCACTCTGTTTTTACCATCGCGCGTTCCTCCAGCCCTAGGGCGTGACAACCTAGCGTATCACGCTGGTGACGAAATATTTTGATCCCGGTCAATCACCCAGTGCGCGCCCGCGACAATAGAGAGCCACCGTGCCGCACTCCGGTGATCGAAATCGAACGGGATCTGAGCGTTATTTTTAATGCGCCTTAGCTTAGCAGGACGGGCTGGAGAGCTAAGCCCTTGAAGATTGGTGGACGCGACAAGGATCGAACTTGTGACCCCCTCGATGTCAACGAGGTGCTCTCCCGCTGAGCTACGCGTCCCTTCAAGGTGATCGGGTATAAGGGGGTAAGCGTTCCCGCACAAGCCCTTGGGCGACACCCGTAATATCGTCATCGAAGCTAGGCCATCAGGCGTGGCGTCCGCTACCGTGGAATGGCCGGTGCGGAGCTTCTGAGTTAACCGCCTGTGTCAAAGTTCGCTCGGTCGAGAGCGGTCCCACGTGGAAAGAACAGGCTTTGCGACACTCTCGTCAGGTGCGCACTCGATGGGCTGCTTCAAGCGTCCTGGTATATCACCGTCGTCTATAGGCGCGCACCTCACAGGTCAGCGGCGCCTTGACTCAAGCTCTGGTTTTGGCCTCCGCCTCAAGGACTAGGCCATCAGTCAGCCTTATGCCCGAGTGACGTTACGGTGGGGCGCTGACAGATTGACTGCGTGCACCCTGGTTCAGACCATAACGTCCCAAAACCCGTCGCCGAAGCGTGGCGTCTGTGCCGGCCGCACCTGGCGGTCGCCCTGACCTTCAGCGCCTTTATCAATCTCCTCTACCTCGCGCCCACCCTCTACATGCTGCAGGTCTACGACCGGGTTGTGCAGTCAGGAAGCTCGGCGACGCTCCTCCTTCTGACCCTGATCTTGACAGGCGCCCTCGTCCTGACCGTGCTCCTCGATCGGCTGCGTCAGCGACTGCTTCTGCTGGCCGGCGTGCGGCTTGACCGAATTTTCTCCTTGCGCATTTTCCGCGCCCGCATGGCGAGGCCGGCGGCGGGCGGCAGGCTGACGCCGGTGATGCGCGAGTTCGATGCTCTTCGGGGCGCCGTCACAGGTCAGGTGATCCTGACCTTGTTCGACACCCCCTGGACCGTGATCTACATCGCCGTCTTATTCCTCGTGCACTGGTCGCTGGGCGCCCTCGCCATCTTCGCGTCCCTCATTCTCCTTCTCCTCGCGATCTTCAACGAACAGATCTCCCGTCGCTATTTCGACCGCTTCGCCGTCGTCCAGTCCGAAACCAGCGCGATCATGGACGACATCGGCCGGGGCGCCGCAGCGGCGCGCTCCCTTGGCATGAGCTCCGCCCTGATCGACCGATTGGAACAGAGCCGTGAGCGCACCAACGCCCCTCAGATTGACGCGGCCGACGCCAATGCGGGCGTCTCCGGCCTGATCCGGTTCCTGCGCCTTTTTTTCCAGTCAGCGGCCTTGGGCCTCGGCGCATGGCTGGTGATTCATAAGCTGGCCTCTCCCGGCGCCATTTTCGCGGGATCCATGCTGATGAGCCGGGCCCTCTCGCCGGTGGATCAAGCGGTCGCCCAATGGAGAACCGTCCAGCTCGCCGTGACGGCCTATCGCAACCTCAGGGCGCTCATCGCCTTTGCCCCGGCGCCCCAGCATACGGCGCTCGAACTTGCCTCCAGCCCGCGCCTCGATGTCGAGGGGCTCTCGGTTCTGACCCCTTCGCGCGACCAGTTCATCCTGCGCGGCGTGACGTTTACCGGCAGCGGCTCGGGGGGCGGCGTGATCGGCGTCATCGGGCCGAGCGGCGCCGGCAAGACCACCCTGCTGGAATGCCTCGCCAATGCGCGCACCCCTGACCAGGGCGAGGTTCGCCTCGACGGCGCGCGTCTCGCCGATTGGGACCCCGATCGCTTAGGCCCGAGAACCGGCTTTCTCCCCCAGGACATCCTTCTCTTCCCAGGGACGGTGAAACAGAACATTGCCCGCTTTCGCCTGGCGGAAGCAGGGAAGACCGAGGCGCTTGATCACGCCGTGATCGCGGCCGCAAAACGGGCGGGCGCTCACCAGATGATCCTCACCCTGCCAGAGGGGTATGACACTGAGATTGAAGGACGGGCTTTGAGGCTCTCCGCTGGCCAGGCCCAACAGATCGGTCTGGCCCGGGCCTTTTTTGGGGATCCATCCTTTCTGGTTCTGGATGAGCCTAACGCGCATCTGGATCCCGACGCCGAACGCAGTCTCTTCAGCGCAATTCGGGCCTTTAAAGACACAGGCGCCCTGATCCTGGTCACCGGTCACCGCATGCCCATGCCGGAAATCGCCGACGCTCTCATCGTGATCCGGGGCGGAAGGCTTGAGAGCTTCGGCCCGACCCAGAAAGTCCTTCAGAGCCTTCGCCAGCTCGGACCGAGCGGGCCGAGGCCCACGGAGATCGCCGCCGGATGAGCCTCTTTCCGTGGAACGCTCACCTCTCAGAGGGTCTTGGTCGCGATGACGCGGCCCGGCCGCTCGCGCGCACGGACAGTCCTCATCGCGAGATCTGGATCGGCGTGGCGGCGATCGCGGTTTTCATCGGATTGATCACGATCTGGTCCCTCGCCGCCCGCCTCGACGAGGGGGTGACGGCGCCAGGCCAGGTGGTCGTCTCCGGCAACCGGCAGGCGGTGCAGACCAAGGACGGCGGCGTCGTCGGAAAACTTCTGGTGCGCGAAGGCGACCATGTGGTCTCGGGCCAGACCCTGCTCGAAATCGATGTCGCCGAACTTAAAGCCAGCGCCCAGGCCCTCTCCAACGCGATCATCGAGCAGGAGGCGTTAGAGGCGCGCCTGAACACGGAAATGGCGGGCCCGGGCGAGATCGGCGGAGCGAGATTGGCGTCAAACAGCCCAGAGGACCGGGCCGCAGCCGCGGCGGCAGCGAGGCTCCAAGCGCTTGAGCTAAACCGGCGACAAGCGGCGCTGAAGTCCAATGAAGCCGTCCTGAACGAAGAGATCCGTCAGATCCAGGAACAGATCGGCGGTTACGACCGACAGCTCGACGCCAATAAGCGCGAACAGGTCCTGATCGAGCAGGAGCTGACCAGTCTTAAGGATCTCGCCGAGAAAGGCTTTGTGCCGATGAGCCGGATAAGACAGCTCCAGCGCTCCGAGGTCGAGCTCGAAGGCTCCGCCAGCCAGCTCCAATCCCAGCGCGCCTCGGCGATGCAGGAGATCGGCGAACACCGGATCAAGATCCAGGGCCTTTTGACCGACCGGGACGCCGACGACAGCCATACCTATCGCGAATCCGAACTTTCCCTGGCCGAGCTTCGGCCCAAGCTCGCCGCGGCCGAAGCCCAGATCGACCGCGCCATCATCCGCTCTCCGGCCACAGGACGGGTGGTCGGCCTCAGCGTCTTTACGGTGGGGGGCGTCGTCGCGCCCGGCCAGAAGCTCATGGACGTGGTCCCAGAAAACCGGCCCATGGTGATCAACGCCCGGGTCAAGCCCAGCGACGCCGAAGCCCTGCGCATCAATCAGAAGGCGGAGGTGCGAATCTCAGCCTTCCACGGCGCTAGGGCGCCGACCATCACGGGCAAGGTCACGCGCATCTCCGCCGACGCCCTTAGCGACGAAAAGAACGGAACGAGCTACTTCACCATCGAGGTCGAGGTCCCATCCTCGGAGGTCGAAAAGCTTGGCGAGCCTGGCGGCGAGAACGCCGTCCTGAAACCCGGCTTTCCTGCTGAGGTGATCCTGCCCCTTCGGGCGCGCTCGGCCATAAGCTATCTTCTGGAGCCCCTCGGCCGCTCTCTATGGACGTCGTTCCGCCAGCATTAGTCCCCAAAAGGGCCCAAGGCCTGGACCCTATCGCCGGGCGAGGGCGCTCAGGGCTTCGATCCTCGCGGCGGCGGCCTCGACCGCCTGGGCCGCCCTGACCTCGGCCAGGGCGTCGTCGGACTGGGAGCGGCCAAGCTTTTCCTGGCACTCCGCGAGACGGGATCTGATGTCAGCCGTCTCGTCGGCCATCACCAGGGCCGCCATCAAAAAAAGCCGAAGCTCAGTAACCTTGCCGACCTGAAGGGAAACCTCTTTCACCTTGGCGTCAAACTCGCGCGCGAGGGCCTCCACATGGGGCTCCTGGCCGTCTTCGCAGCCGACGGCGTAGGTATGACCGTTCACGGTGACGCTGACCGTCGCCATCAGTGTTCTCCCGCCGCAAGCGCGGCCCTGACCTCGGCGGCGGCCCTCCCGAGGGCTGCAGAGGCCTCCGCAGCCACCTCCTCAAGCGCCTTTTCCCGGGCCCGCGCGGCGTGAAGCTCAGCGGCGAGGCGCGAGCGCTCCTCGGCAAAGGCCGACCCCGCCTGATCAAAAAGATCGCTGCTTTCTTCTTCGCGCGATCTCGCCTGCTCGGCCAGTCGGGCTTCAAGACCGGCCAGGGCCTGATCCAGACGACGGATGGCAAGCTCGAGCGGCCCTTCCAGGGGCAGATCCTGCGCCATCTTCGCCTCCGAACGCGACTCTCTTTCGCCTCTATAGCCGACCGGCGGCGGTGAGCGAAGGGTTGCGCCGCTGTCAAGCTGGAGGCAAAGAGCCGCTGCCCTTAGAGCCGGATTCGCTGAGGAAGCCCAAAGCATGCCCCCTGTCCCTCCGGTCGTGATGGCCGACGCCGTCCGCGTCTTGTCCATGGACGCTGTGCACCGCGCCAGGTCCGGCCACCAGGGCATGCCCATGGGCATGGCGGACGTCGCGACCGTCTTATGGTCCAAGGCGCTGAAGTTCGATGCGTCGGCGCCGACCTGGGCCGACCGCGACCGCTTTGTCCTCTCGGCCGGCCATGGCTCGATGCTGCTCTACGCTCTTCTGCATCTCACTGGCTTCAAGGCGGTGACGATGGCGGAGATCGAGGCGTTTCGCCAATGGGGCTCCAAGACCCCGGGTCATCCCGAATATGGTCATACGCCCGGCGTTGAGACCACCACCGGCCCCCTCGGTCAGGGCCTCGCGACCGCCGTCGGCATGGCCATGGCCGAGCGCAGCCTCAACGCCCGTTTCGGCGACGCCCTGGTCGATCACCGCACCTGGGTGATCGCCGGCGACGGATGCTTGATGGAGGGGGTAAGCCACGAGGCGATTTCGCTCGCGGGCCGGCTGAAGCTTTCCAAGCTCTGCGTTCTCTTCGACGACAACGACACCACCATCGATGGGGAGGCGACCATCGCGGAGACGGGCGACCAGAAGGCCAGGTTCAAGGCGGCCGGCTGGGCCGTGAAAGGCGTCGATGGCCACGACCATAACAAGATCGCCGCAGCCCTTCGCTGGGCGATGAAGCAGGATCGTCCGACGATGATCGCCTGCAAGACACTGATCTCCAAGGGCGCGGGGCCCAAGGAAGGCGCCCATGACACCCACGGCTATTCCTTATTCGACGATGAGATCGCCGCTGCGCGAGGAGCCATGGGATGGAGCGCGCCGCCCTTCACCCTCCCCCCAGACGTCGCAGGCGCCTGGCTGAAGGTGGGCCGGCGCGGGGCTCGGCTCAGAAAAGCGTGGGCCTTGCGGGTAAAGGCGTCGGCCGAGGCGGCGGAGTTTGACCGCAGGGTGGTCAAGGGCGAGCTTCCTTCAGGAGCCTGGGACGGCCTTGACGCCCACATCGCCAAGATGGGTTCCGAACAGCCGTCGAACGCCACCCGCGTCCATTCCGGGGCCGCCCTTGAGGCGCTGATCCCGGCGATCCCGGAGATGATTGGAGGCTCTGCCGACCTCACCGGCTCTAACAACACCAAGACTAAGGGGATGAGCGCCTTCGACACCCCGGACTATCGGGGACGGTATGTCCACTATGGCGTGCGGGAGTTCGCTATGGCGGCGGCGATGAACGGGATGGCGCTCCACGGCGGCGTCATTCCCTACTCCGGCACCTTTTTGGCCTTCGCCGACTATTCCCGTCCGGCGATCAGGCTGGGCGCCCTGATGGGCGTGCGGGTCATCCACGTGATGACCCACGATTCGATCGGCCTTGGCGAGGATGGCCCGACCCACCAGCCGATCGAGCAGCTGGCGTCCTTGCGCGCCATGCCGAACCTCAACGTCTTTCGCCCTGCGGACGCTGTGGAGGCGGCCGAATGCTGGCGTCTGGCCCTGGAGGCGAGGACCACGCCCTCGATCATGGCGCTCTCACGCCAGAAAGTTCCGGCGGCCCGAAGGGCGTTTGGCGAGAACCTTTCGGCCAAAGGCGCTTATGAACTTCGGCCCGCAGAAGGCGGCCCGGCGAAAGCCAGCCTCTTCGCGACGGGTACGGAGGTCGCCATCGCCCTTGAGGCGCAGGCGCTTCTGCAGGCCGACGGGATCGCGACCCGCGTCATCTCCGTCCCATGCTTTGAACTCTTTGAGGAGCAGAGCCTCGCCTATCAGAAGGCGACGATCGGCGAGGCGCCCGTTCGGGTGGCGGTCGAGGCCGCCGTGCGCCAGGGGTGGGACCGGTTTATCGGGGAGGATGGCGGCTTTGTCGGCATGCGGGGCTTTGGCGCCTCAGCCCCCTTTGAAGCGCTCTACAAGGCGTTTGACATCACCGCAGACGCCGTGGCGGCGGCGGTGCGCCTAAGGCTATAATTCGTAGCGAATCCCCACCGCGATCAACCGGCTTCCCAAGACCCCTTCCGTCAGCCAAGCTCTTATCTGGCTATGGGGATGGCATGACGATAAACCTCGAGACCATCGAGCATGAGCGCGGCCTCGTCCGCGCCCTCTCGCCCTGGGGACTGGCGGCCGCCGTCGCCAATATGATCATCGGCGGCGGGATTTTCCTGCTGCCCGCGAAAATGGCGGCGGCCGTGGGGCCCGCTGCGCCCTTTTATTATATCGCCTGCGCCATCGCGGTCGGCGCGGTCGGGCTCTGCTTCGCCGAAGCCGGCAGCCGGGTCGCCGTATCGGGCGGGGTTTCCGCCTGCGTGGAAACCGCCTTTGGCCGCTATGTCGGGTATATCACGGCGGTCATGCTGTGGCTGGGGGCCGGCCTCGCGGCGGCGGGCATCGGCGCCGGGGTCGCCGATGCGGTGGCGCGGGTGATCCCGATCTTCGCTCTGCCCCTTTGGCGCGGCGGCTTCATCGTTGTTCTCTACGCCACCTTGGCCGCCATCAACATCGGCGGCGTGAGAGCCGGGGGCGGTCTTGTTCTTGCAACCATGATCCTAAAGCTTGTGCCGCTCCTTGTGCTCGTGGTGATCGGCGGCCTGCACGTGGATCCGGTTCAGCTCAGCGCCGGCGCGCCCGGCAAGGCCGGTGTCGGCCGGGCCATGTTGCTCGGCGTCTTCGCCTTCATGGGGATGGAGACAGCGCTCGGCGTCTCGGGGGAGGTGCGTAGGCCTGAACGCAACGTGCCCCTGGGGCTGATCGGCGCCCTCGTTGCGGTGACCGTGCTCTACATCCTGATCCAGCTCACCGCCGAAGGGCTGCTGGGCCCGGCCCTTGCGACCTCCAAAACCCCCCTCGCCGACGCCATGGGCAAGGTCTCGCCGACCCTCGCCGGCCTTTTGCTCGTCGGCGGGGCGGTCTCCATGCTGGGCTATCTGACCTCCGATATCCTCTCCGCGCCGCGGATTCTCTTCGGAATGGGGCGGGACGGCTTTCTGCCGGCGATCCTGGCCAAGGTGCACCCTACGACCCGCACGCCCTATGTCGCCATTATCGTACACGTGGTTCTGGTTTGCATCCTGGCCCTGACCGGGGCCTTCGAGCGGTTGGCCGTGCTCTCGACCCTGGTCGTCGTCGAGGTCTACATCGCCGGCTGCGCCGCGGCGGTTGTTCTTCAGCGGCGAGGCGTCGCCGAGGAAGGCAAGCCCCTCAACTTCGTCTTCACCCCCATAGCCGCCATCATCGGGATTGTGTCGATGATCTGGCTGGCCTTCCAAGGCGCCCTTGAAGAAGTCGAGGCCGTCGCTGCAGCCCTGGTCATCTTCAGCCTGATTTATGTCATCGCCCTTCGCCGAAGGACGCCCGCGTAAAAATCGCGCGGGGCGATTGGACATCGAGCTTGAGCATCTCCCTGGGTGCAAAGGGTTGACTTCGCGCGGGTCTCCCCCAAAACGCGCGCACACGGATTTCCGGGGAGAAAAACATGGCCGTTCGCGTCGCCATCAATGGGTTTGGCCGGATCGGACGGCTTGTCCTGCGCTCCATCATCGAGCATGGGCGCCAGGACATCCAGGTGGTGGCGATCAACGATCTTGGCCCGGTGGAGACCAACGCCCACCTCCTGCGCTACGATTCTGTGCACGGACGGCTGGCCGCCAAGGTCACCACGGGGGAGGACTGGATCGACGTCGGCTACGGCAAGATCAAGGTCACCGCCGAGCGGGATCCTGCCAATCTCCCGCATAAGGCCCTCGGGGTCGACATCGCCATGGAGTGCACGGGCCTCTTCACCGCACGACAAAAGGCGGCCGCGCACCTTCAGGCCGGCGCCAAGCGCGTTTTGATTTCCGCGCCCGGTGAAGACGCAGACGCCACCATCGTCTACGGCGTCAACCACGGGGTGCTGACCCGGGATCACCAGGTGGTCTCCAATGGATCCTGCACCACCAACTGCCTGGCCCCTGTCGCCAAGGTGTTAAATGACCTCTGCGGCATCGAGCGCGGCTATATGACCACCATCCACGCCTACACCGGCGATCAGCCCACCCAGGACACCCTTCATAAGGACCTCTATCGCTCACGGGCCGCCGCCCTCTCAATGATCCCGACCTCCACCGGCGCCGCCAAGGCGATCGGCCTCGTTCTTCCGGAACTGAAGGGCAAGCTCGACGGCTCCTCGATCCGGGTTCCGACCGCCAACGTCTCGGTGGTGGACCTGAAGATCGTTCCGGGGCGGGAGGTGACGAAGGATGAGATCAATGCGGCCATGACGGCCGCTGCCGAAGGGCCGATGAAGGGCGTTCTTGGGGTCGCCGATGAGCCTCTGGTCTCGATCGATTTCAACCACATCGCCAATTCTTCGACCTGCGCCCTGCCCCAGACCCAGGTGATCGAAGGCAAGCTCGCCCGGATCCTGACCTGGTACGACAACGAGTGGGGCTTCTCGACCCGCATGGCCGACACCGCCCTGAAGATGGCCGAGCTGATCTAGGGCATGACCTTCCGCACCCTTGAGACGGCTGGCGATCTTTACGGCAAGCGCGCTCTGGTGCGCGTGGACTTTAATGTGCCGATGGACGCAGGCCGGATCACCGATGACACGCGCCTTAGAGCCGCCCTGCCGACCCTTCATTACCTCTCAAGCCAGGGCGCCAAGGTGGTGCTTTTGGCGCACTTCGATCGGCCTAAGGGCAAGCGCGCGCCCGGGATGAGCCTAAAGCCGGTGGCCGAGCCCCTTTCGGCGCTCTTGGAACAGCCGGTCGCGTGGGCCGATGACTGCATCGGTCCCGAAGCGGCGGCGGTGGTCGACGGCCTTGAGCCTGGCGGCGTCGCCCTTCTCGAGAACCTCCGCTATCACGCGGGAGAAGAGGCCAATGATCCTGGCTTCGCCGACGCCCTGGCGACGCTTGGCGACCTTTATGTGGATGACGCCTTTTCTGCGGCCCACAGGGCCCATGCCTCCACCGACGCCATCGCCCATCGGCTTCCCGCCTATGCGGGCCTCGCCATGCAGCGCGAGCTCGAGGCGCTGGAAGCGGCGCTTGGCAAGCCCAAACGCCCGGTCCTCGGCATCGTCGGTGGATCAAAAGTGTCGACCAAGCTCGACCTTCTGAAAAACCTCGTCGTAAAGCTCGATAAGCTGGCCATCGGCGGGGGCATGGCCAACACCTTCCTTTACGCCCAAGGCCATGACGTGGGTGCGTCCTACTGCGAGAAGGACCTGGCTGAGACCGCCCGGGAAATCGTCCGCCTGGCGGGCCAGAACAGCTGCAAGCTGTTCTTGCCCCTCGACATCGTCGTGGCCGAGCGGATGGAGCCTGGAGCGCCGGTCCGTGTTCGCGGCCTTGGCGAGGTCGACGAATCCGAGCGCATCCTTGACGCCGGTCCAGAAACCGTGGCCCGGCTGAAGCGGGCGATGGACAACTCCGAGACCCTGATCTGGAACGGTCCGCTTGGGGTGTTTGAAATGCCGCCCTTCGACCGGGCGACGGTTGAAGCGGCCCGGCACGCCGCCGAGCTCGCCAAGGCCGGCAAGCTCGTCGCTGTGGCTGGCGGCGGCGATACCGTGGCGGCCTTGCACCACGCGGGAGTGGCCGCCGACTTCACCTTTGTCTCCACCGCCGGCGGCGCCTTCCTCGAATGGATGGAGGGCAAGACCCTGCCCGGGGTCGAGGCTCTGAAGATCTGAGCGATCTTAGGGCTTTTGGACGGCGCTACTGACGCGGCGGCTCCCTCGCCCATCTTCGCAAATCGAACCCGCGCGCTTTTGGCGCTCGGACGTCCCAAGTCCACGACCGCGCCACGCCGCGCATCGACGATAGCCTAAGATATATCATAAACACGCTTGACGCCCCGCCGTTTAGATATATCTTGAGCTGAAGAACGATATATCTTGAAAGGATACGACATGTTCGGAAGGCATCACCATAGACATCATCACCAGGGAGAGGAGGCTCAGCACCACGGACCGCATCGCGGCTTTGGCGGGCACTGGGGCGGCGGCCGACACGGCTGGGAAGGCCGGGGTCGTCAGCGCGCCTCGCGCATGTTCGACCAGGGGGACCTGCGTCTGATCCTGTTAATGCTGATCAGCGAAAAACCCAGTCACGGCTACGAGCTGATCAAGGCGATCGAGGATAAACTCGACGGCGCCTATAGCCCCTCGCCGGGTGTGGTCTACCCCACCCTGACCTTCCTAGAGGAGGCCGGCTTCGCCACCGTCTCGCCCGAGGCCGGCGGCAAGAAACTCTACGCCATCACCCCCGAAGGGCAGGCTGAACTCAGTGCGCATAAGGCCGTGGTCGACCAGCTCTTCGCCCGCATGAGCGAGACGAGAGCCAGAAGCTCCGGGGCCTCTCCCCAGATCGGACGGGCGATGGAGAATCTTTTTACCGCCCTTCGCTATAAGCTGAGCGCTGGAAGCCTGTCCGAGGCCGAGGTCAGAGCGGTCGCCGCCATCCTCGACCGGGCGGCTCTATCGATCGAGAACGTCGCCCCGGACGTCGGCGACAGGGAGGCCTAAACCCATGGCGCAGGTTCAACCGACACTGATCCCGTCCAACCGGATCCTGGCGCACGCCTGCGTCGCCACCAGCCGGGCGCACCGCTATCTGACGAGTCTCGCGGAGCGGTGGAGAGACCGGGTGGTCGTCGCCTTCGAAGGCGATGCGGCGAGGATCGAGCTGCCGGCCGGTCCCTGCTTCATCTCCGCTGGCCCTGGGTCGCTTGCGATCCTCCTCGAAGCCGAGGACGAACGCCGGCTTGAAGACCTGCAATGGACCATCGGCGAAAAGCTCGAGCGCCTCGGCCGCTCTGAAAGCCTGCGGGTGGTCTGGGGCCGAACCGATCCCGTTCCTAAAGCCGCCTGATCCGCGTCGCCGGTCTCGAAGTTGGAGGCGGAGGCGGATAGTCTCTCTGAGACCCTTCCTTGCGCGAGGATTAGGACGCCGCTTGATCAACCCCGACGCCGACGCTGAGGCCGTAGCGGACCTCGAAGCCCTGGCTGAGACGCTGGAGCGCTCGGGCGACTACAGGATCCTCCGCCGGCTCTCCCCCCGGGCTGAGCGCACCCCGCCTCCCGGGGTTCAAATCCGCCGGGGCCTCTTCGTCGACACCGAGACTACCGGCCTCGACCCCGCGCGCGATGAGATCATCGAGCTTGCCATGGCGCCGTTCACCTACGGTCTTGACGGCGAGATCTACGGGGTCGGCGAGCCCTTCCAAGCGCTCCGCCAGCCCATGAGGCCCATTCCTCCCGAGATCACGGCCCTGACCGGGATCGACGACGCCATGGTGGAGGGTCACGCCATCGATCCGCGCGACGTGGCGTTATTTGCAGCGCCCGCCGCCCTCGTGATCGCCCACAACGCCGCCTTCGATCGAAAATTCCTCGAGCGCTATTCGGACGTCTTCAACACCAAACCCTGGGCCTGCTCCATGAGCGACGTGGACTGGGCCAAGGAAGGCTATGAGGGCGTCAAACTCACCTACCTCGCCGCCGGCGCCGGCTTTTTCTACGAGCGCCATCGCGCAGCCCACGACTGCCTGGCCGCCCTGGAGCTTCTGGCCCGCGTTCATCCGGTCAGCGGGAGGACAGGCCTGGCCCAGCTTTTGGATCGAGCGCGCACGCCCACCTGGCGCATCTGGGCTGAGAACGCGCCCTTCGACCTCAAAGACCTCTTGAAGGCGCGCGGCTATCGCTGGAATGCGGAGGCCGGCGGCGGGCCTCGCGCCTGGTACATCGACGTCGCCGAGGCTAGCCGGGAGGCTGAGGTCGCCTTCCTGCGATCGGAAATCTATCGCGGCGACATCGACCCTTTGACCCGACGCATCGACGCTTACGACCGGTATTCGGATCGCTGTTGACCTCGTCCTGATGACCCCGCCGAGCGGGCCGCCCGAGACGCCTAACGCACCGACCGAGCGCTGGAGGCCCACGGCCCGTTCTTCGCGACGCCCTTGCATGGTTTTAGGATCGGGCGTGTGAAGTCTCCGTGTCTCCCTGTCGACGGAATGGGTAAGACGGAGCGGCGGGCGCCGGACGTGCGCAGCAAAGATTAAGAGCGCTTGCATGACCACCTCCCAGGCCGACAAGACCGCCGCGTTCCGACACCTGCATGAAGCGGGCTGTTTTGTGCTGCCGAACCCTTGGGACGCCGGCAGCGCCCGCTACCTCGAAGCGCTGGGGTTTCGCGCGCTGGCCTCGACCAGCGCGGGCTTTGCGTGGAGTACGGGCCGTCGCGACTACCAGCTGACGCTGGAGGCGGTTTTGGACCACCTCAGCAGTCTTTGCACCGCGAGCGACCTGCCCGTGAGCGCCGATTTCGAAGGCGGCTTCGCCATTGAGCCAGAGGGCGTCTTTGCAAACGTCACGCGCGCTATCATGACCGGCGTCGCCGGCCTCTCGATCGAAGACCGCTCAGCGCCGGGCTCAGACCGTCCACTCCTGGATCTTGATCTCGCCAGCGAGCGCATCCGCGCCGCACGCGCGGCGATCGATGTGCACTCAAAAGGCGCTGTCCTCACAGCGCGCTGCGAAGGCTACCTGGTCGGCCAAAGCGATCTTGAGCCGACCATCACACGGCTTTGCGCTTACGCCGAAGCCGGCGCGGACTGTCTCTATGCGCCAGGCCTGGTCCGCGATGAGGACATCCGCGCGGTGGTGGACGCCGTTGCGCCCCATCCTGTCAATGTGCTGGCCATGGACTACACCTGGACCACGAAGCGCCTGGCCGAGCTTGGCGTGCGGTGGATAAGCCTTGGCGGCGGCTTGGCGCGCAAGGCCTATGCCGAGGCCATGAACGCCGCCAAGGCCTGGCTCGATACCGGCGCGCTTGACGCCATCGCCGCCACACCCCCGATCCCATTCCCAAAGGTCTTCGGCTAAGCGCCGAGCCGCGGCTGTTACATCGCGCCTGGCAAATACGCTTGCGATTAAGGGCTGAACCTCAGCTCCACGCCAAGCGCCTCAAGGACGTTCCACCACTCTGGCCAGGTCTTGGCGGTGCAGCCGGGATCTAGAATAGTCACCCCCTTCACGAGAAGCCCCAAAAGAGACAGGGCCATGGCGATGCGGTGATCGGCGTAGGTCTCGATCACAACGGGGACGCTTCGCCCGATCAGGGACGCATCGCCGGTCACCAAAAGCTCATCTCCCGCCTCCGCAGCGAGGCCGGGCTGCAGCCTTGAGAGTTCGGTAGCAAGAGCAGAAAGCCGGTCGCATTCCTTCACCCGAAGGTTCGCAACGCCAACGAAGCGCACCGGCGTTGCGTTGAACGCCGCCATCGCCGCGAGGGTCGGCACAGCGTCCTGCATCTGCGATCCGTCGATGATCGGCGGCATATGAGGCCAGGCTGAGATCAGAGCGTGGGCCGCAGCGTCGGGCTGGGTGAAGGCCTTGGCCTCCATGCCCTGGTCGATCTGGCCATGGGTGAGGGCCTCGGCGGCCCAGAGATAGGTGGCGGCCGAGGCGTCAGGTTCGATATGCAGGTCTGCGGCCCTATAGCCGCTCGGCGCAACCCGCCAGGCGCCGGCCCCGACGGCCTCGGCCGAGCCGCCAAATGTGCGCATGGCGGCGAGTGTCAACTCCACATAGCCGCGGGCGCCGATGTCGGCGCCCTTAAGGACGACCTCGACAGGCCCTTGCGCCCGCGCCGCCAGCATCAACATCGCGGAAACGTATTGGCTGGAAAGGCCGGCGTCGATGCTGACCCGTCCACCCGGGACAAGCCCCCGCCCCTCAACCCTGACCGGAGGACACCCGGTGGGCGCATGCGTCCGCACGCCAAGCTGCGCCAGGGCCAAGAGCAGAGGGGCGATCGGCCTTTTTTGCATATGCGCATCGCCGTCAAGCACGACAGGTCCGTCCGCCAGCGCCGCCGCCGCCGTCAAAAAGCGCGTCGCCGTCCCCGCGTTGCCAAGAAATAGAGGGTGTGACGGCGCCCTAAGGCGCCCATCCGAGCGAACCAGAAAGCGCGTGGCGTCCGGCTCATCCACCGCGACGCCCATCGCGATCAAGGCTTCGGCCATCCTGGCCGTGTCGTCGCTTTTCAGGGCGCCGGTGAGCCGGCTCTGGCCCTCGGCAAGGGCCGCCAATAAGAGGGCCCGGTTGGTGATCGATTTCGATCCGGGGGGCTCAGCCTTGCCGACCAGGGGGCGGCCGGGCGGGATGATCTCGACGCTGCCTTTGGCTTTAAGGATCACGGCCATCCGGCGATGACGGCGCGGAGCGCCGCAACCAGCGCCAAAGGCTGGTCTAAGAGCACATGGTGCTCAGCCTCTGGAACCGCCAGGAAGGGTGTGCCGAAGGCTGCGTGCCTCTGCGAATACTCGACCACACCCTCCTGCATGAGCTTGGACTGTTCGCCCCAGACAAAGGCCAGACGGCACTTGGCCGCCGCAAGCGCGGCGGCAGAATCGAACGCCTGGGTGAAGTCCATCTTGGACCAGATGAAAGGATCAAACCGCCAGGTCCACCCCATCTGACCCGATCCGTCCTCGAGCGGCTGGGGATGCAAGGCTTCGCGGGCGATATAATCGACAATATAGTGGTTCTGGCAGTCCTGAGGCGGCATCAACCGGAAACGGGCCAGGGCCGCCTCCAGGGTGGGATAAACCCGGTTGGGCTGGCTGCGCCTCGGCGGCCCGCGCCACTGAAGCTCCGGCGGCCGCGCCCCGCTGTCGACAATGATCGCCGCCTTAAGCCGCTCCCCGTGCGCCGCGGCCAGGGCGTTGGCGATGCTGCCGCCGAAGGAGTGGGCGATGAAGATCGGCTTTTCACGGGCCTCGAAAAGGCCCGCGGCCTCGGCCCCTGCCAGAGCCTCCTCGCCGAACCCTTCGATGGAATAGGTGTCGCGCCAGTCTGATCGGCCCATCCCCGACCAGGATATGGCGGCGCAGCGGAACGCTGACGCGAAAAAGGGGGCGATGAAACTCCACCAGTCCGCATGCGCCCCATTGCCATGCAGGAACATCAGCCCGGGCTTACCGCGGTCACCCCAGGTCAAAAGCTCGATCCCCGCCCCCCCTACATCCACCCGGCTCCGCTGAGGCCGGTGCTCGAGGGCGCGATCGAACCATAAAGGCGCCGGCGGCCGATCGCCGTGATAGGGCTCAAGGATCGGCGGAATGTCGAGGGCGAAGGCCGCCGCCTGCGATGCTGGTGGATCGCTTTTGGGAGCATCGCTCATGCCGCGGCGCCTTCCTTGGCCAGGAACTCTTTCTCGCCGGGGCGAGGCTCGCGCGGGCCAAGGGCCTTGAACACCCCTGAGCCGACCATAAGCGTCCGCTCGCCGCACCAAAGCCGGCCTCTAACGACATAAAGTCCGTCGTCCGCCGACAAAAGCTCGCCGCCGCCCTCGACCCAGTCGCCGATCTCCGCCGGGGCCAGAAAGTCGCAGACAAGCCGCACGGTCACCCAATAGCGCGATCGTTCGAACGACACGACATTCCCCCACGCCATATCGGCAAGGGTCATCAGCAAGCCGCCATGGGCGTTTTGCAGACCATTCGTATGGTGCGGCAGGACCCGCAAACCGGTCGTGGTTCCAGCGCCGGTGGTTCGCCGATAAAGCGGCCCGACCTTGCGCCCAAACCCCCGGGTCCAGCCCAGGGGCTGATACCCCTCCGCCGGCTCCTGAGGCGCCTCATCCTGCAGATCATCGGACATAGATCTGACCTAGACCGTGCGGCCGGAAAGGCAAGATCAAGGGGGCCAGGGGATGCGGGGCTCGACCCATCATTTGAACCTCTGAGGGGGCAGGTTAAGGGGATCCCTCCTCGTTGATGATGTTCGCACTATCCGTGGCGGCGCTTGCTCGTCGGTCAAGATGAACGATCTGACGCCGAAACCTCTGTGCACGACCCTCGACCTCCCCAATCAGGCCGGTTAGACCCCGAGGGCGACGCCGCCCGGTAGAAATCCCGCACCGCGCTTTTGCTCGCCGTCCATTTCGAGGCTTTGCCGGGGTGATCCTTCCCCTATCGCCAAACCCTGGGACGCGCTGACGCAGGGGGCCGATTTTTCGATATGTGTCCGATTGAAATCTCAATCCTAGATGGGGAACTGGCTTGACTCGTTGGGAAAGATGCCATCCCGTCACAGGGTGTTAAGTCGCTCCAACGGAGGTTGTTACGATGAAAAAGAAATTGGACCGCTCGAAGCTGTTGGGTTTTCGTATCGCCAATGGTGGTGCTCGCATCGGCGCGAAGATCGGACTAGTTAAGGCGTGATCTTTGCTTGAGTATCAGGCGTCAGCGAAGGCTGGCGCCCATACTTCTTCTTTAGGAACTTCAAATTGAGATTCGATTTTGAGCCAGATCCTCTAAGGGCTCAAATGATCAACGTAAGGATCCGGCAGGAGCTAGCCAGAAGCCTTCGATATATCGGCGAATTTATCCACGACTCACATGTCTTTGACATGCCGAGGTTACAACGTGTCTGCGATGGGCTGCGCAAAGGCGAAAAATACCCACCTTGGGTTTTTGCGCGCTACTATGCTTTGGTACAGGCTATTGATGAAAATAACATTCTAGAAATTCAAACGTCATTAGATGATATATTGTCTTCGGACGCCCTCACCGAAATCGACGATTTTGTGTCTGTTGGGAATACGTTGAATGATCGATATTCTAAGTGCTATTTAGATTTATTGAATGATGATGAATCAATAAATCTGGAATTTTCCAGCCCAACCAGTGAACAGGTTGATGAATTCATTGTAAGTTTGAATGCTGCTCTGGATTTATTGCGCCACGGCGCGCCGCCGCTCCACGGTGAAATCTCAGCTCTTGTTGATCAATTCGTGTTTCTCAGTCAGCCCGATGATGCGACTGTGTCCTTTGACGGAGGGACCCACTTCCAGTTGTGGGGCGCACTCTTCTTGAATGTCGCTCGTCCACGGTCCGTCTTGCAATTGGCGGAAGTTCTCAGCCATGAGAGCGCCCACAATCTTTTGTTTGGGCTGTGCATCGATGAGGCCCTGACTCTAAACGACGACGCAGAACGATTCACGTCTCCGTTGCGCGAAGATCCTCGTCCTATGGACGGGATTTTCCACGCCACATTTGTCGCTGCGCGGATGCATTGGACTCTGTCAGCCTTAACATCGTCAGGCTTGCTCTCACCCGGTCAATGTTCCGCCGCCAAAGTCGCATCTCTCGCCAACGTCGAGCGCTTTAACGCGAGTAGGGCGATCGTGGGCGCGCATGGACGCCTAACCGATCTCGGTCGCGCCGTTATTGAGAGCGCGGATTTGTATATGGCGTCCGCCTAATATATTGATTGATATGATTAATATTCTAAGTACAGCGTCGCATAAGTATACGCACCTTAGTGTGAAACGGGCGCTGCCGAAGGTCCGGCTCCTTAGCTATGAACTGGCGCTCCAATCAAGGACCCTTCCTTCGGGCGCCTACATATTCACAGATTTAGACAGACTTGGGTTTTGGGAACTCGAAGTCGCTTCGGAACTCTACTTAAAATTGCGTAATAGCGGCTGCCGGGTATTAAATAACCCAGCCCGCGCACTACAGAGATCCGCGCTCCTGGTGAGACTGAAGAGTTTGGGCGTAAACAGCTTCGGGATATGGCGCGCAGAGGACGGCGTCATTCCTGATAGATACCCGGTATTCTTGCGCACAAATGCAGCGCATCGGGGGGTTCTGTCAGACCTCATTCACAACGCGGATGACGCAAAATCCGAGTTGGAGCGGCTCATCGATGAGAGCTATCCGGTCAAGGACCTGATATTTGTTGAATATTGTGCAGAACCCTTAGCAAATGGAACCTTCATAAAGCATTCTGTTTATCGGGTCGGTGAGCGGCTAATTCCGTCGACGAGCGTACTTGACGTGGATTGGGTTGCAAAGCACGGGCGCAACGGGTTGGCGACCGAAGAAATACTGCGTCGTGAAAACGAGATCATAAGGCAGAATGAATATGCAGGCGAAGTTGGATCCGTTTTTGAAGCAGCTAATATAGAATATGGGCGCGCAGATTTCTCCATTGTTAAAGGGAAAATTGAGATCTACGAAATAAATACAAACCCGATGATCAATATTGGAACCGATCATTGGTCGCCGATTCGGCGAGAAAGTCTACGAATTGTAAGAGAAAAATATTTAGAGGCGATCAAAGATATTCGTAGTGATATTTCTGATAATAGAATAATTATTGATGGGCCACGGCTCTATGGTTATCGTCGCGCCGTTTTGACGGGAAAGCTGTACAAGACTCCCTAACTTCGGGTGTTCGAGAGGCGTTGGCTCGCAATGACCGATTAGAACTCGGCATGGACCTTCCGCCGGCGCAGTATCTCTGGTCGGTTGAAAAGCCGCTCTATCGGCTGATGAAAAACGGGCTGTGGGCGGTCC
>Ga0116229_10006235_pt1 | contig 19261 bp, 15 predicted proteins | sample S1TSphgellanicum_3_FD_87313 | JGI IMG/M metagenome (GOLD analysis project Ga0116229, IMG submission 87313) | Host-associated microbial communities from peat moss isolated from Minnesota, USA - S1T2_Fc - Sphagnum magellanicum MG | ecosystem: Host-associated > Plants > Peat moss > Unclassified... | reverse complement strand
TTTTTATATTGAAAATTTTTTGAAATTCCCCCCTTCCCCCCAAAAAAGAAAAACTAGTTGAATTTAAATTAGGAAAAAAGAAATAAAAAATTTTACCAATTTTTTGGTTGAAATGTTTTTTTTTGTCAAAATTTGTCTAAAAAAGTGACTAATCTAAACTATATTTTAGTTAATTGAGTTCCTTAAATTTTACTTAAAATAATAATCTATCAACTTTTTTAGTCTAATCAGGTATTTGGTTTTCACATTTCTATTGATGGCTTTCTCGGGTGACACGGCACAGACAGTGAGAACGACGGATCACCGTCAGATGGAAAAAAGGCATGAATCGACGGCGGATATCTGGGAAGTAATTCTAGATGTGAAGATGGACGGCGACGATGATGCGACAAGGGGGCGGCGGGAAGCGTGCACGACAAGGTAGGGGCCGGCTATTAAATACGACGAGATGGCGATGGCCTCTGAGATCTTCGCTTCCATTTCTTTGTGCTCCGTTTCTGTACTCCGTTCCTCGGACGGTAGGATTCTAGCTCCCTGTGTGCGGTGGATGTTCTCGATTTGCTACCCATGTTTTTTTTCTGGGGTTATTTTGCTCAAGAATCCGATGATTTTTGCCCGCGTGAGGGCTTGAAGAACTCCCAAACCCTAGATTGCAACCAGCTTGAATTCGCTATCGTTGCTGCTGCTGCCGCCGCTTTCTGTGGCGCACGCACGCACGCATTGAATTTCGCAAGCTGTTTCGCTGTAGACAAGCGATAACCCTAAGTTGGTGGTCGGCGCTTTGGAGCTCTACTTCTATCGCCGATGTGACGACCTGTTTTGATATAATTCCTTGCGTGTTGTACTCGCCAGTGGGTTGTCACTAGTATAGCCTGGGTTTGTTTTTTTTGTGGGTGCTGTTTTCCAGGGTTTCGGATCTGAGAAATGATCTTCTTGTCGTGCATGTGGCTCTCTCCGTTGAAGAAACTCTCGATTGCTGTGTTGTAGGTGCGGTGGTGGTGATGGCGTTTTGAATCTCTCTGGTAAAGGATAGGGATCTATTCAGCTGTTTTGTTAGTGCTCTTGTGCCCCGGTAATTGTTGGTGGCGGTGGTGCTACGACCGTGCTGCTTGCGGGGTCTCCTCGCATGTATGGTCTATGTGACGGGTTTGGGAAGGTGGTAGGAGCGCGGCTGCAACGGTGGGGACGTTGTTCTTGTGAGTGTTATGCATGGCATCTGCTCTCATGGCATATACAACGTTTGAGCGTGTTCACAACCAGAATATCCTTAGCAGTAGTGAGGACGCCGTGAAGAAGGTCTCGAGCTTCCCTAGTTTTCGCAAGGCAGACTTGGAAACCTCAGATGACTTGCGGAGCTTGAAGAGGAAGTCCATGAGCGTTAATGAGGAGGGGGCGACGACGGTCCCCATAGTTACAGTGGATCTTGGATCTCTTTCCAGAGACCAGAAAAGAGAGTTACGCAAAAAGCTGAAGCTGAACCTCGACCAGGTCAAGAGCATAGCAGCCAAGATCGATGTGCGGCAGGAGTATCTTCTATCAGCCAAGTCCCAACTATATGCTGCAGAGACACGCGCAAACGCCGCTTGTAATAGTGATGCTCATCTTTCAGGAACAGACAACAACAACGGAAGTATTGCTGGGAAAGAAGTGACCTCAGCAGCAGCATCTTTGGAGCCTCCGGCCACTCCTGCAGATACAATGACACAGCGAGAAGCTCGTCTTGCCCGGCAACCTAGCATAGTTGTACCTGAGGGAGGAGCTCTAGGAACTCCAGGAGGATCACAGGGGAAGGAAAAGAGGACTCCTAAAGCTAATCAGTTATACCTCAACTCTGAGTTTGTGTCTGGGAAAGACAAAATGCCTCCTCCAGGAAAGCTCAAGTCTAAAGGTACTACTCCTGGTGCAAAAAGAACAGGCCATGGGAAGACAGATGGAAGAGATGGTAAGAGGCAGAGAGTAGAGGCAGCCCGAGCTAGGCGCATGGGGGACATACTAAAACAGTGCAGCACATTGCTGAAGAAGATGATGAGTCATAAACATGCTTGGGTTTTCAATGAGCCTGTGGATGCTGAGAAGCTCGGCCTACATGACTATCACAAAGTTATTAGCAACCCCATGGATCTTGGAACAATAAAGGAGAGAGTTGCTAATGGCTATTACTCCTCACCCACAAGCTTTGCTGATGATGTGCGGCTCACTTTTGCAAACGCAATGACTTACAATCCTCAAGGTCATGACGTATATGTAATGGCCCAGGTGCTTGCTGGCTTATTCAATGACCGCTGGAAGGATATTGCCAGAAAACTTGAAGAAGAGAAGTTGAAGATTAAGGTTGAGGAGGAGACTTTGGCTTTAGATGACACCATTGCCATGGGGCAGACTAATCCTTTGCAAGATATACAAGAGCATCTGAAGAGAGTTGAGACCCAGATCCAGTCCTTGGCAAAGAGCAGCAGTAGGCCTAGTCCAGCAGTCAGGCCTTCTTTAGCCCATGGAGGGAAGCAAAGGCCAGAGTTTGTCCAGAAGCGCCCCATGACATTTGAGGAGAAACGAGAACTTAGTATTAATCTTGAAAAGCTTCCTGGTGATAAGCTTGAGCGGATTGTTCAGATTATCAAGAAAAGGAACCCAGATGTCGGCCAAAATGAGGATGAGATTGAAGTGGACATAGACTCCTTTGATAATGAAACTCTTTGGGAGTTGGATCGGTTCATAACCAACTGCATGAAGAGTAGAGGAAAGAAGGCAAAGAAGGCAACCCAAAAAGCACAACAGGGATTTTCTGAAGCTAATCAGGTGCATTACTTTTGTCCCATTATTGTGATTCCATTGGGTGTGGAAAAAACTGTCTTGGCTGTTGTGTTCCTATTTCTTGTGTGGGCCTCTTCTAATCTCCCGTGTAATAAGGAAGATAACAGAGATTACTTTGCTTGCGGGAGACAATTCAATTGTCATCAAACCATTTCTTGTGTTTGGTGGGTCTGAAGGCAGAGCTAATTGGTCTGTTCCATGTGGAAGTTGATGAATTTGGACTACAGTGTGAAGGACCTGTGCGGAGGAGTGTGGTTATTTGACTTTTGTAGGGTTTACTGTGTTTTAGACTGCAGTTTCCAATTTTTTGAAACTATTTCTTTTGGTTGAGACTGATGTGCAGCTATCTCAGTTATCCTGAAGTCTAATGTGGAGTCTATTTGTCTCTATCACTGTGTGTGCCTTGCAATGTTTATATGACTGTTGAGTAGTCTCTGATCTCTGCATTTAGATTACCTGAGATGGATGTAAACACTCATTAAGAGGAGTCAGGCAGAATCTTTGGAAGGAAGAAGAGAGGGGAAATTGAGCTTCACAAATAACATACATCTTAAAATAGTCAAATCAGTCATACTAGCCACTTTCAGTCATCTGGGCTTACCTTATAGTTTTGGTGTTCACTGCAGAAACAGATTGCAACTGGCGAGACTAAGAAGACACGACCAGGTAATGAGGATGCTGAAAGAAAACTCTTATTGTTTCCCTGTTGCATTGAACAGCTTTTATTCGTCACATGCTAATTTCTGTGTTTTACTTATCCCCTTTTCCATTGTTGCATTGGTTATTGATCTCTTTGCCTCCGCTGGGTTTTTAGACAACTAGAGTTATCATATTGATCTTGCTGATATGTTTTGCAGGCGGGGAAGGTGGAGAGGAGGATGTGGACATCGATGATGATTTAGCTCCTGCAAAATTTGCTCCTGTGGCAATTGACAAGGATGGTGGCGGTGAAGCTGGTGAAACCAAGTCAAGTAGCTCTGACAGTGACAGTAGCGATACTGGCTCGTCATCAAGTGGTAAGTCCATGGTTGCCTCCCCTGTGGCTCCAGAACATGGTCACAGTTTGGTCCTTTTGAGCAGTTTTGGCAGTATTAAGATTGTGACATGGAGAAGAACTTGCCATGAAAAATTAAGCAAAGGAACTGAAGAGAAAATGTTGTCAATTTCATGAAATGTGCTCTCAAAGCATGAATGAAAGTAGTGAAGAATGGAGATTTTTCAATTCTTATGAAAGATATTAGTTATGACCTAACTATTTATTTATCCTAGTTGACCACACAGTGCAATGGAAAGTATACATGTGGAAAGGTGTTTCAGTCTTTTTAGGTCTGGTGCACAGTGATGTAAATAGGATTCAAGCTGCAAAGAGATGGATATAGAAACAGTAGAGTAGTGGATTCTGAATTTGTTTGGGAATTGTTGGTTCAGATCTTCCATCAATTGTTGTTAACTTGTCATGTTTGAGCAATGTCTAAAGATCAACTGAGAGTGAGTAAATCTGAGATGCAAAACATGTTGTGAGTCAGTAGTCATATCTAGGATTCCAAGAAGCCAGCACATGTGTGGTTGTAGAATCATTATCTATTTCATTTCTCATCTTGTAAGGATACTTATCCAAATTTTACAGACTCTGATTCAGGCAGCACATCAGGGAGTGAGACAGAGGCAGAGGATGCACAGTCAGCTGGTGCTGGATCCAAGACAGCACATGAAAAGGTGTGAAGAGAGTTGAAAGGAGCAGACAACTATGTGAGGCAAGGAAAGTTGATGGACTCTGGCAGCATCTTGGTGATGCCAGCTCCATGACCTTTCTGTCATATAGTTGTTGTTTCTTGCATTGTAGGCAGCTTTCTTTTTTTCTTGCAGGAGCCAAGATATTGGTTGCTCTAGCTTTGGCTGTAGTTCAAGTCACGAGGACATGCCAGTGTTTACTTAGTGAACATTTCTGTGGAGAAAGGGCTGAAAATACCTGTATGCGGGTATGTTCACCGCCACCGCTGCAGGAACCCGTGGGTTCAGCTGCTGTTGGTGTTCCAAATGGCAGCCTTGCCCTTCAGCTCGACAACATCAAAAGTATGTAGTCCTTGGATTTATTATTGTCCCATTTGTGATATATGACATTCTATTAAACTTGCCTTAAAGATTTTTTCCTTGCTATCTGCCCTTGTGCCTTTCCTTTTCTGTTATGCTGGTGTTACTGTTTGTGCATTGGGCTCACAGTTGTTTCATTAGCAAGTTGCTAAGAGCTTTTAATGGACCAAGTGTGAGCCCAATGAAACATGATTACTTCAGAAATAAGATCACTCTTGACCTCCTTGTTACAATATTACAACTTATATTAGTAACTTGTTTTCAAGACTTGCTAGTGTTACCTCAAGTAACAAGGAGGTCAAGTGTGATCTTATTTCTGAAGTGATCATGTTGACTTGTTAGCAACTTGTTTTCAATATATTACTACTTATATTTTTGGATTCTGACAGGTGGTTTGTTTCTTCAGGGGATGAAGTGATAGCCAAAGATATTCCTCTTGAGAGGCAAGTGTCTCCCAATAAGCTTTTACGGGCTGCACTGCTAAGGGGAAGATTTGCGGATACAATTTTGAAAGCACAGGAAAAGACATTACCAGTGGATAAGGTAGGACTGTTAAAATGTAATAATGTTAAAATGTAAAATGTTAATAAATTTAAGCTTGCAGAGGTCTCAGAGTCTGTGTCTTGTGGTTTTCTCAATAGGGTATGCTCTATGGCTGCTTTGCTTTGCAGTGGCAACTTTACTGTGATGTGTCTAAGTTATCAATCACATAAACCCATGAATTGTATGGTGGGGCAGAATGAAAAAGTGGATCCAGAGAAATTGAGGAAAGACCGCGAGGAGTTGGAAAGACGGCAGAAGGAAGGTTAGTTACTGCCCAAGATGGTTAATTGTGAGCATAAGCATTGATTGAACTACCTTCATGTCTGTGTGCTTAAGGATGTGTTACCCCCCCTTAAGATGATCTAGCTGACACGATTTGGTGGTATTACAGAGAAAGCACGTTTGCAAGCTGAAGCAATTGCTGCTAAGGAAGAGGCAGCCCGTAAAGAAAGATGTTTGAAGGAGCTGGAGAGAGAGGCTGCCCGCCGTGCCCTTCAGCAAGTCTCTTTCCACTCTTTGCCTCCATTTTCAGTATCTCATCTCATTTCCTGGATGTCTTATGGGTCTAGTCTTGTTTGCAATGTTTTGCAATCCAAGGACATTTTCAATCATCTTTTTCATTAGTTCCATCTCTCCTTTGGATGACTTTTTATGTATAGTCTGGTCTGCAGGTTAGTTGATATGGTGTTTGTTTGTTTGTTTCTTCATGGTCTTTTACAGATGGAGAAGACAGTGGAGATTGATGAGAGCAGCGAAATCTTGAAGAATCTAGAAAGGCTGAGGTCTATACCCATTGAGCAATTGGCAGGGAGTGCAGGTGAGGAGGGTAGCCCTAATGATGGACCCTCTGATGTGCTTCCAACATACTCCCTCCAAGGTGGCAACCCCCTTGAGCAGTTGGGTCTTTTTATGAAGGATGATGAAGATGAGGATGATCATCAAGGTGATCATGAAGACAGCCATGAAGTACCGACAAAAATGGAGGTTGATAAGGCTGAAGGGAAGCCCACCAGCTTGAATGTGGATGTGGAAGAGGGTGAAATTGACTAGGGTCTAGATTCCAGGGGAAAGATGCCATTTTTGTGATTATTGTTGTTATAACATTCTGTTGGTAGCCATTTTATGTGAGGCTTTAGTGTTCTTGTGCTATACAGATTGAGTGTGTGGAAAGCCCATGAACTCAATGAGATGGTTAGTAGCAGAACTGAATGAGCTACTGGATTGAAGACATTGAATGGTTGTTGGCCTGGGGTTTGTTACAAATGGGAGGAGTATGTCAATTTAACATGCTGAATTTTGCAGAATGGCAATAGTGAGGATGTAAAGTTCAGCTTGCGTCATCCCTGAATCTTGTGTATAATTGATCGGTACAGCAGCTTATTGGTAGAATGGAGGGATTTACAACTTCCATGAACATTCATGTGGAAAGTTGAAAGCTTGGTGGTAACTTTTGTCAGTTGGTCATTCTGAATCGGCACTTGCTTGAGCAGTTTTAGCTCACTGTGAGGTGAATCTAAACTGACTTGATCAGAAGTGAATGGAATGCCTGTTAAGATGTGAATGTAATGCCTGTTAAGCATATTTCTCCATGAACTCTTTGAAATTGATCTAATATAGCAGTTGGGACTAAAAGTCAAATTGCTTTCCCTCAATAAATAGAATGGAAAAGTTAACTATGCCAAAGATTAATACCAAGAAAAGTACTCAAATTTATTATCACACTGGTATATTATGAACCATATACCCAATCAACACCTGTTTTAACATTTATCAGTACTCAATAAATTTCTCAGGTCACCTTTGTTTTTCACCCATAAAATGTCTACATAGCCATTGTCATTACATTTCGGCCACCTACTTACCATGGAGCATGCAGCATGTGTTGCAGATTATGACAACAACAGATTAAAGATTTAAAAATATGAAGGAATTGGGCAAGCCTGATGATCTTTACTCTTAATCCATTTGCTGTGCATGGAAACAGAGGGTAATTTCTGCATGCTAAATTTCTAAGAATCTTATCTCTTTCATCTAATCAATTGTCAATTATCATCTTGTTCCTGTCTTAGAGACATCACAGATGGTATCCTCATCTTGCCATTTCACCAATGAATTCTCTGGCTATCATCCAATCTTGTTCATTTCCATCAATAAGAAAGCAAACAAAATTATGGGTGGATTTGTTGCTTGGAGCATAATTTTGAACAAAACCACCCATGCTGCATGTGCTACAGTCCCAGCCTCAAAGATGACAAATCAAAATGATTAACTCCATGATTGGTATATGCACGACATAAAAGTCCTGAACACACCCAAATGTTATGAGTGATTCTGATTATTATCAACTCCAAGCTCTTCCTCATTGTAGCCAACCCTATCAACTGAATGCTTCCCTTCACAATCTTCAACATCTTCCTCTTCCTCTTCCTCTTCCTCAGAAGATTCTACAGAGTTACTGAAATCATCTTCATTGCCTCGATTGAGATTACGTTCCAAAGGTGGCAATCCATCATCTGATCCATTGTCTTCACCTGAAAGTGAGAGAACGTAAATGAGAACACATCAAAACCGCCACCCTTGTTTTCATACCCTTGTGAGTACATTCTCCAAAAGATGATGAATGGATGAACAGTGACTGATGACAAAGCCAAAATCTGGCTTGAACATGAGTGATGAATCTTGCCTGGTGTGCTCAAAGGAGCATCAGAGTTTGCAGGCTCATTTGCTAGCCACTCATTCTGCACAACTATAATTTCAGCACCATCCTTGCAAGCTGCATATGCATCCAGAAGCTCCCTGCCCTCACAGACACCACCAGTTTAGGGCAGTTAGTTTCTCCACTCATTGCTTCTACTACTGTTTTCAACTTGAGGGATAAAGAACTGCCCAAGACAACATCGAATGATAAAGAAAGGTGTAAAACTAATTTCTGCACATAAGAAACAGGCTAATAGTTGGAGAAAATACATAACAGATTTCAACAAGGTCATTATCTTTGTGGAGAAACAAGTTACCTGTTGAGGGACAAAAAAGCATGACCCCACTTAAATTGGCCCAGGAGTTGGTCAGCAGTCTCATGCTCCCCACTGAGTCCACATCAAGACAATAGCTCACAACTGAGCTCGGTTACACAAAATCACTACTGTGACAATCACATAGCCTTCCACCATCTTCCCGTCTGCTGATCCTTAACTCATCGTTTCATTGGAATACTTGCATTTTTGCTGTGTCCAAAGTTCTTCTGTCTACAGCAGGCAGACTAACTTTTCAGCTTGTGCTTACCACCTCATGCAGATAAAAGGCAACAGACTTACAACCACCAGTGTGAAAGAGGGCAAGAACAGGCAAAAAGTGACCATTTGTACCATATAATGAGGGCTGCTGCAAGTGCCTCCACACAAGAGAGTTTGCAAGGTCGACCATAGTTGACAGGGTTAGCTGCAACCAACCAAGGCACTGCAATTCCACTACAACCTGTCACATATCTTGTCACATCTAGTTTCAGGGCTACAAGTTTCAGACAGCCTTCATGTGATGAATTTCAAGAATGATAAAATGACTTGCATGCAGTGAACCTGCAAAAGAATGAGTCATCACAATTCCTAAGAAGTGAATTAAAGGCTAAAGAGGTACTTACAAAGACGAGCAGCACCACAACGCAAGTTAGCAAAAGGGACATCCTTCAGCCCTTTCCACGAGCAATCTACAACAGCAAGCCCTCGCTCTTGTAGCAGTTGCTGATCCTCTCTGGACACACACTTCTGACCCACTGGACTGTGCACATGCTAGAATCTTCAGTATTGCATGTGAACAATCACATCTTTCTTGAGGAAGTACAGCACACATGCCTTGTAGTTTCTATATTGCTAGGCAACCAGACTTGTGGCACAGTACCAGCAATACCTGAATAGAGAGTGAAGTAAACAGCTTAACACATCATTATGACCACACTGCAGAGGGTAATTATCTTGCATCCATCATTTTGAGCCTCATTAGTCAAGAGGCCTTATTTTCATGGCGTGGCTTTCCAAGGTAGATGATTTCCTACTGTGCACCTTCACAAGGGACAGTTCAGTGCAACTAGTAGCAGACAGACATACCTGAGAACCAACCCAGCAAATCGCTGCTGCACTCTCAATTCCTGTCAGGACAATGCACTCCTCAGAGGTCATTAGTTCACAGGATGTTCAGATCTCTCTTCCCCTGAACAATTTCCCAGTTCAATAAGCAAGATAGACATGGATACTGAACAGGGAGAGAGAAATAAGTACTTACCCTCAAATAGCCAAGTCGAGACAGCTTCCTTCCGGTGCATTTCTTTGCATCACATTGTCCAAAATCCTGCACAGTTCAGTCACCTTCAGAGGTTTCAGGTTTACCCAAGTACCTGCAGTGAAAGGAAGAATACCCTATCAAGCAAAGACTGCAGCAACAAGACCCTGCATTTGAAATTTGAGGTTAGCAAAATCACCTAATTCAAGTGCCAAACTGAGCCAATCTACTGTAGGAACTCACCCACATAGCCAAATGGACTGAAAGCTGCTTGCGCACCCCCCTCTCACTGGACTCACCTGGACAAACAAACAATGAGATGACACATTGAGGCTCAACCTCTTGATGAATTTTCACAAACAAGCAGCTAAAGGGTTAGGACCAGTTTTGATTAGCGTTAGAGCTAGGGTTTAATAATTGGAATTCTGAATCCCAAGGACTTGGTTTGCTTATCTTGAAATTATGAAACAGTTCCCCCTTATCTACTATATAGCAGTTGGAATCGAGCTAGAAATGTTATCCAAGAGACAGGAGTGCAAGGTCTACCTGGCGGAGGTGTTGTAGAGGATGGCAGACTCTGCTGGTCCTGCTCCCCTTCCCTAAAACCATAACAGAGCACTACGATATGAACAATTGACATTTGGAAGCAAGCATAAGCACAGATAAGCAGTCTAGAAATTTAGTAATCATCATCAAGTACAGAAGAATTCGATTACACATTCCCATAATAAACACCGCTATATTCAACAATTTTGAAGAGCCATAAATGACTTTTTATTACGCGCGCACACACCAGAAAGACGATGTCTTAGATGGATGCTGCTGCGCTTTACTTGTACGCCATCGATTGCGCCCCATTGCTGTACTCTGCCCTGACGCACACAGTCTTGGGAACAAACGTCCACAAAGAAAGAGTTGACGACAACAAAGCCACCGGCCCTTCACTCGCTATTTCTCCCTATATATTTACACTACCACGAAAGTGCTGGAAAGGGGGAAAAAAAAACAAAAGCATCTGCAAATTGCGTCACTAAATTCAACGCCTAACCAATGTCCACGGTAACAAGTTCAAAGCTCAAAGCAAACAGCCATGCAATTAGGGTTTCACGGACAACGACACCGAGGAAGGAGACGAAGGAGACGAAGGCCTTCGATTCGGAATGAATAGGATTCATCAAATAATTTCATCCAATTTATGTCATCTACGAATTGGATGCATCTCATCTATACACTAACTACAGTAAAACTCCTTCCCAGGGATGCAATCCAGGCCTTCGATTTTTTCCCATCCAAGCCCTAGATCGGACGGGTCAGACAGTTCCTTCCGCTTGGCAGCCCCACTCCAAGAAATGGACCGTCAGATAGCATTTGCAACTTCTCATCCAACGACTATCACTTGTGGATCACATGGATCGACCCCACGACGACAAGATGTGGGAGTATTTACAGGGGTGGGGTTCTGGAAGCAACATGCTGTGAGAGTCTGTGAATGCTGTGTGTTCTTCTCGGCTTCATATCTCTGTCTGGGAAGAGCACAGTGTATTTGGATCAGGTTTTGCGTTGTTATCATCAGCTGTCTCGAATTTTTTTATTGTCGTAGTTTCAGGAGTTTCATTTGTTCAGATACTATTCCGCTTTTGGAAATGTCAGGCCGTGGGAAAGGAGGTAAGGGTTTGGGCAAGGGAGGAGCGAAGCGGCACCGGAAGGTCCTGAGAGACAATATCCAGGGAATTACGAAGCCTGCCATTCGGAGGTTGGCGAGGAGGGGAGGTGTGAAGAGGATCAGTGGTTTGATCTACGAAGAGACTCGTGGTGTGCTCAAGATCTTCTTGGAGAACGTGATACGCGATGCTGTGACATACACCGAGCACGCTAGGCGTAAGACTGTGACGGCTATGGATGTGGTGTATGCCCTCAAGAGGCAGGGACGCACTCTTTATGGTTTCGGTGGTTGAGAGCGGAAACACAGGTCTGCCTTTTTCCAATGGTGTTTTTGAACACCGCCTCTCATCTGCAATTGTCGCTCTTCCACTTCATTATTTGTAATAGCTCAATTGGGAGCTGAGATACACATGTGCTCTCTTGGATATATGTTTCTTGTGATGCGTTGTGATTTGGACACTTAGAAAGAACTCCAGAATTGCCTTGCTGTGGTGTTGGGGTTGTAATGCATCTACTAGATATGATAGTTCCAATGTAGGTGGATCTAGGCTCCATTTAGCTACTTGTTTGCAGTTATTCAAATTACAATGTTGTTTTCTTAGATGGATTAAGTAGTTTGAATGTGTTTTGAGGTTTCTCATCTGATAAGTCTTCATGGGTCTCTGTATGCTTCTGTTTTCTAGTCAATTGTGTCTGGTAGTTTTTGTTTGGCCTTATGATAAGGTTTAGGGTTTTTTATACACTTTTGCAGATGTTGTGGAATAGGACTGCCACAACACAAATTGTGTATTTTGAGTTAGACCTAATTGAAAATCAATTAGGTCAACTTGATTTTGTTTTGGAAAGTAAATTTTAAACAATTCAATGATTCATTTATAAAAGGATGGTAGTTTTAGATTAGTATGTGGCATAATATTATTGGTTTATAATTGATGAATGAGAATGTTTAGTAAATGTAAATGAATGTGGATGATTATTCTTTCTTGCAAATATATTAAAGTTATGAATGAAGTTTCAAGCTCATATTTTCCTTTCCATAATTTCATATTACCGTTTTATATTAAGCATTGAGATATCCAAATCTAAAGTCTAAAGAATATTCCTAAAAGTTGAGACGTGTTAGATCCATATTTGAATCAAAACATTTTAAACTGCCAGCTCCCGAATCTAACAAATATTATTTAGATAAGATACTTAAATTCAAGTTTAATTTAAATCTGATTTTAAATTTATTCCCAAATTTTTAGAATGTAGTCCAAGACTTAATTTTCCATTGGAATTTTGATTGGCCCATCACATCCAAAAAATGACACCCCCCAAGTAATAATTATCACTTTCAAAATAGGTCTTCAATTAGTCTTTGGAAAAAATTGGCAGGAGGAAGGGAAATGGGGTGTATCATCATAAAATTTAAAAATCAACCTTCAACAGCCCCCACCCAAATAGAAATTTTCATTTTAATTTAGACACTAAATTGGTAATCTTTGTTTAAGGATGTAGGGAAAAGATGAAATAAAATGAAGGGGAAGGGAGATAGAAGAATGGGAGGAAGTTGGTATTTTTATTCCATATCTCCCTTTGGGTTTTGCCTACAGAAATTTTATTTCAAAAACACCATATTCATGGGATGTTACCAACACTAAATTAGGGTCTTTGAGTTCATATTTAACATTTCCTCCATTACTATTAGCTTTAAGAAACCTTTCTCAAAAATGTAAAGATGTTAGTGTAGGTGTTAATTCACCCTAACCTACAAAAAATATCCACAAACTTATTTCCATGCCACCAATCCTCAAACCACATTTCCAGACCTATTATTGGGATGAAAGGATAGTGTACATTAAAGTAGTTGGAAAGTGGCCCACTAAAATCTAAAATCATTCATTTGTCTATAATGTTTTAAATTTTGGCTTTGGGTTCCATCAAGGTAGTTTGAAGCCATAGCTCAAGCAAATGGCAATGGATGAAAAATTCACATGGAATCTATCATGGCTGAAGTGAATTAATAAAATCAAAATACAAGAGAATATGAAAAGTTTTGAATGGCTTTTTGTTCTTCTAGATCTATAATTTACATAATTTATGTGTTTATGTAATTATAATTTCATAGAAGGAATTTACAAAATGTTTGTAGTTTGTACCTCATCATTGACTCAATAATAATAAGAAACTCATTTTCATGTTGTTTCTGAATGTAGTTAGGAATTTGGTTGAGCAATGTGTATTGTTAAGTTGTGAAGAACAAATATGTTCTTAGTGTAGTTAAAACCACTAACAGTGGAACAAATCATTTGGCACATAAAATGAAGTAAAATTCAATTATAATTTTAAATGTTTATGTTGATATACATGTGCCCCAAATCTAAATCAAATTTAAAATCCTATATTATTGTTCTAACTTTTCCTATATGTTTCATCTGTTGCATTATTGACCAATATTGTTACATGTAATATGTTTTCACATAATGAAATCACTAAAAAATGAATGTTATAAATATACAACTAAGCAAGGAGAAACTTGACTCAAATTCATGACATGAAATTACATAACAAATGTCACAACCCCACTGTGAGGGAAGTGTGAGGTCACCACTCACACTCCCGAAAATGGGAAGTGGGAGTCCTTTGGGACTCCCAAAAATTTAGAACTTAATTGCAGGGGTCAAAACACTTTGCATTGAGGTTTTTTTCATACTGTTGGAAAGGTCTTGAAGTGTAGATGTCCAGAATGGCCTCGCATGAACCATTTGGACATCAGCAGCACAAGTTATAGTTGAAAGAAAGGTTGAGAGTCAAATTGACAATCAGCGACAATTTGACTCCCGACCACTAAAAGTTGGGAATCGACCCAATCCCGGAGTGTGCAGGTGGAGTGTAACACAACGTTGAAAAGCTCTCAAGGAAAGTTATAAGTTTGCTTTAGACCTCATCCCAATTGAAAGTCGGAGCGAGAAGTTACAAATGCCCAAAGTCCCGCTAGTCTAAACCGGGACAGTTTTGGGACTCCACTTTGAGAGTCCCGAAAAAAAGTGCCATTCGGATGCAAGTGTGACGGAAAGGCACAAAAAATACTATATGGGGGAAGGTGGTGGCTTCCCCCAAGTCCGGGCCGTGGTGAATCAAGTGAGTCCAAGGTTGCCTGTGGTTTATCCCAACACCGAGAATGTTCCGAATGTGAACTAACCAACTTGTTGGTTGGTTTTGAATACAGGACCGAGTAACTAAGTAGTTTGTCCCTCTTCATAGTCTTATCCCAGAGCTTTTAGCACGCCCCTCTCACCCCCCTTTAGTGCTAGAAGCTAAGAGCGGCACCAAGTTCCAACTACTTCCGCTCTTTCACATAGTTGGACCCCTTTTGGGTCTAACAAGGAACTTGGGGGCGCATCAACAAACTAATCTTTATAATATATTACATATTGAAATTAACTATACAACATTCCTCCCAACTAAGGAAGATATTTTTATTTTTCCACATGAAAACTTGGGATAAAAATAATGAAAACAACAGAAAAAAATGGTTCCTTGTTGCATCAAATGTTGGCAACAAATGCAATCAGTCAACTTGAAAGCTAAAGGATGGGGGAAGCCCAACTTAGAACACGATGCAAAGGAGAAAACATCAAAGGTTAAACAAAAAAATGGAATGATCAGACAACAAAAACTTAAGCACATGTCTTTGGACTTGGGTAAAACTTTAAACACATGTGATGCAAATCAAAAGCCATATCAAAAATGATGCTAGGAATGAATGCACACTAAAATGGTTCACTTTTTGTGTCACAATGCCCATTTTTGCAAAGTGCCTTTTCTTTAGACGCCAATAACGAACAATAAAACATATCAAATTGAGAATTTGAAATTGATTATATATTAACAACTTGATTATGAAAATACCTATGTAATTATTTTTCAATAAAAATGCATCCACTTTTCACAGTGGACTCTTGAAATACAAAAATATGGACTGGTTGATAGACTAAAAAGGTAAAAAATAAAAAGGTTCATATTGAATTTCATTCCAAATTATATATACGGATTCAATATATGGTGTAGCATCCAAAAATAAACTTTTATATGAAATTCTTCCTTCAAAAATCATAATCAAACTTTAATTAATGACTTTTAATGGTCAAAATTGAGCCATATTTTCATAAGTCCTTAACATAGTTGTTTTTTTTTTTTTTTTCCAAAATGTTTTTCTAAAGGTGTATATATTTGGAATATGTAGGTAGGCTCCTATTAATATGGAATTTATTTTCTTTTATACATGGACTTTATTACCATTGAACACATGGTACCAAAAAATTTCAAATATTTAACACTATAAAATGGATTTCTATGATATTTTGTTTTTTCAAAAAGTGAACCACCTTAGAATGCATACACCCCTAGAAAAAGAATGGTCATGCAATTTGTCTAAAATATTGATCTACTCGTCTCTTTTACAAACTACACAAAAGGGGGAACATAAATCACCATGTATGGGGGGAGGAGTTTTTACGCCAACCCTCAAATGGGAATAAATCAAAATTATTAGTGCCTACCACCTCCAATAAGAATGGGAACTATCTGATAAAAATCTAATTATGATGATAGGTGCAACAAAAGCCCAATTTCCCAAATAGGCCATTGGCACAATGAGTCTTATGAAAATGAAATTATCCCCCCACAAGAAGTGGTGAAAAAAGCCTAATGATGCACCAAGGGGGCTTGTGAGCAATCCATAGTTTTGCCCATGTTTATCAGTACCTTATAGAGGCAGAATTTTTAATAATAATGCCAATTTAAAGCCCTAGAAGTTGAATTTTAGCTTGAAGTTTATCCTACAAAATGTTAAGGTAGACAAATTTGCTTCACTTTTCAATGTATTTTACTCAATTTTTTACCTTTAGAAGTTAAGGTATTATTAAATATATTTCTAATATGTTAGTGCATGGTGCATGATAAATCACTTAAAACCAATGTTGAAAAATGGCATCAACCCCCTTCTGTTTCTCAAGACGGTTCTTTAATTTTATAATCATGATTATCAAAAAAAATTAAATGATTATGATAGATAACCATGGTTTTCAATAAATAAAAACATATAAAAATAACCTTCCATAACACAGTGGTTCCCTACCAATTCTTTAATGAAAACCATTAGTTTTTTTAGGGTTTAAAGAAAAATAGAACAAGAGGTTTTCTAATTTTGAAATTTTTCAAAAGACTATAACTAAATGGTTTTGTTCACAAACTTAAACCTAAGGTCATCAACAAAATCAAATACTCACCAAACATGAGTGTAAACTAGTTTGGATGAACTAGCACTTATACTTGGGCCATGGACAAAATTAAACACCCCCAAAAAACCAATACCATTGTAAGAACCTGAAAATTGTTTTTGGGCTACTTCTAAACATTTATGTATATATCATCCTTAAACTAAATTAGAGTCTCTTAGTCCAAATTTAACATTTCATGGTTAAAAATAATCTCTAGAAGGCCTCACCCAAGAAGTGTGTTTCACATCTCCTCATCATTTTAGAATGGCAAGTTCAAACCATAAATGCATTGGTTTGGATGTATGGTGAAATGGTGTTTAGATTGAGATTGTTTTTTCATTATGCTCCTATCCCTTAAAGCCCATGGTTAACATAGTTAATGTATTTAATGTCCTATATTCTTTTTCAAAAAAATTAACATTTCCCTTGCCTCACCTACCTATTAACCCTCTCCTTACCTATCAACTAATGGCCAATATACCTACCTACTTGAAACAACCTACTTAACCTTCTTACCAATTAAGGGATGTCTTTGTGAAAATATGAGTGCTACCAAAAAAAAAGGTAAGTCTTTAACCACCTAGCTACTACCTATTGACATGGGCCTACCTCCATGAACCCACCTAGTTACCTAATCAACTCCTATAGACGAATGACAATTTGAATTTAGCAATGCCAAAAGAAACATGTGACAAATTTGGATATTGCAAAAACTTTGTCATCATTTACTTAAGCATAATTTAACTTCTTCAATTATAATATGGAATTAACCTTGAATGCTAATAATGCAATCAATGCCCAAAGGCACATTATTGTACTTGCATCTAAGGTATAGTGAAAAAATATTATTCATTATATAAGTTTCCCCTTGAAATAAGGGTGGCTTGTAAATTGTAATACTTTCATGCACATGTAAATACTAGTTGTAAATGGAAAAAATAACATAATGGCAAAGTGAATGCAATACTCCCATTTTTTGTAATTGTAATAAAAAATGGAAAAATAATTAATGTAATATTACATACTTGAATAGTTCATAAATTGTAACAAAAGCAAAAGCACAATTAATAATACAATTAATAAGACCAACAAAAGGATTAACAAGGCAAAGAAAAACACAAGGAACATCAAGGCACCAATGTAAAAAAAGCACAAGGACCAAGAAGGTAAAGAGCTACAAAATGACCAACAAGAACAAAAGTAACATGATGACCAACAAGGGCAAGAGTAACACAAAGAGCACTTGAAGGGAAAGAACAATGGGACCACTACCAAGCATAAGAACACCACATGAGGGGTTGGAGGTGGTGTCAATGAACCTCTTGCCAAAGATGGAACTTTACATGTGTTCTCCCAACTTGCAAAGCAAAAAGGGGGGGAATTTAAAGTTTTGGGGAAAGGGGTCTCTAGACCTAAGCGACTAACTAGGAAAATATTGTTTCATGATTATGGGTTAACCTTTACAATTGAACCTTTTTTATTGGCTCATCCCAAATGGTCAATTCAATTATTATTTTTTTGCAATTTCTCATTGTTTGTAATGCCTCCTTAGGTACTTTAGAATATTGAAATGGAAGATAAACAATATGGGATAAAAATAATAATTGCAAGGGTGAAATCACGGTCAAAAGAGCCAAGGGCACCAAGGTAAAAGTCTTTTTCCAAGGATTGCACATGATACATGTTAGTCCTATGTTGGTTTATAATTTATAATTATGTATTTCGGATACCCCATTTAGCACTGCATTTTAGATATAAATGCATCTTGATTACAAATTGATTTTATATCATGTATATCATGCATTCATGCCCTCTATCACATATATATAACTTTTGTTGAAGCCACACTTTCAAAATCTATAATTTTCAAGGTTAAAAACACTTTTGAACCAAATGTGCTCAAATGGGTTATAAATGCAATTTTCATCAATTCAAATTTCTTTTCCTTTATAATCATCAATGTTAAAATCCTCTCCAATTTTCAAAAGGAATGGTGCACATTTGGTAGAAAAAAAGGACGTTTGAAAAATACAAAGTTGTCTAATTTCAAAGTTTGAAAGCTTTGAACATGCAAAAATAATTTTGATTCATGTCAAACTTTAAACATGTAAACTTTGCAATTAATGGAAAATATTCCAAAAAAATTATGACAATCCAAACTATTATGTTTCCCTTGTGATCTTTCAAACATACAAAAATGTAGTTTTAAGAAGTGTCCACTCACTTGGGTGGCTCCTTTGACTATGATTTTACTTGCAAGTGCTACCTACTACCTAAAAGTAATACCTAATTTAACCTATTACTTTTAAACCTTACTTACTACCTATCAACTACCATCTAGCCTCATTTACTACCTAATGTAAAACCTAATCATTTATAGTCCTATTTACCATTATTGTAGATTCTAGTTATTATATGTTGTTGGGTAGACCATGGCTTACAGATGCTAAAATGGCACATGACTGGGGGAATAACATGACTGGGGGAATAACATGACTATAATACACGGAAATGACACCATTAAAATTATAATAGTAGACCAAACATTTGGGTATTAACCTAAAAAGAATATGAGCCTTACTATGTTTTAATTATCTGAATGATATTACAAATGAAGA
>Ga0116229_10006234_pt1 | contig 19261 bp, 17 predicted proteins | sample S1TSphgellanicum_3_FD_87313 | JGI IMG/M metagenome (GOLD analysis project Ga0116229, IMG submission 87313) | Host-associated microbial communities from peat moss isolated from Minnesota, USA - S1T2_Fc - Sphagnum magellanicum MG | ecosystem: Host-associated > Plants > Peat moss > Unclassified... | reverse complement strand
CGGCCCGAAAGCGGAGCGCAGCGCCGCCACCATCCAGCCGGAGAGATAGATATAGCGGCCCTTGGTGGTGCCGAAATGCTTCTTGACGGAAATCATCTGCTGCTGGGCGATGAAGCCGTGCCAGGCGCCGAGCGACTGGGTGTAGAGGGCGGGGTCCGCGTCGTAGGCGGCCATGTCGCGGCGCATGATCGACGCGGTATAGCGCGCGACATCCAGGCCGGTGCGGAAGCGGTTCTGCAGGCGCATGCGCGCCACGGCTTCCGGGCTGATGCCGTTCCAGGTTCCCTTTTTGGCCTCGATAAGGCGGGCAATCTGGTCCGCGTGGTCCTGGTAGACGTTGGTATGTAGAGCGGTTCTATCCAGATTGTCGCACTCCGGGGTCCGGTCAGACGCGATGCCGCCCATGCCTTCAGGTGCCATTGCGATCCTGGGGGCGAACGTGCGGTAAGTCATGGCAAATTGGGTCCTTCGTGCAGCCGGATGTGACAAACGGAAGGCGCATATCTACCTTCGCACATGCAAAATAAAGTAAGTGATTCGGCTTGGGAGGAGATTTTTCAGTGCGCGTCTTTACACGCCGAGCCGTAAACTTGAAAAACCTGTAAATGGCGCGGCCCCTGATCGGACGCACGGTGCGGCGGCTCCGCATCGAGCAAGGTCTGTCGCAGCAAGCACTTGCCCAACGGTTGGGCATTTCCGCGAGCTATCTGAACCTTATCGAACACGACCAGCGCAATGTGACCGCCAGTCTGCTCATAAAACTGGCCGAAGTGCTGCGGGTGGATTTTTCCGCGCTCTCCGGCGCGCAGGAACGCGAGCTGGAAGTCGGCCTGCGGGAGGTGTTTTCAGATCCGCTTCTGGGGCTGGAGCCGGTGCCCGACAATGAGACCGAATCGGCCGCGGCAGCGCCCAATGCGGCGCGGGCGGTTTTGTCGCTGTATCGCGCCTGGCGGGTGGCGCGGGAGGATGCGGCCGGCATTGCGTTGCCGACCGGCCGCCGGATCATCCTGCCGAACGAGGAGGCGCGCGACGTTTTCCACGAGCGCGCCAACCATTTCCCGGAACTGGAGAGTGCGGCCGACGGCATCGCGGCGGAACTGTCGGCGGCGCCGGCCGAACTGAACCATGCGCTGGCTGAACGCCTGCGCCGGCGGCACCAGGTGTCGGTGCGTGTCGGATTCCTGGAGAACGCGTTGCGGCGGTACGACCCGGAGACGCGCAGCCTGACGCTGTCGGAACAATTGCCGCGGGAGAGCCGGGGCTTTCACATGGCGTTCCAGGTCATGCTGATGGAGGCGCGCGACGTGGTGGAGGCGTTGCTGTCCGCCATCGCGCCGACGTCGCCGGAGGCCGCGAGCCTGATCCGCATCGGGCTGCTGAATTATGGCGCCGGCTGCCTGCTGATGCCGTACGAGCCGTATCTGGAGGCGGCGAAGCTGCTGCGGCAAGATATCGACGCGCTGGCGGCCCGGTTCGGTGTGAGTTTTGAACAGGCGGCACAGCGCCTGTGCAGTCTGCAGCGGCAAGGTGCCCGCGGACTGCCGTTCTTTTTCCTGCGCGTCGATCCGGCGGGCAACGTCAGCAAGCGGTTCTCCGCGGCGGGGTTTCCGTTCGCGCGCTACGGGGGAAGTTGTCCGCGCTGGGTGGTGCATCGCGCGTTTGCGACGCCGGGACAGGTGCGCGTGCAGGTGGCGCAGTTGCCGGACGGCGCCACATTTCTGTGCGTGGCAAAATGCATCGAGGGCCCGGCGGCTGCGTGGGGCGAACCGCCGCCGACCCACGTGATCGCCATGGGGTGCGACGTGGCACATGCGGACAGCCTTGTTTACGCGGACGGTTTGAATTTGGAGCATGCGGCGGTGGGGATCGGGCTGTCGTGCCGGCTGTGCGACCGTCCGAACTGCCGCAGCCGGGCGTTTCCGCCGCTGGAGCATCGATTGGCTCTCGATCCGAATTTGGCGGGGGATTCGCCTTATCGGTTTGAGGCGAAGAAGTAGGAGGGAAGGGCGACGGAAGGACACATTGCTTTTTTGAAAAAAAACAAAAAACTTTTGTTTTTTGGCACCGCGGCCTGCAAGAGGATATGTTCTGAAAATAGCAAAAGTCTCTTGGTTCTTTCATTCAAAAAAGAGCTGCTTCCTTCCCCTCCTGCCTTACGGATGACGATTGTGTGCAACACTCCGGACCCTCGTGCATTGACCCAGCAGCATATGGAGGCATTTATGCCGAAAATAATCTCCGGGGCGTTTTCTATTCTGCTCGGCCTCGCGGGGCCCGCCGCGGCCCAAAGCGTCGTGACCTACCATAACAGCCAAACCCGGCATGGCGACTACACGGTGCCTGGGCTAACCAAGGCGGCCGCGGCGACCATGGCGCTGGACAGCGGCTTTAACGGCGTTGTCAGCGGGGCGGTTTACGCGCAGCCGCTTTACTGGGCGCCCAAGGGCGGCGCCGCGGAACTCGTCGTCGCGACCGAGAACAACATCGTCTATGCACTCGATCCGGACACCGGCGCGGTGTTGTGGTCGCGCTCGCTGCCGTCACCGGCGCCGCAGAATGAACTCGGCTGCGGCGACATCAACCCGGAAGGCGTCACGGGCACGCCGGTGATCGATCCCCAGAGCGGCACGCTCTATGTCGACGCGATGACCTACACCAATGGCACATTGCAGCAGCAACTCTATGGCCTGTCGCTGACGAATGGCGCCATCCTGACGGGCTGGCCGCTCAACGTGGATAGCGCGATCACGCAGGCCGGCGGGTCATTCACCTCGAAAAACCAGGGTGAGCGCAGCGCGCTGCTCATGTTAGGCGGCAATCTTTACGCCGTCTATGGCGGACGCGACGGCGATTGCCTGCCCTACCATGGCACCGTTATCCAGATCGATCCCGCGTCGGCAACGTTGACCGCGGCGTGGCAGACGCGTGCTTCAGGTGGCGGCATTTGGTCGCAGGGCGGCATCGCATCCGACGGCGCCGGGCTCTATGTCACGACCGGCAATACAATCCAAACGCAGACTTACGGCGATGGCGAATCGATTATTCAGTTGAAGCCCGGGCTGGCCCGACCCGATACCAATGCCGAGTTCTATGCGCCGTCGAACTGGCTGGCGCTTGACAACGCGGATCTCGACCTCGGCGGCACCGAGGCGCTGCCGGTGAATGTGGCGACCGAGGGCGGCAAAACCGCACCGCGGGTGATCGCGTTCGGCAAGGACGGCAATGCCTATCTGGTGCACCGCACCAATCTCGGCGGCATCGGCGGCAAGGCAGATATCGTGAAGGTCTCGAGTGGCCAGATCAAGACCGGCCCGGCGGTCTACAGCACGCCCACGGCCGACATGGTGGCCATTACCAATCCCGGTCCGGTCGGCTGTTCGGGAACCGGTATCATGATGCTCAAGCTGGCGCCGAGCGGAAAATCCGCCATCAAGGTGGCGTGGTGCGCGGCGTATTCAGGCAACGGGTCGCCCATCATCACCACGAGCGACGGCACCAAGAATCCGATTGTCTGGGTGGTCGGCGCTTATGGAGACAACCTGCTACACGGCTTCGATGCCACTAACGGCAGCGTGCTGTTCGCAGGCGGTGGCGCCACGTTGAGCGGCACGCAATATTGGGGCACAATCCTTGCGGCCAATGGGCATTTCTATATTGCCGCGGCCAATAAGGTTTATGCATTCACGTTTACACCGGGGTGACAAGCAAAAGCCAAGGACCTGGTTCTTTTTTGAAAAAAGAACCAAAAGACTTTTGAGTTGTTCGAGCGAGGGGCTCGTGGGTGCGTGATGTCACGGGCTATTACGGGAAAGCACCGACGCGGGGGGATTTTCTCTCTCGCCGCATGCCGGCGAGGTTTGTTGGCGTGTGGGATCAGTGGCTGCAGGATGTCGTTACAGCATCGCAGACAATGCTCGGCGCGGAATGGCTGGCTGCGTGGCTCGATGCGCCGGTGTGGCATTTCACGCTGGGCTGCAATATCGCGGATGCAGAGCCTGGTCTTGGCGTATTCATTCCGAGTGTCGATCGTGTCGGCCGGCATTTCCCGTTTACCGTGCTGGGGCTGTGCCGGGACGGTGGCGCTCTGCCTGACCAGTGGGCCGCGCGCGCCGAGGAATTGACCTTGAGCGCGCTGGAGGATGATTTCGATCCCGATCGGCTGGAGAGCGAGCTTGGCGCTCTCGGTCCACCGTGCCGGCCCGGCGGCGGGATGGAGCCGGCGCCGTATGGTTGGAGCCCGGGGCAGGGTGCCGAACGCGGCCAAATTCTCAGTGCAGGCGAGACACTATGGTGGTGCCGCGAAACAGCGCGCGTGCCGGCCGCTATGCTGCGCACCAAGGGTTTGCCTTGTATCGCCGACGCCGCTTGCCTGGTCGCCGGCGCCCCGATCGTTCAGTCGCGCTGACTTTGCGAGGAGGTGCTACCTAGCCGCCGCAGAAATGCGGGATGGCATTTTGCAACAGATTACCCGCGATCACAGCCTGGTGCAGGAATTGGTGGAGTCGAACCTGATTACCGCGGAACAAGCCGAAACCCATCCGCAGGCAAATGTGATTACGCGCGCCGTGGGCAGCAACGATTTTTTGCTGGAGCTTGACAAGGTCAGCGGGAAGCTGGAACCGGGCGACCGTTTCCTGCTCTGCAGTGACGGGCTCTGCAAGACACTGCCGGAGCGCGACCTGGCCAGTTTGCTGGGCAGCGACACCGAGCTTGGGGCGGCAATGGAATTGATCCGGGCGGCGCTGGCGCGTGCAGCGCGCGACAACATCACCGCCGTGGTCGTCGAAATCCCTGCAGGTGGCGACGCGGTACATTCATGAGTGCGACTGAGGCTAGTGGCCCTGGAAGACTTGGCAAGTACGACATTCGCGGCGCTTGGGGGCGCGGTGCGATCGGCACCGTGTATGATGGGTGGGATCCGCGCATCGCCCGTCGTGTCGCCATCAAGACGGTGCGGCTGGCCGACGCGGAAGCAGTTCGATGAAACGAAGGCCGAATTGTTTGCGTGGCGCAGCAACACCAACTGGAACGCGACCGGGGACGACAGAACCACTTATCCCGTCAAGGCCAGCGGTTCTTCGCTCCATCGGCAGATCGACAAGGCGGCTTACTTAATTATAATACCGCACCGAAAAGCGAATTCGAGTGGTTTTGTCACCAACATAAAACGAAGCTGTACCAAAGGCCGGCGGCCCGAACCTCATTGGCGCGTCATTAGAAAAACCCATCCCTTCTTCCGGCAGCCCGAAAAAACTCCGCTCCAACTTGCCGTTATCGTCTTCGTCGTGAAACGCTTCGGCGGCGTAGGTGCCGGGCGGCACATTGGTGACGGTGACGAGGACGTCACCCGGCCGGGCGGGACTGTTGCTGAACCAGGGGCATTGTGGGTGAAGGAACAAGGCCTTCGGGCAAATCGCCACGCGCACGTGGCCGTGGTTGTTCCGCACGCCGGCAAGGGTAACGACGACGGTGGCGGCCCGCGCGGGTCGCGCCAGACACAACGCCGCGGGCAGCGCCAGCAACACCACGAAAGCGCCGATGATGCGCATCCCACAGCCCTTCTGCTTGGGTCACTTCCAAGTGAACAGCGGCTGCATACATCTCCTAGTAGACAACCGCAAGCAGCAAGAACTCAGCGTACAGCACGAAAATTGGCAACCTTAAGTTGAATTGATGTCGGATGTTCCGTTGGATTGTAAATCCGCTTGATTTATTGGATGTTTCTACCTCAAGAGATTGTGGATGAAACAAAGTAGCGCGCTGCCTTCCCGTATAGGGTTCTTGGACTCGGTCCGTGGGATTTTGGCGCTCACTGTAACGATCTGCCATTGCCTTGTGTGGTGCGGCGCGGCGCCGGCCCCCCAGTTCGCAAATCTCGCGGTTGATGGGTTCTTTATACTCTCCGGTTACGTCTTGGCGCAGTCGTATGATGGTAGATTTGTCACCCTCCTGGCGCGGCGCTTCATTCGGCTGTGGCCAGTTTATGCGTTGTGCCTGACAATTGGATACGCCTTGAACGGCATGTTTCCAATCTGGCCGGAACTCGTCTGGTGGCCCACCGATCGCTTCAGCCATTTGGATCTCACGGATAAACCGGTCTGGACCTTGTACATCGAGGCTTGGGCCACGCCGTTTCTGCCGGTGCTGGTGTGGTTGGCGCGCACCAATCGTAGTGCGGCGCTGCTCCTCGCGGGCATCCTGCTATCGGTTGCATTCGATAGCAAAATCGTTCTGTATTTTGGGTTTTTCGCGCTCGGCGTTGCCGGTGCACAGTATGGCATTCGCTTTCCCGCGAATGTTCCTGCCTGGTCAAGATGGCTCGGCAAAACGGCCTATAGCCAATACCTGACAAACTGGCTCGTTCTGATCGTCTTCAATCGAGCATTCGGTGTTTGGGGTGTGATCCCGGCATTGCCGGCCATTGTCGTTACGACGTTTGTGGTTTGGTGGGCAGTTGAGCGCCCTTCGATCTTGCTCTCGCATAAGATAACGAAAGGAATAGCAAGAAGTTCTTCTTTGAAAAAAAGAACCAAAGAACTCTTGCCCGTTTAAACGCGCACCCGGCCCGCGACGTGATTGCGTAACAAAAGTAGCAAGAGTTTTTTGTATCTTTTTTTCAAAGAAGAAATACTTCCTTCCTTCCTCTTTGTTTCATCCCTGTGCCGTGTAAGCGCGACCTCGCCATGTCGCCTTCACCCCAAGTGCCGCGCGGAGCAGCGCAATCCACTGCAGAATCAGCAATGCCGCAACGCCCGCGGGGTGCAATACGGCGCTAAGCCAGGATTGCCGAAAGCGCCACGCCAGCAAGGCGCGGAGCAGGTAGGCGCAGGTGCAGGCAATAACGGCGGACCATGCCGGCAGCAGAAAAAACGGCAGTATATGGCCGCCGGCAAGTAACAGAGTCCAGATCGGCAAGGCAATGGGTTTGGCCATGCCTTCGGTGGCGTTCTTCGTCAGCCCCTCCCAAACGCCCGCGGTGCTGTCATACATGCGGCAACTTGCCAATTCGGTTGCATCGAACAGGCCGGTCATGACGCCGGCGCGGCGGAAGGCGCGCGGCAGCATGATTCCGTCATGCATGCTGGCCCTGATGACTGCATGTCCGCCGGCGCGCGCGTAGGCGTTCTTGCGCACCATCATCAACTGGCCGCATCCGGCACCAAGGCCGGGCGACACGTCGCGCTGCATGCGGCTGATCGGCAAATAGCCCAACAGCAGGAAATGGATCAGCGGCAGCAATAATATTTCCGCCCAACCGATTGTAATCTGACGCGGAAAACCGCTGGCCAGGCCGACATCGCGGCGGTGCATGAAGCCCGCGATACGGCTGGCCGCATCGGGCGCCAAGCGCACGTCGGCATCGACAAACAGCATCAAATCATGCCGTGCCGCGTCTGCCAGGCGCGCGCAGGCATGTTGCTTGCCACTCCAACCCGCGGGCAGCGTGCCACCCTGCAGCACGCGCAGGCGCGGGTCCGTGATGGCTGCCAGGATCTCGGCCGTTGCGTCCGTGCTGCCATCGTCCAGCACGACGAGATCGAGATCGATACCCTGGCTTGCGAGCACCGCGTGCGCGGCGGCGCTGATGTTGGCGGCCTCGTTGCGCGCCGGGATCAGCACGGAAACGCAAGGCACGCCGTCCGCGGGCGCCGGCGTGCGCAGGCGCCGCAGATTGTCGAGCGCGAGCGCCAATGGCGCCGCGGCCAGCACGGCGCAAACACCCGCAATCATGACGCGGCCGCAGTGCGCCGATATTTTTGGAACAATAGACCCGTCTGGGTGGCGCCCGGTATCAACGTCACGAAACGCGACGGGTGCCGACTGGCGCCCTCCTGTGCGAGGCTATCCATCGCGGCGGTCAGCGCATCGGTCAGCCGCGCTTTCCATTCCGGCACAGAAATCCCCGCGGCGCCCGCAATCGGCTCGCCGAACCGAAGCAGCACCTCCGGCCGGCTCTCGTTCCAGAAGACGTAATCCAGCGCGAGCGGAAGCAAAATCACATCGTCCACATCGCGCGCCAGATGCGCCACGCCGGGTTGCAGATGCAGGGGCCGCGTGCGGGCATCGGTAAACGCGCCTTCCGCGGTAATCCAGAGCGCGGCACGAGGATCCGCCAGACCCTGCCGCGCAACGCGCAGAAATTGCGCCGCGCCGCGCATCCCGGGTTCCAACCCGAACACGCCAAGCCGGCGGAAAAATCCCCATCGTTGCAGTTCCGACGCCGCCATCGGGCCGAATTCCAGCCGGCCGGGAAAGAGTTTTGGTCCCACGATCATGAAGATCGCCGGGTCCCACCAGGACGGATGGTTGCTGTAAATCACCAATGGCCGGCCGCTGCACGGCGCTGGCAGCCCGGCCCTCGAGACGCGGACCGCGGAAAACCGCATCCAGGCAAAAAACCGCAGGTAGCAGCGGAACGCCGCCAGCATCGCCGGCGATCGCCGCGCAAATGGATGCGCGTCAGGCATGTTCCGGCGCAGGCACAACAGGGTTTGCCACGCGCAACGCAGCACCCATGTCGGCATCGAGCGAATCGGCCGCGATCCAGCCGCTCATCAGCACCATCGGCATACCGGGCCCCGGATGCGCCGCCCCTCCTGCGAGGTAAAGGCCCGGCAAATCGCGCGAGCGGTTGCCGGGCTTGAAGGCGCCAAATAGTCTGCCATGGCTGGCGAGACCGTAGATCGCACCGTTCAGCACATTATACCGATCGTGAATGTCCTGCGGCGTCAGCACCTGTTCGAACACGATCCGGTCTTCGATATCCGGCATGCCGCCCGTGCGCTTCATTTTCTCCAGAATGACCTTGCGATACGCCGGCATCATACGGGCCCAGTCATGCCGATGACGAATATAGGGCGTGTGCACCAGCACATACAGCGCCTCGCCGCCGGGCGGCGCCACCTCCGGCTCGGTGCGCGACGGTGCGGCCACGTAACAGGTAGGATCGGGCGCCGGTTCGCCAAGATCATAGATGGTGTGGAACTCTTCCTCCGGATCGCGCGAAAATATGAAATTATGATGCGCGAGATGCTCGTAGGCGCGGTCCAGCCCCAGATACAGCACCACGCCCGAGCAGGCGGGCTCACGCTTCCAGCGGCGCGAAAAACTCTTCTCGGCGCTGCCGCCCACCAGTTCCTTGTAGGTCCGCACGCTATCCATGTTCGATACGACAGCGGCCACCGGTGTAATCCGCCCGTCCACCGTCTCGACGCCGCGCACCCGTCCGCCGGCCGTCACGATCCGGTTGACGCCGAGGCCGGTGCGGAACTCCACGCCAAGCTCGCGCGCGAGTTTTTCCAAAGCGACAGGTACCGCGCGCGTGCCCCCCATCGGGTACCACACGCCGTCGTGGGTCTGCATGTGCGCAATGCCGCACAGCACCGCCGGCGACCCATACGGCGAACTGCCGACATATTGCACGAAATGATCGAGCATCTGCGCCACGCGATCATCATCCACGCGCTTACGAATTTGGCCCGCCACGGTAGTGCCCATGCGCAGGCTGAGCACATCGCGCAACGTGGCCAGGTCAAAATTCTTGCTGAAATCCAGCGTGTCGCCGATATCCTCCACGCTGCGCCAAAAAAAGAATTTCTCGCTCACCTCATGCAGCTTGGCCGCCATGTCGATGAAGTCGCGATAGCCGTTGCCGTTGCCCGGCGCATATTCACGCAGCCGCGCCGCCATCGCCACCGGATCCTGCACCAGATCCAGCACCGACGTATCCTCGAAGAAACAGCGCCATTGCGGATCCAGCCGCCGCAGGTCGAGCATGTCCGCGGTGCTGCGCCCGGCTTCGGCGAAAATACGATGCAGCACCCGAGGCACCGTCAGGATCGTCGGACCCATATCAAAACGGAAGCCATCCGCGGAAAGTTCGGCCGCCTTGCCGCCCAGCCAGTCGTTCTTTTCCCATACAACAACCTTGTAGCCGCGCGCGCCCAGGATGCAGGCAGCCGCCAGGCCGCCGAGGCCACCGCCGATAATACCGATGGGGTCCATGGTTCAGGCCGCGACCAGATCGGGCGGCGTGACACTTGGCGTGACATTGGGCGTGGTATGGGGAGCGCTCGCATCGGCGTCACGGCCCGCGGCGCCCGGGTGAGAGCCGATATCGCTTCGCAGCCCGAGATCTTCGCACAGCAACCGCGCCGAAATCCGCGCCCCCTCGAAGATCACCGGCAGACCGCTTCCCGGATGGGTGCCGCCGCCCACCAGATACAACCCGTCCAAATCCTCGAACCTGTTGCGCGGACGGAAAATCATCATCTGGTCAATCGAATGCGCCAGATTGAAAGTGGCGCCCTCGTGCACACCGCTCTGCGCCCATCCCAGTGGCGTTTGCATACGCTCGTATCGAATACGGCGCCTGATGTCGTTGACGCCGGACTGCTCCACAAGGTCCAAAATCTTTTCCCGGTAGGTATGTTGCACCGCCTGCCAATCGACCCGCTTGCGCGTCAGATTGCCGACCGGCACCAGCACGTATAACGTCGAATGTCCGGATGGCGCCAGCGCGGGGTCGGTTAGGCAGGCATTCTGCATATAGAACGAGGGCGCCCCTGGCGCATCGCCGGCTTCGATTTCGGCCAGATTGCGCCGGTAATCCTCCGCCAGATGGATCGTATGGTGGGCCAGATGATCCAGTGTTCCCTCCAGCCCGATATACAGCATGAAGGTTGAGCACGAGAATTTTTTGCGCGCAATCCGCCGGTCGGTCCAGCGCCGGCGTGCCGTGTTGGGCACCAGCGTACGCATCGCCTCGGCAAAATCCGCGTTCAGCACAACGGCGTCGAACAGCTCCGTGCCCGCATCGGTGCGCACGCCGCGCACCTGGCGGCCGGCCAGCGACAATTCATGCACCGGGGTGCCAAGTCGGAACTGAACGCCCATGCGCCGGGCGACCCGTTCCATTGCCGCCATGACCGCACCACAGCCGCCACGCGGATGATAAACCCCGTGCTCATATTCCATGTAGGCAAGGATGCTGAACAGGCTCGGGCAGCGAAACGGCGACATGCCGAGATATTTGCTCTGGAACGAGAATGCCAGCCGCACCCGCTCGTCGGAAAAATGTGTTGCCAGATCCTGGTCCACGCTGCGCCATGGCCGTAACATGGGCAGCGCGCGCAGCATCGGCTTCGAAACCATGTCGGCGTATGATGAGAATGGCATCTCCAGCACCGGCCGGAAAAGTTCCAGCTTACGCCGGTTATCTTCCATGAAACCGGGAAGTCCGGCGGCATCGGCGGGTGCCAGGCGGGCGATTTCCGCCTGCATGCGGGCCAGATCGGGTGTCGCGCGGATGCGGCCGCCGCCGGCGAACACGAGTTCATATTGCGGGTCGAGCCGGATCAGGTCCACTTCCCGCGACAAATCCGCGCCGCAGGCGGCGAAAATCTCCGCCAGAATGCGCGGATACAGAAAGAATGTCGGTCCGGTGTCGAAGCGGAACGTGCCGGCCTCGCTATGGGCAACCGCGGTGGCCGAACGCCCGCCGACATCGCTTTGCCGCTCGAATAATGTCACTGCCGCACCACTGCGTGCCAGAAGCATGGCAACCGCCAACCCCCCGGGGCCGGCGCCGACAACCGCAATTCGTCGTGTCATTGCGCCCGCGCCCGCCTAGCCGTCTGCCTACGCCCGCAAGGCAGAGGGGTGGGTACTGCCCGGGGCGGTGCGGGGCTTACCCGGTGTATGTGCATGGATTCGACGGTCATGACCGCGCAGTTAAGCACAAAACCGCCCTTGTCAGGGGGGGTACTGTGCACAAAGCCGTCGCACCTGGGGGTTGACGGCAGGGGGTTTACGGGGGAGGGGCGGCATGGTGCATCCGCTTGATGCACTCCGCCTGGCAAACGCTTGATCTGAAACCAGGGGTCGGCGAACGCCCGGAGGTGTCGGTCGCCGCGCTTCCCCTGGGCGCCGGCGGCCGTTGGTGCAGGCTCCGCGTTTCCGTGGCCGGCGCACGGCCTTGGTGGGCGCAGGTGGCTCTGACCGACCCCGCGCGCGGCCAGGTCGTCCGCAGCGTGTTCCTCGGGCCAGCCCGCGCGGCTCGGCGTGAACGCTCACAACGCGAAACGATTCTGCACATCCCCGGCCCCGCAACGAGCGTGACACTGCGCCTGTTCGGTGACCTGCCTTTCAACGCCGTATTGTCTATCCGTTTGATGGCCCGATGGGAGGCGGCAGCATGTCTGCTGTGGCGCGGGCGGCATCTTCTCGCCGGCACTCTGCGCGGCGTGCCGCTTGGCATGGTTGGGCGGCTGCGCGCCAATTTGGGACAGGCCCCGTCACGTAGTGGCGAAGCTCCCCCGTATGCAGTCTGGATTGCGCTTTGCGAATCGGCACAGCCTCCGCCGCCAATCGCGGCGCCTCTTGATGTCCATATCGCCGTGTTTGGCAATTCGACCATCGACACCGCAAAGTGCCGGATTTTGACTCGCGAAGATTGGGCGCTGATCACCACACGGTGGGTGGTCGTGCTGCAGGCCGGCGAGGTGCTCGCCCCGCAGGCGCTCGCCTGGTTTGCCTGGGCCGCCGCCGCGCATCCCACCGCCGTGGGCATCACCGCCGACTTCGACCGCCTGGGACCGGACGGCATCCGTCATGACCCCGTGTTCCTACCAGGCGCCGACCCGCTGGTGGTTCGCAGTGGACTTCCAGCCGCCGGTCCTTGCGCCATGCGATGGACCGAACTGCCGGCCGGTTCGAGCGCCTCTCTGGGCGCCAGAGACATACGCCAGGCGTTCCTGGCGGCCTGCACCGCGGACGACCTTGTCCATATTCCTCGGATACTGGCGCACCTGCCGCCGGATGCACCCGCGGTGTTGGCGCAGCCGGCAACACCGCCGCGCGATTCCGTCTTTGTTCCAGACATCGCAGCGCTGGTGCCAAGCCAGGCACGATCCATGCAAGTGGCGCGCTGCCTGCGGCGCATACAGGCCGACACGACCTATGCGAACCTGCGCCTCGATGTGGTCCTGTCGGCCCCCGCCCGCGCCAAGGCGCGTGTTGTGCGCAGTCTGCAGGCCATTCCGCATCTGACCATCCGCGCGAATCCGATGCAAAATTTCAACTATGCGTCGATCAACAACGAAGCGGCCGCGGTTGCCGGTTCCGATTTGCTGCTTCTGCTGAACGACGACGTCGTTCCCCTCGCACCCGGTTGGCTATCGGCAATGGTTGCGCACATGCAGGACCCACGTGTCGGCATCGTCGGCGCCCGCCTTATTTACGGCAATGGCATGGTACAACACGAAGGTGTTATCTTGGGACTTGCCGATCTGTGCGAACATTCCGGTCGGCTGCGTCCGGCCGGCGATCCCGGTCCGCACGGCATTGGCCTGGTAAGCCGCCAGGTCTCCGCCGTCACGGCCGCCTGCATGTTGGTACGCGCATCCTTGTATCGCGACATTGGCGGCATGGACGAAGGTTTTGCCATCGCCCTGAACGATGTTGATTTTTGCTTACGGGCACGGCAGGCGGGTTGGCGTATCGTCTACTGCGCGGAAGCGGTGCTCATGCATTATGAATCGCTCTCTTTTGGAAGGCATTACGCGGGCGCCAGGGCCGCGCTGGAACCCGTCGAAGTGCGGCGGCTGCGGAACCGCTGGGGTTCAATTATTTCCGCCGATCCGCATTACAATCCGCAAGCCTCGCTCGACCTTGGCCGCGAATGGCAGCCCGCTTTTTGCCCACGGCCGTTTCCGCCGTAGCTGTGTCACATGTCGGGAACACCCCGAAATACCTCTGCCGAGGACAAGGAAATCCTGCATCGATGGCTGTTGCAGGGTGCCGGTGAAGGCGCTATTGCACACGCGAAAGGTCAGTCTTCCAGAGTCGTCAGGCTCTCTCACGGTGTTTGGGCCCGTAGTCGCCAGGGGTGGGCGGCGGGTCGCCGCGGCAGGAGCATTTCGTCGGGTGGGCGGCCGTTCGCCGTCATCACATCGTGCCGGACCGCCAGGCGGCCGGACAAGAAGGATTAAATTATGAGCAAGGCTTTCATCGCCAGCGTGATCCAGGATAGCACCAGTTGCACAGGCGTTGCCGCCAATGTTGCCGCCGGCGCCCTGATCGAAGCCATCGTCAAGGAACTGAAGAAGGAGGGTGGTTTCACACTGCCGTCTTTCGGCACGTTCAGCGTCAAGAAGACCAAGGCGCGTAAGGCGATGAACCCGCGCACTGGCGAGCCGGTGAAGGTCAAGGCGGGCAAGACAGTGCGGTTCAAGGCCAGCCCGAACCTTAAGAAGGCGGTTTAGCCAGGCACGGGCTCAGGGACATTGTCCCTGGACCCAACTTGAGGAAGGAAGTAGTTCTTTTTTGGAAAGAATTATTTCCTTCCTTCTTAAAAACGATGTTCTCTCATAAACGCCTTGATTTTCGGCGCTATTTCTTGCCTGAACTTGCTGCCATTGAACAACCCGTAATGGCCGACACCGGCCTGTTCGATATGCTGCCGCATTGTCTCCGGCAACCCGGTGCATAAATCATGCGCCGCCCGCGTCTGCCCAATTCCTGAGATGTCGTCCCGCTCGCCCTCGATGGTCAGTAGCGCCGTGCGGGTAATCGCCTCGCACCGCACCACCTGATCGCGGCACATCAATAGGCCGCGCGGCAACAAATGGTCCTGGAACACCGCTGCAATCGTCTGCAAGTAGTAGTCGGCCGGCATATCCATGACCGCCTTATATTCCTTGTAGAACTCCCGCTTCGACGCCAGCGACTCACCGTCGCCATCCACCAGATGTTGAAACATCTGCCAGTGCGCCTCGACATGCCGGTCGAGATTCATCGCCATGAATCCGGCAAGCTGCACAAATCCGGGATAAACCTGCCGCAGGAACCCGGCACTTCCGAATGGCACCGAATGAATGACGTTGCGCCGGAACCAATCCAGCGAATGCCGTTTGGCGAACGCATTCACTTCTGTCGGCGCCTCGCGGGTGTCGATCGGCCCGCCAATCAACGTCATGCTGCGCGGGCAGGCGGGATCGTTCGCTTCATTCATCAGCGCCACCGCGGCCAGCACCGGCACCGCCGGCTGGCAAACCGCAACGACATGCACATCCGGCCCCAGCAGGCGAATGTAGTCGATCACGCGCTCGATATAGTCATCCAGATCGAACGTGCCGGCGCCAATCGGTACGTCCCGCGCGTTCGACCAATCCGTTATGTAAACATCATGGTCTGGCAGGAACGCGGCGACGGTGCCGCGCAGCAACGTCGCAAAATGCCCGGACAGCGGCGCCACCAGCAACACGCGCACATCGTTAGGCCGGTCCACGGCCCGGCGAAAATGCAGCAGATCGCACCATACGCGGCGATCGACCACTTCCTCGATCACCGGCACGTCAACGCCGTCGATGACAGTGTGGGTATGTCCGAAAGCGGGTTTGGCAAAATTCTGTGTGTTGTGCCCGAAATGATCCAGCGTCGCCGCCGTCCAGCGGCCTAGCGCCGTGTCGCGCAGTGGATTTCCAGGCAGATCGAGCAAGTGCAATGCACTGCTGGCGAACAACCGGATCGGCTCCAAAGTCGCTTTCTGCCATTCATAGTATTGATAAAGCATTATCCTGTTCCCTTCGCCGCAGGGAGCGCCTGAGGCATGCCGAAATCTCTTTGTGACTTAATCGTGTAAGTTTTGAGACAAAATCCACGTGGGTGAACGAAACACGCGGCCTTCGCGCGTGCAACATAGGACAATGGCTGCATAGCCACCAATTCAGCCCCCACTTATTAGCATGGCTGCCCGGCGCAGCCGTTAGGATCTCGCGGAACGGCAACACGGTCGGCGGCCCGGCGTTGCAGGTGCCCGCCAAGTCTGCCTAAAGCGTCTGTCGATCCGGCGTAGCGTGGATGAAGGTCGGTTGCCTGGCTCCAGCGCCAAATGTTCGATTTCGGCGTGCCGGCGCCGTTTGGAGATTAGGTGATGAACGATGCCGTCGACGCGCGGGTAGCACCCAAGCCGAAAAAATCTGTCGCGCTGTCCGGAGTTACCGCGGGCAATACAGCTTTGTGCACCGTCGGCCGCACCGGCAACGACCTGCATTACCGCGGCTACGATATTCTGGATTTCGCTGATATATCGGAGTTCGAGGAGATTGCCCACCTGCTGGTGCACGGCACATTACCTAACGAGGCCGAGCTACGCGCCTACAAAACCAAGTTGAAAGCCCTGCGTGGCGTGCCGAACAGCGTTTTGAACGTTCTCGAGGAACTGCCTGCCGCGACGCATCCCATGGATGTACTCCGCACCGCGGTGTCGGCTCTCGGTTGTGCATTGCCTGAAAAGGACGACCATAACGTGCAGGGCGCACGTGATATTGCCGATCGCCTGATGGCCTCGCTTGGCTCGATGCTGCTGTACTGGTTCCATTTCGCGCAGAACGGCAAACGCATCGATGTTGAAACCGACGACGACAGTATCGGCGGCCACGTTTTGCATCTTCTGCACGGCACCCCGCCGCCGGATATCTGGGTGCGCGCGATGCACACCAGTCTCATTCTGTATGCAGAACATGAATTCAATGCCTCGACATTCGCGGCCCGCGTTGTGGCTGGCACGGGTGCGGACTTCTATTCCGCAATCACGGCCGGCATCGGCGCCTTGCGTGGCCCGAAACATGGCGGCGCCAATGAAGCGGCGTTCGAAATCCAGAAGCGTTACGCAAATGCCGACGAGGCCGAGGCCGATATTCGCGATCGCGTCGCGCGGCGCGAGGTGGTGATCGGCTTTGGCCACCCGGTTTATACGATCGGCGATCCGCGCAACAAGGTGATCAAGGACGTGGCGCGGCGTCTGTCTGAAAACGCCGGCAATATGAAGATGTTTTCGATTGCTGACCGGCTTGAGAGCGTGATGTGGGACGCGAAGAAGATGTTTCCCAACCTGGATTGGTTCAGCGCCGTCAGCTACCACATGATGGGCGTGCCGACGGCGATGTTCACGCCGCTGTTCGTTATTTCGCGCACCAGTGGCTGGAGCGCGCACGTAATCGAGCAGCGCATCGACAACAAGATCATCCGGCCGAGCGCGAACTATGTGGGGCCAGAGGATTTGAAGTTCGTGCCGCTAAGTCAGAGGACCTGATCCGAGCGCAGAAGAAGCAGTTCTTTTTTGAAAAAAGAGAACCAAAAGACTTTTGTCTGTTGCGCTGCCACGAGGATGTCGCAATGCCCCGCCTACGCGTAGCCGTCGTCCCCGTCACGCCGTTCTCGCAGAACTGCACGCTCCTTTGGGATGACGAAACCAAGGAGGCGGTCGTGATCGATGCGGGCGGCGATGTTCCGCGGATCATGGAGGCAGTCACCAAACAGCGACTGGACGTGCAAGCCCTTTGGCTCACCCACGGCCACCTCGATCATGCCGGAGGCATCGTGGAGCTTCGTGACCTGCTGAACGTCAGGCCCAACCACGCACGCGTGGAAATTGTCGGGCCCGACCAGCGGGATGCCGTGCTGCTGGAGAACCTTCAAAAGCAGGGTGAGATGTTCGGTGTAAAAGGCCTGCGCAACGTCACGCCCGATCGGTGGCTTGCCGAGGGCGATCAGGTGAAAGTCGGCACCCACGTGTTCGACGTATTGCATTGCCCCGGCCACACGCCCGGCCATGTGGTTTTCGTCAATCATGCCCTGAAATTCGCGCAGGTTGGCGACGTGTTGTTCCAGGGCTCGGTTGGCCGCACAGATTTTCCCTATGGCGACCACGCCGCGCTGATCGACGCCATAAAGACAAAATTGCTGCCGCTCGGCGACGATTTCTCGTTCGTCTGCGGCCACGGCCCGAATTCGACGATCGGCGCGGAACGGCGTTCCAACCCATTCATCCAGTGAATCCGGAAAGAGTAAAAGTTTTTTGTATCTCTTTTCAAAAAAATGCCTCCTTCGTCTTCAACGCGCGTTTGTATAAAGCGAGCAGTACAGTGGACCCCCTGCAGCCCATCCGCGGCACGCGCGACATTATTGGCGAAGACCAGCGCCGTCACACGCACGTGGTCGCCACTGCGCGGGCCACCGCCGCCACCTACGGCTTTGACGAGTGGACCACGCCGATTTTCGAGGATACGCGCGTATTCGCCCGCACCTTGGGTGATACATCCGACGTTGTAACCAAGGAAATGTACACCTTCTCCGACCGCGGCGGCGACAGCGTCACGTTGCGGCCGGAGAACACAGCCGGCATTTGCCGCGCCCTCGTCACCAACGGTCTCACCCAATCGCTGCCGCAAAAGGTTTTTTATGCCGGCCCCATGTTTCGCTACGAGCGACCGCAGAAAGGGCGCTACCGCCAATTCCACCAAATCGGCGCTGAATTGATCGGCCCTGCCGAACCGCTCGCGGACGCGGAAATCATCGCGCTCGGCTGGGACATTCTGTCCGCCCTCGGCATCGCCGGCGAAATCGTTCTGGAACTCAATACGCTGGGCGACGCTGCAAGCCGCACCGCCTATCGTGCCGCCCTCGTCGCGTATTTCACCGACCACCGCGCCGCCCTGTCAGCCGACAGCCAGGGGCGGCTGGACAAAAATCCGTTGCGCATCCTCGACAGCAAGGATTCGCGAGACCAGCTGTTGGTGCAACAGGCACCCACCATCGCACCGTTCCTCTCGCCGGAAGCCGCATCGTTTTACGACGGTGTCAAAATAAACCTCTCCCGCCTCGGCGTGCCGTTCCGTGAAAACCCCCGCATCGTCCGCGGCCTCGATTATTACAGCCACACCGCCTTTGAATTCGTCACCACAAGCCTTGGCGCGCAGGGCACCGTCATGGCCGGCGGCCGCTATGACGGGCTGGTCGCGGAAATGGGCGGCCCGCAAACCCCCGCCGTCGGATGGGCCGCCGGCATCGAGCGGCTCTCCATGCTCCTGCCTAAATCACCCGAATCAACCGCGCCGATCGCCGTCATTCCGATGGGCGAAGTCGCGGAGGTCGCTGCGCTATCAATCCTGCAAACCCTGCGCCGCGCCGGCCTGCGCGCTGAGATGGCATATCGAGGCAACATGAAACGCCGCCTGGAACGCGCCAACAAGATCGGCGCCCGCGCCGCCATCATCCTCGGCGAGGATGAGCTCAACCGGCGCGTCGCCGCGGTCAAGAATTTTGCCACCGGCACGCAAACTGACATAGCACTTGCCGATCTACCCGCGCACCTGGCGCAACGATGAAGCTCGACGAGAAATTCGACCGCATCGTCGCCCGCGCGGAAGAGCTCCGATCGATGCTGTCCGAAGGCATCTCCGGCGACGGATTCTCCCGT
>Ga0116229_10006230_pt1 | contig 19269 bp, 13 predicted proteins | sample S1TSphgellanicum_3_FD_87313 | JGI IMG/M metagenome (GOLD analysis project Ga0116229, IMG submission 87313) | Host-associated microbial communities from peat moss isolated from Minnesota, USA - S1T2_Fc - Sphagnum magellanicum MG | ecosystem: Host-associated > Plants > Peat moss > Unclassified... | reverse complement strand
TGCCCGCCATGGATCCCACCGCGATGCCACCTACTGAGGTGCCTCCCATCGTCGCGCCTCGCACCGCCGTGCCCCGCATCGTCGCGCCTCGCACCGCCGTGCCCCGCATCGTCGCGCCTCGCACCGCCGTGCCCTGCATCTTGGCGCCTCGCACCGCCGTGCCCTGCATCGTCGCGCCTCGCACCGCCGTGCCCCGCACCGTCGTGGCGCCTCGCACCGCCGCTCGGCTCGCCGCGCTCGCCCTCGCGACACTGGCAACTGCGGCCACCGTATCTGCGCGCGCCGCGTCCGGGAACGCCGCATCGATCGCACTCGTGGGCGCCACGGTCGTCAACACCGAGAGCGGCACGGAAATCCCCAATGCGGTCGTGCTCATCAGCGCGGATCGGATCGTCAAGGTGGGGCCGGCCGACAGCACGTCGATTCCCGAGGGCGCGAAACGCATCGCACTGCCGGGCAAGTGGCTGATTCCCGGCCTGATGAACATGCATGTGCACCTGGGCCTTAAGCTCCCGGGTGCGGCGGGCGACTCCCTGGTCGAGGAGACAGACACCCAGGAAGTGCTGCGCATGGCGGGCAATGCGCGCCAATCGCTGCTGGCAGGCGTGACGACGCTACGGTTGGTCGGCGAGGATCACGGGACCGATTTCGCGCTACGCGCGGCCATCGACCGGGGCGAGGTGGTCGGCCCACGCATCAAGACTGCCGGCGAAGTGATTGTCCCCACCGGCGGGCATGGATCGATGGAGGCCGACGGCCCCTACGCCTTCGCTCACGTCGTTCGCAAGCAAATCAAGGACGGAGCGGATTGGATCAAGATCGCCATATCGGGCGGCATCTCCGACTCGCGCGGCAGCATCTCCGCGGCGCCGATGACCGACGAGGAGATGTCCACGCTCATCGAGGTGGCCCATCGCAACGGCATCAAGGTCACCGCGCACAACGGTTCGAGCGAGGCGGCGCGGCAGGCCCTGCGCTTCGGTATCGACGGCTTCGAGCATGGCTACCACCTGGATCTCGGAGTGCTCAAAGACATGAAGGCGAAGGGTGTCTGGCTGGTGCCAACCATCGTCGTGACGCAGCCCGGCGCACTCGAGTTCTATCACAAGATCGGCTCACCTCCGTGGTATCTCGAGCGCGTCAAGATCACCGGTGCCGATCACTGGGCGATGCTGCAAAACGCAATCAAGCTGGGCGTGAAGATTGCGCTCGGCACGGATCAGTTTCCTTTCGAGCCAAACGACGGCACCATCGCGACGGTCGCGGAGGCCGAACTGTACGTGAAGGCCGGTATGACGCCGCTCCAGGCCCTGCAGGCGGGAACCACGCAGGCTGCGCTCATGCTCGGGATGGATGCCGATCTCGGCAGCTTGTCCCCAGGCAAGTACGCCGACATCGACGCAATCGATGCCGATCCGCTCAAGGACATCCACGCGTTACGTACCATTGATTTCGTGATGAAAGGCGGCGTCGTAATGCGCGACGACCGTGCCGAGTTCGTGGCGCGATAGTTCGAAGCTTCGTTGCGTATTGGCCTCGTCCCTGATGGGTCTCGCAGGGGTGAACCTCGCCGCGGCACGGTGCGCGTCATCGAACGATGAGGCCGACACCAGGATCTCCGTCGTGCCGGAGTCCGCGGAGTTGCCGCGCCACCTGCACGACGACCCGGCAACCACCCGTAGAGAACCATGCACCGTTAGCCGCCTGTCGGCCTCCCACGGAACCGCCATTGATTTTTCGGATAAACTGATGGTGATGATGGGTGGCGCGACCCGAAGGCGGTGCGGTAGCCACCGGGCGCGACGCAACTGTTTCTGAAGAGGCGCGGGAGTGGTGTGGCAGCATCACTTTCATAAAGCGGGGGAGCGAAATTGGTCACACGCAGAATTCCGGGTCCGGCGCCAGCCGCGCTGTTGGTCCTCGCCGCCTTCCAAATTGGTTTGCTGGGAAATGCATTCGCGCAATCCCCCGCGGCCTCCGTAGAACTCCACTATCCGAGTGCACCACTCGGCGATCAGATCGACGACTATCATGGCACCAAAGTCGCCGATCCCTACCGCTGGATGGAGGACGTGGACTCGCCCGCGACGCGAGCGTGGGTGGAGGCGGAGGCAAAGCTTACGAGTGACTACCTCGCCGCGATTCCCGGACGCGACCGGATTGCGCAGAGGCTGAAGCAGATGTGGAACTTCGAACGCTGGAGTGCGCCGGAGAAGCATGGCGCGCAATGGTTCTACACACACAATGATGGCCTGCAAAATCAATCGGTGCTGTTCGCGAGCGAGGATCCGGAAAAGCCGGCACGGGTGATGTTGGATCCGAACGGCCTATCGACGGACGGGACCGTGGCGTTCAAGGGGGCCGGATTCAGTGATGATGGCAAGTTGATGGCCTATGGCCTCTCCGAGGCCGGTTCGGATTGGGAGACCTGGCGCGTACGCGACGTGGCGAGCGGCAAGGATCTGCCGGACCAAGTGCGATGGGCGAAATTCACCGGCGCGTCCTGGCGCAAGGATGGCAGTGGTTTCTATTACAGCGGCTTCCAAGCGAGCGATGCCGGACAATCCTTGAAAGCGCAGAGTCAATATCACACTGTGTTCTTTCATCGGCTGGGGACCGCGGAGACGCAGGACGCGAAGGTCTACGTGCGCAGCGACGAGCCGGACTGGTTCGTCGGGGCGCAGGTGACGGACGATGGGCGCTACCTCATCGTCACCGCCAATCACGGAACGGACGTCAAGAACACGCTGTTGGTGGCGGACCTCTCGGCTGATGCGGCGGTAAAACCGGTGATCGCGGAGCCGCGCGCGAACTATACCTTCATCGGCAACGTCGGTTCGACGCTGTACGTACAAACCGACGACGAGGCACCGCGCTACCGCGTGATCGCGATCGACTTGACCAAGCCGGGGCGGGACCACTGGCGCAGCATCGTCGCCGAGTCGGGGGACACCCTGGATGCCGCAACCCTGGTCGGCCATCAGGTCATTGCCCAATATTTGCATGATGCGCACAGCGTCGTGAAGCGGTTCTCGACCACCGGCAAGCCGCTGGGCGATGTGGCTCTGCCGGGATTGGGAACGGCGAGCGGCTTTGCCGGGCGCATCGAGGATGCGGTGACCTATTACTTGTACACCGACTATACGACCCCGGCATCGATTTACCGGCTGGACCTCAAAACCGGCGGGACGACGCTGTGGCGCGCGCCCAGTTTGAGCGGATTCAAGCCGGCCGACTACGAGACCCAGCAAGTGTTCTACACCAGCAGGGATGGAACTCGAGTGCCGATGTTCGTGACCGCGCGGCGCGGAGTACCGCTGGACGGAAATCATCCCACGATTCTGTATGGGTATGGCGGATTCAGCGATTCATTGCACCCGACCTTTTCGCCTGCCGTAGCGGCGTGGCTCGAGCTCGGCGGGGTGTACGCGGTGGCAAATCTCCGCGGCGGCGGCGAGTACGGGCGGGCGTGGCATGAAGCGGGAATGAAGACGCACAAGCAGAATGTGTTCGATGACTTCATTGCCGCGGCGGAGTACTTGATTGCGCATCGCTGGACCAACCGCGAACGATTGGCGATCAATGGCGCCTCCAACGGCGGCCTGCTCATCGGCGCCGTGGAGGAGCAACGGCCGGAGCTGTTCGCCGCGGCGGTGGCGCAGGTCGGGGTGATGGACATGCTGCGCTTTCGAGAATTCACGGTGGGCAAGGCGTGGGAGTCCGACTACGGGTCGGTCGACAACCAGGATGAGTTCAAGGCACTGCGCGCCTACTCGCCGGTGCACAATGTCCGCCCCAATGTCGCATATCCCGCAACTTTGATTCTCACCGGAGATCACGACGATCGCGTATTCCCGGCGCACAGCTTCAAGTTCGCGGCGGCGATGCAGCATGCCGACCCCCAGGGCAAACCCATCTTGATCCGCATCGATCTGCGCGCGGGACACGGAGCCGGCAAGCCGGTGGCAAAGCGAATCGAAGAGACGGCCGATGTGTACTCCTTCGTGCTGAACGCAATGGGACTTGCGCAATAAGCCTGAGTTGAAGAAAGACTTGGCGGAACAAGCCAAGCCCGCGCAGCATCGCTCGTCCTAAGCGTCTTTTCCTCTGGGTCGTTTCTGCGCCAGATCAATCTGCCGCAGTTGAGTTTTAAATCCGATTGTCCAGCAGCATCCCTGCACTTAACTTAGTTCTTATCGGTCTTCGACGCGCTTCCAACAATCACGATATTGCGGCGCGGGTGCTGCGTCAAACGCCGAGGAAACGCGATCGCGGTCACTGTTCGTTACCGAACATTTTTCTAATTTCTCACAATGTTCACGCCAGACATTGGAAGTCGCTCAAAAGGGAAGTGCAATTTCCCCCTCAGGGCATCGATCCCGACGCGCTTTGTTCTTGTTCGTACTGTCGACCATGGCGGCTCTCAGCGCGTGCGGTGGATGACGCGGACGACTGACCAGACCGCGCCTCCGATCGGCCGTATGGATGCACTGCAGGTGGACGAGAGCACGTGGAACAAACTTCAACTGGTACTAAACTAAGGATGGGCTTTTCGATGCGCATTAGATATCTCGTTACAGCCGCGACGCTTTCGGCGATTACCGCCTACACGGCTCAAGGTGTCGATGTCGGCACTCCCAACACTCTCGTGTCGGGCACGCCGGAAAACGCGTCCGTTATGAATGCAAGCTTAAGCGCATTGGCGGCGGCGGCCGTCAGCATTTCGCCCTTGGGGTTTCAAGGTGCTTGGGTCAAGACGAGTCGGTATTCGCCCGGCGCGATCGTTACCTACAACAGCGCGAGCTATGTCTGCCTCGCCACGAATAGCAACGTCGCACCCGGCAGCAACGTGAATGACTGGGCTCTGCTCGATGCGCCAGGCGCCACCGGCGCGCAAGGCCCGCAAGGCCCGCAAGGTCCTAAAGGGATCACCGGCGCCACCGGGGCACAAGGCCCGGAGGGTCCAAAGGGAGCCACCGGTGCGACAGGGCTGCAGGGCCCGCAAGGTCCCAAGGGAAGCACTGGCGCATCTGGCCCTGCCGGTCCCATCGGAGCAACGGGAGGGACCGGGGCGACCGGTGCGCAAGGACCAGCTGGTCTAACTGGAGCTACCGGAGCTATTGGTCCGCAAGGACCCACTGGAATGACAGGCGCTACGGGCCCTGTCGGAGCGATTGGCCCGCAAGGACCCATTGGCCTAACTGGCGCTACCGGCCCTGTCGGAGCGACCGGTTCGCGAGGACCGGCTGGTTCGAATGGCGGTACCGGCCCTGCCGGACCGGCCGGCCCGCAAGGACCTGCTGGCCCGATGGGTCCGGCAGGAGCGACAGGCTCCACGGGTGCCCAAGGGCCTGCGGGCGCACAAGGGCCAGCGGGTGCGACCGGCACACAAGGGCCCGCCGGCGCAGTGGGCGCGACGGGGCCGCAAGGACCCGCCGGCGGACTCAGTGTTCCCACGCAGTGGCTTGCCAGCACGTCATACGCTGCCGGCAGCATCGTCTACGAGATGAGCAATCCGCGAACAATCGGCTATGCGAATGGATACGTGTGTGACTACCTGGCGCAAATTCCGTCCGTGGGCCTCGACCCCTACAACAATTCAAACCCTGTCGGTGGCTCACTCGCGTGGTATTCGTTCGATCCGCAGTGCCGTCCCGGCGGCTACGAACCACCAAACGTGCCATTGCCAACGCCTTCGGGAAATGTAATTACCGTTGGACCGGGAGGCACGTACGCGACTCTCGAAGCCGCAATCGCCGCCGCCAATAGTGGTGACACCATCAACGTGACAGGCAATATTAGCGCTGACGGCACCGTAATCACTATCAGCCAGAACTTGATCATCTCTGGTATCGGTAATCCCACTATCACGTGGAACGGCGGAACTGGACCATATTTGCGGGTCGGCGGCAACGGAACAAACGTTGTCTTCGAAAACCTCACACTCGTCGGGAACGGCGTCAACACAGCACTGATTGGGGATTACAATCTTGCCTACAACCCAACACCGGCTGGCTCCAATCAAATCATTCATTTGATTGATATTACGATGTCAAATACCGGTGGTGCCAACGTCTATTCAACTTCCCCAGGCGTAACCTACGAGCTGGTTGGTGGCACCTATAACAACGCATCGCAGTGGAATGCTGGCAGTCTGGTGTCCATTCGGCCACATGGCTCTAGCGGTACAAGGTTCACGGACAGTGCAAAAAACCAAGGCCTGTTTTTCTGGAACTTCCCGGGAAGCGTGTCGGTACTCGGTGCTTCATTTACAGCATCATATAGCGACCCCTTCCTGACTATACGGGCGGGGAATCTTACTTCGTTGACGTTGAGCGGCAATACATTTTCGTCGACCGCTGACGGGGTCGTGTACGGTTCAAGCGATCTGACGCAGTCCATTCCCGCGCAGCCAACGAAAATCCAGATAATCGGCGGTGTCGTCTCCGTAATTCCGTAGGGCATCCGATTGACGGAAATGGCCAGAGACAAGTAAGTATGGTTCCTAACTCGAGAAACTCGAAGTGACTTCGAAAAAAACTCAAACGATCGTCCTGGCGACCCTGGCGGTGGCGTTGCTGGTCAGCGCCACCGCAGCCTTGCAATTCTGGCAAAGGCTGCACGCGGCACGCAAAAGTTTCGTCGACGACACGTTGGAGCCCATCGCTGCGCTATTGAAAGAGAACCAGGCGCTCATGAAGGATCTCCAAACGGAGCCATTCAAGGAAGGGGACAACGGCGTACTGGAGTCCTACCTCATCAAGATCCGGCGCGATGGAGTGCCCAAGCACGCGGATATGAAACAACGGCTCGATCAACTCGCGGAGAACAACACAGCGATCGTCACTCTGAGCAAGGCATACGCGCCGCACGCTGAGACAAGAACTTTTGTCATGCAGGCGGATAAGTTTCGCAATTACGGCTCGGCGTGGCGCGATCGCTGGAACTCGGTGATGGAGCTGTTCATGGCAGGCGGAAATTACGCCACATCCGAAGTTCCGTTTCCGAAGGATTATCCTTCGGCAGTAGACACGGAGTTGGCGTTAACGAAGCCTTGAAAAGCGAATCCAACATAGAGTGGTGCGAGCCCGCTGCTGGGCCGAAAAATTGAGGCGCATCGCCACCGATACGCTCCGTTTATGTCCCAATGCAAGCAGCCGCCGATGACGCGGCGGTCGATGACGGCGGATCTCTGATTTCGCCAAAGACGTAGGAGGTCATCGGGATCTTCATCACGTTCTCCGCGAAGAGAATACTTCCCTGGTCGCCGTCGGCGGCACCGGCGGCGACCAGTAGGGGCATGAGGTGGTCTTCGCGAGGATGGGCGATTCGCGACCGGGGGGCCCGCTCCCAATGAAGCAGCGCCTCGTCACGCGCGCCCGCATTCTCGAGCGCAACCGCCTCGCTCAAGTATCGGGTGAACACTTCGGCATCCGCGGTCGAGCTGTTCCGATTGAAGCCGCGCATATTGTGATACGTAAGGCCGCTGCCGACGATAAGCACTCCCTCGTCGCGCAACGGCGCCAGCGCCCGGCCCAGTGCCAGATGCTCGCGCGGGTCATAGTTCGACCTCACGGAGAGCATCACGATCGGCATGTCCGCGGCCGGGTACATGAGTCCGAGCGGGACGAATACGCCGTGGTCGAATCCTTGGGTTGGATCCAACGCAATCTCGATGCCGGCAGCGGCGATCAGATCCCGTGCGCGGCCGGCGAGTACGGGGTTGCCAGGCGCCGGATAAACGATCTGGTAGGTGTGAGGAGGAAAGCCGCCGTAGTCATAGTTCATCGGCGGCCGGGAGGCGGTCGCAATGGAAAACTTCGGCGCTTCCCAATGAGCCGAAACAACCAAGACGGCCTTGGGCCGTTCAGCCAGGCGCCGCGGCAGCTGTCGAAGCTCCCTCTCGGTGCGCGCGTACATTGTTTTGAGCTCATCGACATAGGACCAAGGACCCCCGCCGTGCGAGATGAAAAATACCGGCTGGCGCGAAGCCGTCATTGGGCGCTCCTTTCGTATGGCCGACAGTCGTCAAGGGGATTCGCGGATGCAGTATATTCAGCAAATCGAGGATGGCGCGGCGACACGGACAGAAAAGAATCGGACGCTGACCTTCCGGTTGGAATTGACATAATCAAACCAAATCATAACTCCCTTAGGCCAGAAAGGGGTGCGTCTGTAGGGGTGTCTGTATGAGAAAACTGCCATTGTTTCGCACCATCGTCGGTTTGGCGGTGACGAGTGCGTTCTTCGGATGCATGCTCGTGAGCGCGGCCGGCGCCGGTGTCTCGCCGGTGCCCTCGCGCGTGCTGCAACCGGTCGATGACAGGGATACGGTGGTATTGACCGGCAATACTTCCGGCAAAGCCAGTGCGGCGTTCGATCAGGGACTCGTCGATCCCACTGTGCGGCTCGAGCATCTGTTTGTCGTCCTGCAACGCAGCCCGCAACAGGAATTCGCCCTCGAGGCATTTAACGAACGCCAGCACGATCCGAATTCGCCGGACTACCACCATTGGCTGAGTGCGGCCGAGTTCGGTCTTGTCTATGGCCCCAGCGATGCCGATATTGCCGCCGTGACGAGCTGGCTTCGGAGTCACGGACTTAACGTCGATCAGGTCGGCAACGGCCGGAGCATGATCGAATTTTCGGGCAGCGTCGCGCAGATCCAAAACACCTTTCACTTGCAGATGCATCGTTACCTGGTTCACGGAGCGCTGCACATCGCCAACGACCGGGATCCGCAGATACCGAGTGCACTCCGTCCGGTGCTTGGCGGAATCGAAGGTCTCAACGACTTTGGGTTTCCTGCGTCATCGCATCCGGGGGAGTATGTCAGGCGCGATCATACGACCGGACAGTTAGAAGCGGTGCCGAGCGCGCATGGCGCCGCCGAGGCGACCCCGCAGCCGCAATTCAGCTTTGACGAAGGCAAGATCGCGCGCGAATTCGTCGGGCCTTACGATTTCGCAACGATTTACAACTCGTTGCCGCTGTGGCACGCCGCCACGCCGATCAACGGCGCCGGCGTTGCCATTGCGATCGTCGGTGACCACGACGTCAATCTCAACGATATCGTCAGCTTCCGCAGGGCATTTGATCTTCCCGTGAATACGCCGACAGTGGTGCACGTCGGCGCCGATCCGGGCGGCAGTTCGACCGAAAACACCCTGGATCTTGAAATGGCCGGTGCAGCGGCACCGGATGCCAAGCTCACCTTGTACGTTCCGGCACGCGCCAATACGATTGCGGGCTATATCGCCGCCGTCGAATATATCGTCGAAAACGAAAGGGCGCCAATCCTGAGCTCAAGCTACGCGGTGTGCGAATTGGACCTGACCGCCAGCACCAATGCGACGATCAATGCGGCTTACCAACAAGGCGCGACCGAGGGTATCAGCATGTTCGTGTCGGCCGGCGATGAGGGGTCGGCCGGTTGCTCTGCGCGCGATCCGAATACTCCCGACAACGTGGGATTGCAGGTTAACGGCTTCGCATCCAGTCCCTACGTGACCGCGGTGGGCGGCACGGATCTTGGCTGGTCCTATCTTGATAAGGGCTTGACGACCTACTGGAATACCACGAACAACAGCACGACGCTCGCGTCGGCCAAGGGTTACATTCCGGAGATCGCCTGGAACGTCAACTGTGCCGCGCCGATCCTGTTGGATTTCCTCGAAAGTGCGAGCGGTACTGCGTTGTTCCGCACGCCGGAAGCCGTTTGCAACGCGGTCTCCAAAGAACGCATCGACGACACCAACTATGAGCCTTTGCTGACGGTCGGCGGAGGCAGCGGCGGTGTCAGTCACTGCACGACATCGAATGGCACGGCCGGCAGTACCTGTTCGGGCGGCTATGCCAAGCCCTCGTGGCAGACGGGAACGGGTGTGCCGGCCGACGGCAAGCGGGATGTCCCCGACGTGTCGCTATTTGCATCGTATGGCTGGCCGGATTACCTCTTCGACGGTGTGCCGCTCCCGGGCTCACCCCTGCTCCTCAGTTCAGAAATTTTGTTTTGTTATTCGGGTGGCGGAACGCCCTGTGTCTATAGCCTCGAGAGGGACATCATATTTCAGGCGAACGGCGGCACTTCGGCGGCAACGCCTTATTGGGCCGGCATCATGGCTCTTGTCGTGCAGAAGCAGGGCGGCGCGAGACAAGGGCTCGCGAATCAGACTTTGTACAAACTGGCGAACAAGGAGAAATTGTCCTCCTGCAATTCAAACACGGTAACCAACGGCAATGACTGTACGTTCTATGACATCACCTATGGCACGAATGCTCAGGTCTGTCGCACCGGCGATTTTAATTGCATCACTACTACCAAGGGAGACGCCCTCGGCATCCTTGACGGCTATGCAACGTCCACCGGCTACGATCTGGCCACCGGTCTTGGCTCGGTCAACATCACCAACCTGGTCAACAACTGGTCATCGAGTGCGCCCGTGCCGACTGTATCGGTAGCGCCGACCAGCCTTGCTTTCGCCGCGACCGCGGTCGGTTCAACCAGTGCGGCTAAAGTGGTCACGGTCAAGAATACGGGAATTGTGGCAGTGACGCTCAAGAGCGGCGGTATCACCTTTACCGGAACCGACGCCGGCTCATTCAAGACGACGGCGACGACCTGCGGCGCAGCGCTGTCGATCGGTGCGAGTTGCACCGTTACCGTACAGTTCAAGCCGGCCGCGGCCGGCAAGCTGACCGCCAAGCTATCGGTTGCGGACAACGCAGCCGGATCGCCACAGACGTTGAGCGTGAGCGGTACGGGAGGCTGAGAGGCGAGGATCTGACCGATCGATGCTTCGCGCGTGCCCACGCATTTCGCCACCATCGATCTGAGGGATCGGCTTGTGTCGCGCTGCGATATTGACGACCATCGAAATCTTGGAGAGTATCGGCCGACCTGACTGCCAATTTCGATCTCTCCTCAACCCCTATGTGCGTTATCGAACAGAGACCGTGGGGTGGGCCCGTTATAATGCGCTGCCGCAATTGCGTGCTGTCGGATGCATTCGTCTCCCGCCCCTCCCGCCCTCAAGCAATCACATGCAAACATTCAAGGACCTTAAGAACAATCACCTATTGGCAGCCTTACCCGAGGCTGAATGGAAGCGCTGGGCACCCTCGCTCGAGCGGGTACAAATGCCGCTGGGGGAAGTGCTGTATGAGCCGGGGATCGTACTGAGCTATGTTTATTTCCCGATTACCGCGATCGTCTCCCTGCTTTACGTCATGGAGAATGGCGCGTCCGCCGAGATCGCGGTGGTTGGCAACGAGGGGCTTGTCGGTGTCTCGCTTTTCATGGGCGGAGAGTCGACTCCCAGTCGTGCCGTGGTGCAAAGTGCAGGGGTCGGCTGTCGACTCAAATCTCACCTCATGAAGGAAGAATTCAACAAGTCGGGGCCGGTGCTGCATTTGCTCTTGCGCTACACCCAAGCGTTGATCACCCAAATGGCCCAAACCGCGGTCTGCAATCGACATCACTCCCTCGATCAACAACTGTGCCGGTGGCTTCTGTTGAGCCTCGATCGACTCAAGGGGGATGAACTCGTCATGACCCAAGAATTGATAGCCAACATGTTGGGCGTTCGTCGCGAAGGCGTGACGGAAGGGGCGCTCAAATTACAAAAGGCGGGACTCATTCAGTACGCGCGCGGCCGCATTACCGTGCTTGATCGTACCGGGCTCGAGAAGCGCACCTGTGAATGCTATGCAGTGGTAAAACGCGAGTACGATCGACTGCTACCCGCCAATGTTGCCGCATGACGAACGGCTGAGGACACCGGTCGAGTCAATTTTTCCGGCGCAAAGCAGCTTCCTATGAGATTCCTGACCCCCGGGCTTTGTTTGTGCGGATTGGGTCACCGGTTGGTCGGTTGAATCGTCAAGCGATTACCGCAATGGCCCGGCAACTGTCGTTTGCGCTCGATGGTTAATGTCTCTCTTTGAGTCTTGGTTGCACTACACTGTGCCAGGACAGATTCGGTCATGGACCCCGAGGGCAACAAGGTTGAGCTGTGGCAGCCGCCCGTCGGTCAGTGATCTGAAGCCGTCCGATCCGCACAATAAGTCGCGGCCGAGTCCGGCGGAGGAGGGCTGGGTCACGAGTTTCCTGTCAGATACTGCCGACAGCAATTTCCGACATTGGCGATTCAAGGTGATGGATCTCGCCGGTTAAAGTACGGACAGAGGAACCAATCGCCGGGTGGACCACAGACGAAAGTTCAGAGGTCGCGCGATTGGACTCCCAGGACTCCGGGATCGACATTCTCATTTCCGACCTTTAAGGCGAAGCGCACGGTGAGCATAAACTACGAGGTGCGGGAGCACAGGGAGGAAGGCGTGAAGGCCGGCGAGGTGAGAGCCAACCATAATGTCCTCAGCGCTCCGGTCGATGATCAATTGTTTCGCCGACTCGCCGAGAATCTCCCGGCGCTCTGTTGGATAGCGGATCCTTCCGGTTATATCAATTGGTACAACCCGCTGTGGTACAAATATACCGGTACCACTCCCGACCAGATGGAGGGGTGGGGCTGGCAATCGGTGCATGACCAGAGAAATCTGGCGGTTGTTCTTGAGCGCTGGAGCGAATCCATCGCATCGGCTCAACCGTTCGAAATGGTGTTCCCCATCCGAGGCGCCGATGGGGTGTATCGACCCTTCCTGACACGAATCAATCCCACGTTCGACCACCAAGGCAACGTGACGCACTGGTTCGGCGTGAATATCGACATCTCCCTGCAGGTAAAGGCCGAGGATGCCGCAGCCAGGACTGAAGCCAGGTTTCGTCTGATTGCCGATTCCATGCCGCAGATGGTCTGGGCATCGAAAGCCGACGGCCGCTATGACTATTACAATGCACGGTGGTACGAATTTACAGGCGTACCCATTGGTTCCACCGACGGTGACCGTTGGAGCAACCTGCTTCATCCCGATGACCGTGATCCAGCATGGAATGCATGGCGGCTGGCGCTCGAAAGCGGTTCGGCCTATCGCCTGGAGCACCGTCTCCGGCACCATTCGGGCGCTTATCGTTGGGTGCTGGCCAGTGCGCAGCCAGAACGCGACGGCAATGGCTCAATCACTCGCTGGTACGGGACCTATACCGATATCGAGGACATCGTCCAGGCGAGGCGGGTTCTACAGCGCTCGCGGGACTTGCTCGAGTTGGAGGTCATCGCCCGCACCGGTGAGCGAAACTTGTTGGCTACGCTGGTCGAAACCACAGATGTCATGGTCATGGCCATTGACCTGGCCTACAACATCACGGCCATCAACAAGGCGAACGCCGATGAATTCGAGCGCGTATACGGTATCCGCGCCGGGGTCGGTACGAATCTCCTGGATTTGTTCGCCGATAGTCCAAATGAACTTCACACAATCAAGACCGCCTGGAGCAGGGTATTGGCCGGGGAAGAGTTTACCCTCATCGAACCGCGCGGCAGCCCGACCCCGGAGCAATGCACTTATGAAATCAAATACCGTCCGTTGCGCGATCCGACCGGCACGCAGATCGGCGCCTTTCAGTTCGCGAGCGACGTCACCGAACGCTTGCGCGACCAGGCTCGACTGGCGCAAGCACAAGCCGCGTTGATCCAGACCCAGAAACTGGAGGCCATGGGGCAGCTCACCGGCGGAGTTGCGCATGACTTCAACAATTTGCTCACCCCGATCATCGGCAGCTTGGACATCCTGCGTCGACGGGGATTTGGCGGTGCGCGGGAACTGCGCCTGATCGATGCCGCCTTTCAGTCCGCGGAACGGGCCAAAGTGCTGGTACAGCGTTTGCTGGCCTTCGCTCGCCGACAGCCTCTGCAGGCGGCGGCCATCGATGTGGGGGCGCTGATCAACGCGTTGGCGGACCTCATCAAAAGTACGGTGGGTCCGCAGATTGTACTGAACATCGAAGTTGCCGAAGGCATTCCCTTCGCCAAGGCGGATCCAAATCAATTGGAGATGGCAGTCCTCAATTTGGCCGTGAACGCCCGTGACGCGACGGACGGACCGGGAGCCATTGGTATTTCGGTTACGGCGGTCGCGCTCGGGCATGGCCAAGTCTCCAATCTTGAAGCTGGCCGCTACGTCCGACTGAGTGTGGCCGACACGGGTCATGGCATGGACGCAGCGACGCTATCCCGGGCCATAGAACCCTTTTTCTCCACCAAAGGTGTGGGTCAAGGGACCGGTCTCGGCCTGTCGATGGCACATGGCTTGGCAATCCAGTTGGGCGGCGCCCTGACAATCTCCAGTGAATTGGGGAAAGGCACGCAAGTATCGATATGGCTACCCGAGTGCGATGAGCGTCCTGCGGCAAGCGACGGGACTCATGGCCCTCAGCGTTCACTTTGGGCCGGCACCGCTCTGCTGGTGGATGACGAAGCCTGTATTCGGGTCAGTACCGCCGATATGTTGAATGCAATGGGATTTGCGGTCAGGGTGGCCTCATCTGCGGAATCGGCACTTGCCACATTCGATGGCGGTCTGGTGCCAGAATTGTTGATAACGGATCACTTGATGCCCGGCATGACCGGCGTGCAACTGGCGCGCTTGGTGCGGGAGCGGTGGCCGAATACCAAGACGCTGATCGTCTCCGGATTCGCCGACGTCGATGGCATCGATCCGTCATTCCCGCGGCTCACCAAACCCTTCATGCAAAGCGAGCTCGAGGCAGCGATCGCCAACATGCAGCACGCAAGCTGACGCCGAGAGGATGCTCAAACGAGTATGCTCTCATGGGGCTGACGCGAAAGCGCGATCTTCGCGATGGCGAGGCGGTATGGCGTGTACAGGGTGCCATGTCCTCATCTAATGAACAGACAGTTTGCCGTGTGGCCATTGGTTTTCCTAGGCCTGGCGGGCTGCGCCGAGCGCCTGACCGCTCCGGTGGTATACGACACCACCACGGCCCGCGAATTGATCGATCGATCGCTGCCGCGCAACGTCGCCGACCGCGGCGGCTGGGTGGCCGATATCTATGCTGCGTTTACAATTCAATCATTGCCGCCGAGCCGGGAGAACATATGTGCCGTCATTGCGGTCATCGACCAAGAATCGAATTTTCACGTGAATCCGACCATTCCCGGACTACCGGCCATCGCGTGGCGTGAAATTGACCGGCGCGTGGCCGATGCCGGAGTTCCGCGGGTGCTCGTCGACGGCGCCTTGGATCTGCACTCCTCGAGCGGCCGCAGCTACCGCGAGCGAATCAACGCGGCAAAAACCGAAAAGGACCTGAGCGACATTTTCGAGGACTTCACCAGCCTGGTGCCTATGGGCAAAAAGCTCTTCGCGAACCGAAATCCGATCAGGACGCGTGGACCCATGCAAGTGAATGTCGCATTTGTCGCGCAGTACGCGGCAGCTACGCCATATCCCTATCCGATCAAAACCACACTCGCCGACGAGGCGTTCACACGTCGGGGAAGCGTGTACTTCGGCGTTGCACATTTATTGGCGTATACCGCGCCGTATGACGGTCGCTACGAGTTTCGATTTGCCGACTATAATGCCGGCCAGTATGCCAGCCGCAACGCGGCATTCCAGCGGGCACTTGGCAGCCTCTCCGGCGATGCGCTCATCCCCGACGGCGCGCTGTTGCCGCGGGATGCGGACGCCGAATATCCAGGGAGCACCGAACTCGCCGCACGCAAAGTCGCCGCCCGGCTCGATATGACGGAGGCCGCCATCCATCGCGCCCTGTCACAGGGTAGAAGCAAGGATTTCGAGCGCACGGCGCTATACACGCAGGTGTTCTCGTTGGCGGAACAGTCGGAAGGCCGCCCACTGGCGCGCGCGCTCATACCCTACATCAAACTTCGGGGCCCCAAGATCACGCGGCCCCTGACCACGGCTTGGTACGCCGCGCGCGTGGATGAGCGCTTCAATCGCTGCCTCCGCCGCTGAGATTAGCTGAGCATGCGACATTTCCTACACGTGGTGTAGGTTCCGAGCGATTGCGGTAACCGCCACAATCATCACAGTAACGGGTATGCCGGAAAAAACAAATCCGTCCGAAGAAACCTTCAGCGCGGCGTCAAAGCTCGGCGAACTTTCCGATCAACAGAAACATGAGATCGAGCACCAGAGTCGCCCGAATGCAGCCCTGATCCATGAAACAATCCGCGCGGAAGGCACGAGCGAGCTGGAACGCAACGCACTGCCGCTGGCCTTGTCGGCGTTGGCCGCCGGCTTATCCATGGGATTCTCTTTGATCGTCGAGGGCAAACTGCGTGCCCTCCTGCCTCAAGGATATCTGAGAGATCTCATCAGTCCTTTAGGGTATACGGTCGGGTTCCTGATCGTCGTGCTGGGACGACAGCAATTGTTTACCGAGAATACCCTCACTCCCATACTGCCATTGCTTCACAACCGCGATGTGCAGACGCTGCGCCGAGTCGCACGATTATGGGTAATCGTTCTGGTATCCAACGTCGCAGGCGCGGTACTCGCGGCTACGGCGATCGCGCATGCCGGGGCGTTCGACGCGAGTCTCCTTACGGTATTCGATGGCATTGGTCGCGGTACTTTACAAGCGTCGTTCCGGGTTACCTTCATACATGGTGTATATGCAGGCTGGATGATCGCTTTGATGGTCTGGCTTTTGCCAGGTGCGGAGACTTCGCGCACGCTCATCATCATCATCATCACCTACATCGTCGCCGTCATGGGGTTCTCGCACATCATTGCGGGCTCGGTAGATTGCGCGTACGCCGTTGAACGAGGTATCGCGACGTGGACGCAGTTCTGCTGGCGCTTCTTTACGCCGACACTGCTGGGCAATATCGTCGGCGGCGTCGCATTGGTCGCGGCATTGAATTACGGCCAGGTGGCACCGGAAATCGGTGACAAAAGCGGAGGCTAGCCCCCTACGACGTACACGGACTTGGCACTCCTATGTGCCCGTGGTTTGCCAGCGCTTGGCACTGGTCTGCCGTTGGGCTAACGCAGAATGCATTGCGAGGCTAAGGTGACAACATCCGCGTCGATCGGTCGGACGGGATACCTCGCTCAGCAGCCTTGCGTCGCACGACGCGACGATTGCGAAGATAAATTCCCGCACCGATAAAAGCGGTGATCAGAATCGCAATGTTGGAGCTGACGTACACCCAGTCATGCAGCAGAAAACTATAGATGGTGTACCCCGTGGAGGCGCTGATCTGACCGACGAAAAGCCACTTGGATACCCCGGCGACTGCTTCAGTCCGCCACTGCGTATGCACCTGACGAATCGATGTCAGGAGCAGAATGAAGGAACTTGCCCACCCTAGCAGTTCGACTGCTTTCATGACGGGATACTGCTCGATAGGCGACCCAATTTCCTATGACTCATCTGTCGTCGCGCCCCGCTTATCGGTAGGGTCCCGCGACTGGATTTCCCTTCGCTGGATGCGACCGAGTACACTCTCGACATACCGGAATATCCAAAGCGAGTGAGCGGTGAAGGCGATCAATTCGTTCATGACGCACCCTAATGGTTGAAGTTGGTGCATTCAACGTCACCCGCGTAAGTGTCGTCAGCCGGAAATGGATGCTGTTTCAGTCAGTGGGCGCCGATACGGGGCGCCGTGTGCAAGCTGCCGCAGAAAGAGGAATAATGCCCCATGCAAACCAATACCTACGAGATAGCCGATCGCATCTTTCGCTTGTCAACGTGCGTCCCTGAGGCAGCGCCTGGCGGATTCACGTTCAATCAGTTTCTGGTCGATGCTGACGATCCGCTCCTCTTTCACACCGGCCCGCGACGCCTGTTCCCCCTCGTGTCGCAGGCGATTGCCCGTATCATTCCGCTTAAGCGACTACGCTGGATCACCTTTGGACACGTAGAATCCGACGAATGCGGTGCCGTGAACGAATTCCTTGCCGCCGCGCCAAGCGCCGAAGTCGCACACGGCGCAGTCGGCTGTATGGTTTCACTCGACGATTTGTGCGATCGACCGCCGCGCAAGCTGGCCGACGGTGAGGTCATCGATCTCGGTGGCAAGCAGGTTCGGCATATCGATACACCACACGTTCCGCACAACTGGGAGGCGAGGGTGATTTTTGAGCAGACTACCAAGACGCTGTTTTGTGGCGACCTGTTTACCCGCACCGGCGACGGACCGGCGCTAACTGACGATGATATTATCGGGCCCGCGCTCGCCGCGGAGCGGATGTTTCATGCCACTGCGCTTTCGGGTGAAACCGCATCGACGATCCGCCGTCTTGCCGCGCTCGAACCTCAGGTGCTCGCGGTGATGCACGGCTCTTCGACGCGGAAGCGGTGCGGCGATGCTCTTCTCGGACTCGCCGATGCCTACGACTCTATGAGCAAGCAAGGCTAAACCGAGTTAACGCACGCAAGGCAGCACCCAGACACCATTGACAAGACTTGGCATCATCTCGGACACCCATGGGCTGCTGCGGCCACAGGCGGCGGCATTTCTACAGGGTTGCGATCGTATTCTTCATGGCGGCGATATTGGCAACGCCGAAATACTTGCGCGACTATCGACCATAGCGCCGGTTACAGCTGTTCGTGGGAACAATGACAAGGGTGCTTGGGCGGAGGCGATTCCGGAGACGGAGTTCTTTGAGTTTGGTGGAATCCATGTTTATGCCATCCATGACCTCACGCAGCTCGATATTGAGCCATCAGCGGCGGGGATTAGGGTCGTGGTATCTGGACATTCTCACAAGCCCCTAATCGAATGGCGCGACGGCATCGTTTTCGTCAATCCTGGTAGCGCCGGGCCGCGTCGATTCAAACTTCCAATTTCCGTAGCGGACATATCGATAGAAGGCAGCGTTATCTTGCCGCGCATTGTTGAGCTGTACAATTGATCTTTCGACGTCTTTCAACTGAATTCCATTCACCTCTCATTATCGTCCCATTCATTTGGTTCACCTGCAAGATAGCCCCCAATTAACTCGAAAAAGGGGAATGGTATGCGCTGTGTAATCGCCATGATGATGTTGGGATTGACGCTGCAAGCGTCGGCGGCCGAGATCACCCGTTTCGTATCCAGCGAAAAAGCATTCGCCGTCAATTCGTGGCTCGTGCCGACGAGAACCGGCATTGTCGTCATCGACACGCAGTTCACGGTGTCGGAGGCCGATCGACTGCTCGATGCCGTAAAACACACCGGCAGACCGCTTAAGGCAATCATCATTACGCACCCGCATCCGGATCATTTCAATGGAACGTGCCGCTTGCTGCGGCTTGCGAAGGTGCCCGTCTATGCGACGCAGGCGACCATCGAGGGGGTGCACGCCACCGCAGATGCCAAGCGAGCG
>Ga0116229_10006229_pt1 | contig 19270 bp, 10 predicted proteins | sample S1TSphgellanicum_3_FD_87313 | JGI IMG/M metagenome (GOLD analysis project Ga0116229, IMG submission 87313) | Host-associated microbial communities from peat moss isolated from Minnesota, USA - S1T2_Fc - Sphagnum magellanicum MG | ecosystem: Host-associated > Plants > Peat moss > Unclassified... | reverse complement strand
TGAATTATTTTGGGTTTGGGGGCAAAAAAAGGGCGCCCATTCCAAAAAACAAAAAAAAAAAAACCTTGAACACCCCCCCCCCCCCCCCCAATTTCACAACCAAAAAATAAAACAATTCATTTAAATTTATTATTTGGAAAAGGAAATAATGTCACACATAGTGCTTGTGTGTTATTTGAACAAAATCTAAACATGTTCATGGGTGATGAGCTACCAAATTCCAATGCTCTATAATTTCATTCCATTTCTAAATTGTAATGTGACGTTACAAAGCATTAAACACCATCATAAAACATTCGAAGCACTCATGGGTGAAATTTTGTTTTGTGAAAGGCTCACCATTTTGTACAAGTCGTGCCATGCAAGAGAGGACCCATCCAGCGCAATGTTTTTGTTTCAATTTCTAAATGGAGCTAGGGTGGCAAGCACCCTAGGTAATTTCAACTAGCAACAATATTTCAATGACCTTTTAAAGTTGTAGCAAATATACATAAATGTAACAACACCCTCCCAAAAAAAATTGTGTATCACTTTTGGGTCAAAAAAAATCCCAAAAAAATTTAAATTTGTAACAAAAATATTATGTTTTCAAAAAATTATATCCCCTTGCTAAGCTAAAACACACACACACACACACACCCAATCTATATAATTTCATTATTTCCTAAACGTAATAGGGTTTTTCCTCTCCAACCTCATTAATATTTGCAACAAGTTTGTTTTGTGGGTAATTTATCAAAATTACTATGTGTTGTAAATTGAAGTTTTTATCTTTAGTATCAACTTTAACTAAGAAATTTATGAATATCTTATCTGGACAAATCATTCTTAATTTTAAAGTTCTTCCTTCGTCACCTCTCCCCCCTTTACATACCCTAATTAGACAATAACATTTGCATCAAGGTTTAACTAAAATTAAACAAGGATAGTAAACACTAATAATTTTACAACTCATGATCATCAATAAGCAAGCAAGCAACCTATTCTTACATTGCACCACACTCCCACGACCTCCTTATCCTTATCCTTATTTTCCAAAATCCAAATTGGACAAGTTTTCCCAAGTTTAACAGTTCTCTTTTTTTCATATTTTTTCAAGACTTGCAATAAAATAGCTATTGTGCTCTCCTAAAGAACCCAACTCTTTTTGTCCATCTTTTCCTTACCCTTAATTCCTTGTTTTAAATCTCTCTTATCTCCCCCCTTACAAAATCTTCTTTCACTTCTTATATCCTTTTGTTCCTCCTTTCACCTCTCATGTTTTTTTCCTTTATGTGTATTTCTTGTACTTTTTCCATAGCCACCAAATTGCTTCCATTTTTACTTTCCATACAACAATACGTGGCCTCCTAAGTTTTAATTCCCTCACTCTTTCATGATTTCTACAATTTTTTCATCATGTCTTCTTCAATTTATAGAAACACAAAAAAAGAAAACCAAAAAAATCCACTTCTAGAACCAATTACTAGAAAGGGTTAAAGTTTAACAACTTCAAAGAACTAATGTTATTATTTGAATGCACCACCTATCAAAAATCTAACAAGCAATATTCTTACCCATGCACACCGCAAAATTACATAACAATAAAAACTTGTTATTTCAAAATTGGCCCCTAATTTATTGTCCAAATTTACAAAAGAAAACCTTCAAGGTTAAAGTCCAAAATTGTAGGGTTAATCATTACCACAAAATCTAAATACTTTGTAGCCCTTATCCTACTAAAGTGTACATATCCTAGGTTATATCTATCATGTGATAGTCATGCATAACACCCCTTTTGACATTTTTTGGCAAAAAAAAAAACTAATCCAAAAGGGTTGGTCATGCTTATGCGAGGTAAATGCACTTATCCCAATGTTGAACCTTAAATAAAACAAATCTAAGATTTGGGTTTGGGGTTAGAAATTTTTGACATAATGAACCTATGTAATTGTTTACCCCTTATGGCAAGTTCAAGCTTCAATCCAACAACAATTAAAATAGGAAATGTTATTCCCATTCAAGTACATTTTGGATAATGTGTTTTTGATTTAAAATATCATTTTTGGGCCAAGCACACATGTCAACCTTTGGTTCTCCTTAAGCTTGATTTTGCCAAACCATATGATAAAATAAATTGGGAGTTTTTATTCTTGACTTTGGAGGCAATGGGAATGGCAAATGAATTCATTGCTTTGGTTAATTACTATTCAAAGATGCAAATCCATAGTCTACATCAATGCCAACATCACGAAGACATCTAAAGTTGAAAAAAGGGTCAAGCATGAATGTCCACTAGCTCCCTACATGTTCATTCATGTTGGGGAGGTATTTAACATGGTAGGTTTGAATTTTCTAAATTTATGGCAAATATTAAGGTCATTACATTGAACATGGAGGGGAAACTAACGATATTTGTTACAATATGTTGACAATAAAAATTTAGTAAGAGGTGAATAGAACATTTGGAATGTGCTTAATGTGTTGTAAGTATTCCTCGCCATTAGTGCATTGGAAATCAATTGTGAATAATTTATTACTTATTATAGTCACTTGAAAAGTCTAAGGAGACCAACCCAAACTAATTCCAAATCAACTAGAAATGAGCAAAAGATGGTGAATAGTTCAAACTATTAGGTGTGCCTTTTGGTCTAAACATTGAAATGAAGTAGATGGACAAGTTTTTGGTAGAAAAGATTCAAAGGAAGTTAAGGTTCTAGAGCTTGATGCACCTACCACTAGTTAGAGAGAGTGATGGTGGCCAACGAAATGTTAACATTTTTTTAATGATTTTTCTTGAACATTTAAAAGGTGGTTTTGAAAAAGGTGGTAAGAAAATGTAAAACTTTAATGAGGAGTTTTCATGAGTAGGAAATGAACATCACTTAAGAACCAAAGTAAAATAGATAAATTGTCGTTTACAAAAAGGGGTGGGGGCCTAGCACAAACCTAGAAGACATGCTTTCAACTCTTCTATGTAAATGGGTGATGGTGGTTCCTAAACCAAGTACTTTGAACCTCAAGCTTCTACTACGACATTATAAGTTGGCAAGATCAAAGCCTTCTAAGCATACAAAGTGGGTCCTAAATTGAATTGGGCTTTGGTAAAAAACCACATCCCTTTACCTAGTTCTAAAGTTTGGGGGAAGGCAATGAAAACCTAGAAACACATAGGTGTCATATTGCAATTCAACCCACCAAACTAAGCAAATTAATTTATCAAACAAGTAACCTTTGGTGGGGTACCTCATTCAAAAGGGTGGAGGTAAGGATTTCCATTAAAAAAACATAGGAACTTCATACAACAAAGCAATAAAAAATAAGTGGCATATGGGACTTAGAGCTCAAATGTCTTTGATGTTAGGAAATTATAAGAAAAAAAACTTCAAATGGAGGAGGTTAAACATTGCATCTAATATCTAGGCTTGTCAAAAGTCTCCAAAAATGTTGCTTGAAAAAACTTAAAGAACCCATTAGGGTAACAATTTATTTTTTAATGGTTGGGTATTTATAACAACAATTTAATCATTAGGAGAAAAACTTCGCATTTGCCACTTTGTATTCAACTATCATTTGTAGCTAGAAATGACAAACCCAATCATAAAATGTTTTTTACAAATAAAATATATTATTTGCAACTAAAAACCACTAGAGTCGACAAGTACAAACAAAAAATGACATTTCAATTACAAACATTAACCATGTGTCAACACCATGGCAATATTTACTTTAAGCCACTTTAGTTTCAAATGACACTTACCATTATAATCAAAGGTAGTTTTCAATTATAACTCTAAGTAGATGAACTTCATTTGTCAACATTGCATGATGTCATTCATTTTCTAGTTTTAAGTTCAATTATGTTGTAATTAAGCCAAACAATATGTTCAACCAATAGTTTAATGACACATGGCATGTCCACACCCATACGCTAGATCACATGGCACCTAGGTTAAATCGCTTTAACATAACATTAAATTATGCCACATGACACTAAAACATATAAACTACCTAAGCATAGGGTGATGCTAGGCCACATGGCACCTAGACATAGGCCTCCTAGGTTAAGCTAGGCGTTGTGGCACCTAAATTAGGCTTAAACATAAGCCACCTAGGTTAGGTTACATGGCACCTAGGTTAAGTTAAGCCCCAATAACCTATGTGGCCCTTAGGATAGGCATAGACCTAAACCATGTGACCTTTTGACAATAGATCAATTGGGAAGATTGTTGATGTCAAGAATATTTTGGAAGTGCCCCCCCCCACCCTCCCCCAAATCAAGGGTTGTTTTCAATTGTCCACCAAATTAGTAGACACATTGATTTATTTGGTAATCACTATTAATTTATTTAAATGTTAAAATTCGTTGTAGTTGTAATAAAGTTAAATGACATGTAATTGAAACATATACATATATTTTTAAAATCCTAGTGAATTGATCCAATCATTATTTTTTGCACCTCTTGCAAGGAATTTCAACTCATTCTAAACTTTAGTACTAGTGAGGGTCCAATGATTCCTAATGAACTTTAGGTCTACACTATGGCACCTCAATTTAAGTCATTTTAACAAGTGTGGACTAGGCAAAGTTACATAAGCTCCTAAAACATCCAAAAATTTAAACTTGTACCTTGTCCCCTAATGGATGAATGATGGATTAAGGTGAAAACATGGTTGGGGGAGGCAAAGTACTATTCCAAATGACAATTTTCCATATGTCTTTAACAAAGTAAACACAAAGATGATGTAAAAATCCAAAGGAATTTGAATGAGAGAATCACGATATACATGAAACTAACCTTCAATTTCTAAAAGGGTTTTTAAATTAGATATGATCATGTTGTACTTTGATTGTAATAACAAATGTCCCAATCATTAATCGAACGCAACACATGATATTAGTATGATCAAACTTTGATGTTTTCAAGAAATGAAAAAATTTCACCATATGAAACAACCATATGTATTCTAGTGCCTAAAAATTTTGTTTGCACAATCTCATATTCATTTGGGATAATTTGTTGAAAATCAAAAATTTTAATTTTTCTCCATGGAAAGGAGTATATCAAAATTTTATAATTTCAATTAAATTTTTGAAGATGGATTGTTCCTACAATTGTCCTTGAAAACATCATGTTGTTGGATTTTTGAAACCTTCAAACATTACTTGAAATTAATATTTTCAATTTGGAAGCATAATGGGCTAATATTTTCAAATAAATTGTGTCTTAACACTTGCACCAAATTAGCCAAAATTTTGGCATGCATTAGATCATGATCTTCAAAACTCATAACAAATCTCTAGCTATGGATTCATTCAAAAATACACATAAATATTATGGATAATTTAGCAACTTGAAAAACTTTAGAATGAAATTTGTGCGAAGTTCCAAATTGAGTACTCTAGGTAAATCAATGCACATTTCATTTAAACTCCACATCAATATGGTAATAATGACCTTAAACCTTACCACATGTCTTTAACATTCTAGTCATTCAATTTGAATGCAAAGTCACATTTGTATTGGGCCCCTATTAATATTGCATGTCAAAATCTGAAACACCCATGAATATGTATGGATGAGTGATTTTATACATTCATCTTGTTTAATGATGAAATTTTTAATGTTTTGTAAATCTTATCAATACATGGGCATTGTTCAAACTATAAACAAGAAAAATCTTGATTTAATAGTCATTAAAAAATGCAACTATGGTCATCTATTCTACCAAATATCATGTGGTTAAGGGCTCACATACTTGATAAACATTACAATCTATGGTGTTTATGAAAACCAAATTCAATTCAATATTATCTTTAATGGATAACATATATTTCTATTCCAAATGGCAATTTGACATCAAATGCCTAGTTAATTTTATCACATGAGATGGACAGTGGTACAAAAGATGGTAAAACTAAACATTTGGGTGACTAGCTACTATCAACAATGTTATCCCAATGTAATTTTTTGTTGTAATAGTTTTTTGACTTTGTTGACACTCATTATAGGTTGGTTCATGATGAAATCATTTGTCTTGGGATTGTAGAACAATCCTAATTCTATAAATGAAATTTAGATGTTTACAAGGGATAAATTTTCATATGTTTTTCAAACTTATTAACATAAACACAAAGTCCAGGCATGACCCCAATTATCACTTCATATGCCATGATCATCACTCCACCATGAGATTCAATTGAATACACTTGCCCATATTCAAGATTAGCTTGAAACATTCCTCATTCGCAAAATAATAGTGGTTAGTTTTTTCTTAGATAACCACCTATTATCATGATTCTTTCCAAGGGTTGCACATGCACAATCTTGTTGTCTTGTTTTGAAATTGGAATGTCATATGCTTTTGGGTTGTCACCCCCAACCTTTGCATGTGCTTGTCTAAAAACATTAAATCGAATGTCCTCCAATGATGCCACCTTGATGCATGTGAATCTTGTGCTTATGAAAATTGGCCACACATTAGGAACTTGAAGTTCACTTTGAGTTGAATCTCAAACATCTCCCAATACACATTGATTCTTGTCATTAGAGTAAAACTAGATTGCCTTATACCTAGCCTCTTTATTTGCTACAAGTTTGAAACACCCATAGTACATAAGGGTTGGGGTGTGATATGAACATTTTGCAATTTTGCTTTCACACTTGTGCCTTTTGGATTGGATGGTTGAACAATGTACTTGTGAATTTGCAACTATCCTTGAAATGTGGAAGATTTTTTGATTGCATGTGCTATCAAGAATATCCAAGGCCTCGCAACCATGGGTGCCTAACCTAGATTGAATTCCACACTATATGTGGGATTCTAACGATTTTCATGCAAAATTATCTTACACCCTCGTAAAATCCAATTGTCATGGCATTGAAAAATTCATTTTGTCAAGGCGATGAGAGTCTTGAGGGGAGTCAATCATGGTGTTGAATTTTCTCTTGTAGGGACCAAATTTCCCTTCACCTTCCAAGCTAAGTGATTTACTATGCATAAGATTGCTAGACACAAAACTTGCAATAGCTTGTGCTATCTTTTTGGGGTCACTTGATCTATTCATAGAACGTCATCATAACTTAGTCTAATCTAATCTTTTTTTTTTATCTACCCATCAAATGCATTCTACCTTGAGTTTGTTATTCCAAAGCCCTACTAAGGTCATCAAGTGTGGCATCAGATAAGTCCTTACCTTTTTTACTATATTGTTACAACCATGCATTTTGAATTGTCTTAGAGAAATTGCTTCTAGGCATGTTGGCCTCTTCCTTAATTGTCAAGCCTTTCACATGAACAATTTCAGATTTTAAGCACAATATTGCAAGGGTATATAAGATTCCCAACATCAAACATGTGTGATTCAACATGGTTTGGGAATAGATTAAAAAACAAGAGGATGAAGTCAAAGTACCTTTCTAGCAAAATTTGCCCATTGTTGAGCTCAAAAATGCCAAAAGGACAACCAATGGACGAGCTCTTCAAGGTCATTCCCTAATGTTGATCCAAATGAATGGCATTAAGACCTCATGATTTCAAAGTTTGCATTTGTTTCAAGTGTTTTGGAATTTTCATAGTTGTTGAAAATTTCCATGTGTTTTGCCCATAAAGCACTAGTAGAAAATTGGCATTTTTCAACTATCATTTGTAACCAGTTTTAAATGACACATGCAACGAAAAATTGTTGTGATTGCTTAAAACAAGTCACACACAATTTTTAGTTACATGCAACATTTTTACTTGACATGTATATACGGTATTGTGATATATTTTCATCCATTGTATTCATGGAGGGCTAGTTGCATGTATGGGATGCAACTATGTGCAATTTAAATTAACCCTTTTTGTATTGTGACACATGTCTATGGGTTTTGACCAATTATTTCATGACACATGGAAAATTGCAATTTTAAGTTCATTTTGATATTTAGTTAATTTGATCTAGATCATAACATAAGATGTTGACACATGGCATTTAGGTAAAATGCCGACATGTGCTGCCACTTAGATATAATGTTGACATGGCACTTAAATAAGATGTTGACATGTGGCATTTAAGTACATTTATATAAGATGCTGACATCTACCACTTAAATACAATGTTGACACATGGCACTTAGGTAGGATGTTGATATGTGGCATTTATATTAGATGTCAACACATGGCATTTAAATAAGTAGATAAACCTAGGTAGGTAGGTTTAAACTAAGTGGGTAGGTATGCTTAAGTAGGTAGGTAGGAATGTTTAGGTTAAGTAGGTAGGTAGGTAATTATGTTTAAGTAGAGATGTAGGTAGGCCTAGGTAGTTAATTAGTAGGTAGATAATTTGGGATGATTTTATTTTGGATTTAGCCTTTAAGGCCAAACTTATTTGATTGGTTCATCCCAAATGCTACTTGTTTTTTGATACTTTAGTGCATCTAATTATATATTTTAGAAACTTGAAAGGTAAGGCAAACAATATGGGATAAAAATTCAAGTAACATCTTAGTTGTTATTTAATTACAACTATTACCTAATAATTAAATGTTATACTAACACAATATACCTACTAGTTATATTAAATATTATAGGTAACAATAATGAATAAGTAATAATATTACATAAATAATATTAATGTGTATTAATGTAATTATAATTAATTTAGTTATAATTCGTTGTAGGGTCATGTAATTAACTATATTACTATTATTGTTCATAGTTCATAATTACCCTAAGCTAGTTTGTAAATATATATAAAGGTATCCTAACCTAGGAAAATCACAATAATCATAATCATAATAATATTAAATTATTGTAATTATTGTAATTGTAGCTAGTTGCAAGAAAAGGTAATTAAATATATTATCATCATCATCATCATCATCATCATCATTATTACAGTTAATAGTTAATAATACCATAGGTTAGTCTAAGCTAGGGTTACTAGCTAGCTAGTGTAGACTACTAAAATTAAGTGCATTAGCCTAAATAAGATATTAATTATATATTTTAACTTACATATATTAAAGATATTAACTTTAGACTAATTCTATACATATATAATACTATAACACTATATTAAGCTATATATATAGTAGCATTATACTTGTAGTACATTTTTATACTAACTTAAGTTAGGTATATTAACATAGGCTTATTTATAGGTAACCTAGATAATATACTACCTAAATAAATGTATTGGGTATATTAACTCATGTATGTACTAGTGTAGACCAATTTTTTATAACATAGTCCATTTTATACACCATTAGTTGTAAGTTAATTGCACACACAATCATATAGCAAAAAAATTATATGATTCCAATTTTGTAGTTGCAAGCATGACCAATCTAGTTGTGAACAACTAGTTGCACATAAATTGCAAAATGACTAGTTGCATATGATAATATTTCTATAATGAAAGCACTTGAATAAACCTATTGGTGTGGATCTCCATAAATTGAACCGAATGAGAAAAACAAGTTCTATCTTTGTTATGCAATAGTTGTGAAGGGTCCCATGATGGGCCAAACACAATTTGAACATCATTCCAATTCATATGAACATTATTAGCCATAGGGTGAAAAGACACTACAAGGGGCGTGCCACCTTGGGCACATTCATGACATATGCTTGAAGTATACACCTTCAAAATCTATTGCATTTAATTTGGGTTTCACTTTTGGTGTTTGGGCTTCATATTTTAATTTTCACAAAGTTAATGTTATTTAATATTATTTGAAAAAAATTAAAGATTAAATTCAAAGAATAATGGATATGCTTATCAAATATGGAATATAAAAAAACATTTTTTTTGTTTTAGATTGCACTAGTTTTTGGTTTGAATTAGTCAACCAAAAAATCTTTGAAATGAAAAATTAAAAAATGGTCCACCTTCACATTTATTTTCATCTCCCATTTGAAAATGATTGTTCATCAAATTTTAATTTATCTATTTATGGTCATCACCTCTAATAAAGCTCATTTGCAATATGATAATTATCAAACTTTTCACTTGGTTCACAAATCTATTCCAATCATATAAAATCACAATGTTTAGTAGATATTACAAATTTCATAAAGATTAAAAATCATCCCAATCAATTTATATATATGCATTTTTTAGTACATTGTGATGTAGATTTTTTTACACAATATTCTAACATCACATCAAATTAAATAAAAAAGTGTAATCTTATTAGCATTTGATTTTTTATTGAATTTTCACATAAATTTTAAAATAAACTTGCTTGATATTAACATTCTAAAAAACATTTTTAATGTTCCAAAAGATATAGAGGAGCAGGTGTGAGGACAAGAGTGCAAACAAGATCAGTGATTATAGTCCATAAAGGAAAACTAGACAATTTGAAAAACCCTAAAACCAAAATTGGACTTCAAGAAAATCTCGCCACATTTTAAATATTTTATACCACCATTTAAAAATTAATCCTTAAAATCAAATTCTCTCGTGATTTTTGAGTGTAGGAATTTTCAACTAATGATGAGGCAAGGGATTGTAAAGCCAAAGATTTTGCTTTAGGAAAACAACCAATGAACCTTTGGTAAGTGTGTATGAAATCAAGGTTTGATTCCTGGAAAGGTAGAATCAAAGCTTGGAGATTTTGTCTCTGCAATCAAAGGCCCTTTTTGCCTTTCCTTGAAAAGAACTTCATTTGTACCTACCATTGTTTCATTTGAAGAAACATTCTCATTGTGTTCACTTGCTTGTCATGTTTCTCCTTTTCCTCCTCTTTGCTACTATCGGCCAAATTCACCATGGTCGACCTCTTTTGAGATCATCAGCTGCCATCCAAGCTTCCAATTAAAGCTTTGGCGGTACAATAGCACCCAAGGAGCCAAGGTAATTGAACTCAATTACCATTGAAACAAAAATTTGAATGTCAGTCTCCACAAACTAGGCATGGATATGTAGTGTAGAAAACTGTAGACTATTGTCATCTTGCATATTCAACCACCCCTAAATGTGAGCTTCTCAAAAATCAACAATAATATCACATGGAGCTTTTCTTACCTACTAACACCAAAAAACCTTCTCTACAACCTCATTCCAAAACGGACAAGAGCCAACCTCCAATGAACAAATTCCATTTCCTTTGCAGCTTCATCACAAGAACAACACTAGACAAAACAAACAAACAAAACAAGCCCAATCTATTGGTAATAAAACCGTTGTAGAAAACCCCATGCGATGCTCCTCCTCCCCATTCTTTTGTTGCTGAGGACAATAATGCTTCTTCAACAAGATCTGTAACTCTCCTCCTCCAACAAGCACATCAAAGGTTACAAAACATCTCCTACAAACCCTCACCTAACAATCTTCCCTCACCAAAAGACCAACAACAACACAAGAAAGCAAACCAGATTAAATTTCACCTATGACCTACCAACTCTCACTTTTTAAACCCAAATAAAGCAAGCCAAACCGGGGTCCTAAAAACCAATAAAAACACTGGTTGGGATTAAATTTTCAACAATTTCAGCAAATATCAATAAAAAATTTCTCTTGTTTTTTTGCTCCACCTTTTGAAAATAACTTTGTGCTGAACATCAGTCGTTGGTGCAGTAAAGACCATGCAGATTTACACAATAGTCATTCAGGTTTACATAATAGTCGTGTGGCCCAAGTAAGGTCAGGTACACCCCCTTGAGGACCCTCCCTCCATTGTGCCACATGAAAGCCATTGCCTCTACATCAGTTGCTGACACTGGGTCAAAAGAATACCTATATAGTATATAGGAACAGTGCCCTCCAAACAACTGTATATAGGGGTGAATGCACTGGGCCAATTCCACCTACGAATGGTGGGTAGGGCCCTACCACAAGTTGGAACTCATCATGCTTGCAAACAATGGATGTTGCCACTAAAAGCTGACTATGAAATGCAACGTACTTTAGGTTCCAGAGAGAGAAGTGTGTAATTAGAAGAGGTTTAGGGTAAAAGTGACACCAGTGATGAAGTCTTTGAACAACTTTAAGTGCAATCAAGAGAGATTTAAACATAGAAGAATGTGTTCAGCTATTTTGGAAAATACAGCCTGATGATTCATCTCTCTTAATGAAATTCACAATCATGATGAAATATCCCACTTGGAGTACATTTCTGATTTCTTCTTTCCTGTTTAATAGCAAAACTGCTGGTGAAGTTACTCAACAATGGCGAGCAAGTCACCAATGCGGCAAAAACACAGCTTTTCAGCTGTTCCCAAGTTTACCTACATGGATAAAACCAAGAATGGTTAGTAAAATCTGCAGGAATTAGCAGTTCCTAAGGTGTCAACACAGTCCACAATACACAAGCTGCAGCTTTGCTGCTATGGATAAGTAACTCGACTAGAGAAGAGAAGTTATGTACTGCTGCCATACCTCATAAGCATTGATATCAGAGAAGAGGACCTGCATAATAGTTGAAGCAACACAAACAGAATGTTACTAAGATGCATATTTGTAGAAAGCCAAATCAATTAGAATAGATCAAAGGAGTCCAAAACACCCATATGTAGATAGTGCTCAAGAGCTGCACTGCTGCTTTTGCATCAAAGACCTCCTAGAGCACTAACAAAACTAAAATCCTCTGGTGCCAAAATTCCACATGTAGCAGTGCCCAAGTTTTACCTTCTGCCCCTTTTCTATGGGTGCAGCCTCCTTCCCAACTGATATGACCTGCATTGATATTGAAAGTCCCAGACATTTAGGTCACAGAACAGATACTCAGGCATATACCTCATCTGGATGTTGGTTTTACAAACTAAAGATGGCCTTGATTTCAATCACCCTGCTTATACACGAAGCCAACCTGGGTGGGCAGGCAGAGATGTCCTAATTAAGAGTCATCAAAGTAAAACACTTAATTACAACATCCTCTTGCCTGGAGGAGAATGGGAAGATGTACAACATCCAAGTCACTTCTCTTGAAGAGATTTCCTATTTGGGTTCAGGGTCTCTAGCAAACAAGCCACACAGAGCTGTAAATTCACAACATCTTGTGATAAAAGTGGATGACAATGCTATGCATCAAGTATAAGGTTCTCATACCTCTCCTACAAGATAATTCTCAAATTTTGCAACTGATTTTGGTAGCAACACTCCACCAGCACTTTTCTGCAAATAGATTTCCAGGATGATAAGAGACCCTCAATTTTTCTTACAACTGTTTTCTTGTGATCATGAACATTGATCAACACAGGCTGAAACCAAAGAAGTAATTGTATGAAGACTATGCAGCATGACTAAGAAGAGCTTATGTGAGACAATTGACACAAACACCCCCAATTCTACTTACATCAGGCAATTCTCCAAGGCGTACCAAAACTCTGTCTGCCTGGGGAACAACCTGCTGACAGCCCATCAAATATCTTGAAAAGTTAGAAACAATAAATCATAGGGGAACAAGTTCATATTCAATCTCAAGACTGTTGCAACATTAAGATAGAAAATTCTGCAACAGAACAGCATCTGCCTTGGGCCTGTTTTGCCAAAAGTGAATCCAACCATAGTAAATCTCCCTATCCATCTAGGACAAATACATGAAAGTACAAACAAAGAATACAAACTAATCAAACTGTGCAATCACATAACAACAAAGACATTGAAGGGAAGGTTTTGCCTTAGTCAAGTCCACTGCTTGCACAAGTGCCCGGATTGGCGCATTGCGTGGCTGGCCAAACCTTCTTGCACTACTATGTCCTGACCTTAACCCTGCATTACTAAAAAAGGCTGTTGACAAGCCGTAAGTCCCTCACATATCAAAACCTTGCTTAAAAACCCCAGACTCCAGGCAAGGGAAAGCTTATCTTCGGATAAAGTCCGCTCAAAATTCTCCAAGAGAGGAAAATAAAAAATGAAATGCACAACACACATACTAGCATGCCTCTATTATTATGGCCAAAGCAATTTCCAAAACTTCGCCAAATTCCGGATGCAGCTTCAACATCGGTAGTTAGCAGGAAGAGGGGGAACAAAAAAAAAAAAACAAAAAAAAGGAAAAACAAAACAACGAGCAACCTATTTCTACCAACGGTTTACCTTAAAAGCTTTGAAGAGAAAAATGGAAGCAATAATAATAATAGGGCAAAGAAAGGAAGTAAAGTACCCGAAGGGACAGCGGCAGTTAACGATGGGATGAAGGAGCAGGAGGAGGAGGAGGAGGAGGCAGAGGCAGGAGACAAAGCTCCTGCTGGAGCCCGTACTGGCAGCGGCATGTAGAGAAGCGCTCCCGACGTAGCTGTCGCCATTGCAAACCTGTGCAGAAAGAAGGAAAGCGAAGCAAAACACTGCGACACGAGAAGGGGATGCGGATTGCTGCGCGCTTGGTTAGGTCTTCTCTCTATCCTGTATTTGCTGATTCTCTGTTTCCTTTGCACAAAACCGACCATCTTTCTAGACCATTCCATAGGCCGTGCCTTTCTCTCTCTCTCTCTTCCATCTTCTTCTTTTTCTTTCTCTGCCCCCCGGGGGTTCTCACCACCGTTGTGCCGGTGGGTATCTATCACAGTGACCACAAGTTATCGGCCATGTTCTCTTCACTGCTGTGTTATAACACAGTTTTTTCAAAGGTTTTTTTTTTTTTTTTCCTAACACCATATTTACAAGTAGTTTTTTAATACCTTTTTTCAACAATTTGCATTTCATTTCTTTTTACTTGAATTTGAATCTGAATTCAATTGTCGAATTGAATTCAGTTGAATTGGAATTCAAATTTTAGTATTCAATGTATTTGATTTTAATAGAATTCAAGAATTCGAATTCAATTCAAGTTGCATTGCAATGTATTAAGTGGTATGCAATTTAAGTGGTTGGTTCATAGTGTTGCATTCAAGGTATGACATTTCAATTTTCCATAACATCTTGCCTTTTTTCAAAAGTACCTTCATGGAAGTGAAAGAACATGAGGAGGCGGAATCAAATGTCACCCTACAAATACACTAGAAGTTTTCTACCAATGCATGATTTTTTCCTTAGAATTCCTCATCTCTTCTGTACATTGCTGCCAGTGCATCTCCATCCTCAATTGATTTGTGAGAGATGAAGCCTTTTTAGTTTACAATCTTCTATTTTATTAGTGTAATAGTGTAAACTGGCTCATCATCAAATGCTAGCCTATATCATCAAACACTCACTTTGGCAGATCTCTTTCAATTCTTCTCCATTTTGAGTGATTTAAAATGTTATAGAAGCACCTTTTCAAGCTTTACAAATCATTTTTGAAAATGCAAAGCCAAAGGAGAAGCCAAATAAGAGCAGTAAGGAAAATTCGTTTTTTTGAATTGTAAAATGTGTTTTTTTTTTTTTTTCATTTTGACCCCTGTTACTTCATCATTACATAACTTTCTCATTTTTTTTTGTTCACATTAAGTGATTTAAACTGCTCTGAAATCGCCATTTTAAGCTCTACAAATCATCTTGTAACTCTAAAGGCAACAAAATAATATTAAGACTTTTTTTGAAAGGTTCAAAAATAGGTTATGAGCTGTCGATCGAGAATTTTCTGTAATAATGAGGCCCCCTAATTTGGGGGGTCATAACTTTCTCGCCTCTAGTTCAAATTTGCTGATTTTTAGTGTGATAGATGCACAAAGAGGAAGTCATTTACTCTTTAACACCACAAACAATGGGACCCTGCAAAAATGGTGAGAAACCCTACCTTAAGTGTACTATGATCAGCCTTTCTATCCTAGTGGTGTCCCCATTGTTATGTTCTTTCATGCCATGTGTTCCCTTGCTTTTATTTGTCTTGTCCTTTTTGTGCATGCGTCCCCATCCTTGCCTTTTGTATACATGATTTTTTTTTTGGGAACCTCATATGATGAATATCCATCTTAGAAGAGAAGAGGGATATAACCAATGTTGTCTAGTTATCCAATTTCCAAAAAAAACTTTGAATATAAATAAAAAATATTCTCACTTCTCAAAAAGATATATATATAATCTCACATTTTTTCATATATAGATGGTTATGTATTAAAAAATAAATTCCCTTTGTCGGTTATGAATAAATGACTATTGAATACTAAAAAATCATGGATATGCATAGAGGATATGCATTGCCAATTTGTCATTTCTCACTCAAAATGCCGACTAAGGTTTAAGGTTTTGAATTTGAATGCATATCCTCCAAATCTTTAAAAATCATGAACCCTAAAACTTCATCTTGAATATGTATAAATTTTTTGGTTATGTATAGTTATGATAATGTTTTTTCTTTTCAAAATTTCACAACCTAGTGAAAAAAAAAAGGGTTGACAAATGCAACAAATATATTTTTTAAAATACACAAAATTCAGTATATCTTGAGAAAAAAAATCTAGAAGTTCCCAAATTTAAACAATGTGTTCTTGCAGGTCATTAGAACTAAGTGGGATTCCCAAAACATTTAATGTCTTTTTAGGACCATTGTCATTTATTGTTAATTAATGTTGGGGATCCTAGCCCCTGCACTTGCTTAAAGAATTTGATAAAAAAACATTATACATAACTAGACATATGCCTAGATAATCTCTAGATGCAAATATGCATCCGATTAATAGAAGTGTCTTCCATCCATGGATATGAATAATTCAAAATCAATGATTAATCTATATTCAAAGGATATGTGTAATTTTTTTTTTTGAAATTAATGCAATTTTTTGGATATGCATTTTTGCATAACCAAGAATTTTGCATATACATAATCAACTAACCTTGTATAACCGATCAACACTAGATATAAAACCTACACCTTAAGAATGAGACGGGTCTCACATTTGCTCATAGACATAAGATCCATCGCATTTTTAAGTATAGGTGCAAGAACCTTACTAAACATAAAGCATTAAAAGAAAATTTTTAGCATATTTGGAGGGCACCTAATTCAACAAAATCCTCCTCAACAAATGAAAGGGCATTTCAAAAAATGAAACATTGAAAACATATTTCACCATTTTTTCCCCATAAATAAATGTTATTTAGCTTTACCACAAGTGGGCATTTATTTCAAGAACACCCTCCTCCTAGGACAATGTGTTCCCCAAAAAAAATGTCGTTTAGCTCTACTTCAAGTGAGCACTTATTTCAAAAACATTGTGCCCTTAGGGATTATCATATAACATTGGCATACAATTTTTAGTGTATTGGGAGGGTACCTTATTCAGCAAAATCCTTCACAACAAATGAAAGGTCATTTCAAAAAATGAAATATTTCACAAATGTTTCACCTTTTTTTTCCTCAATTTATGTTGATGCTTTACATTCCCTGATGTTATTTTAATGACAAGTCTTAAATGCATCGTTTGCTTCAAGGTGGCCCAATGTGGGTTTCCATGCACAAGCAGTGTAGGCCCTAAAGCAAATTAACATATAAACATGTCATGTTTCAGTGATGATTAGACATTTGTTTCCACTAGTGAAAAACCACATGGCACGAAACATGAGCCTCAAAACTTGAACCTTGAAACTTACCACCCATTGAAACATGTCACGTTTCGGTAGGCGGCCTAACACACATTTCAATGCCTAAGCAACCTAAGCCCTCAAAACATATCTTCGCCAAAAGATGTAACGTTTCAAGAGCTATGTTTTGGCCCCATGCACCCATCTTCCATGTTCCCCCATGCGATCCCCATCCATGCCCCATGACCCATCCATGAAACTTTAGACCTTTTTCAACTTTGCATTATAATCGTGTATTTTTTTGCCAAACTCTAACATTTTCATCGTCATTCCCCTGCTAGATATTTACTTAAAGTTTTGACAACTAAAATAGTTCATGGCAACGTTTGGGGAGCTCTATCTTTTCACCCACACTAAATAGTTCATCATGCTCTTATTTATAACCCATTTCACTTTCAATTTTCCTTTTGAAACACAATAATGTTGTGTATGAACAATCTTAGGAACCAGTAGCATGTCTTGTTTCACCCTATTGAGGCCTCTTGATGTTTGTAGGTGGATATTGGTTTTTATACTATTTTTGGCGATTAACACATGTTGTGTCAAAGGTTGAAAAGTTACACACCAAATATTTGCTTGCAAAGGGGATGGGTTTATTGCTTCTATCATGTTCATTTCCCACGTTGTTTGTTTGGGCTTCCGTTGTTCTATTCTTTGTCGTTGTCTTCTTGTTCTCTACTTATTCATTTCCCGCTTGTTGTTTGGGTTTCCAATTTTTTTTTTGTAAACATTTCTTTACAACAATTCATTTGTATCATGTTCATTTCCCACGTCATTGGGTTTGCATTGCCTTGTTGTTTGTTGTTGTTTTATTATTCTCTACTTGTTCATTTCCCTTGTTGTTATTTAGGTTTTCAATCTTTTGTGTCTTTAAACATTTTTTTTGCAATAATCCACTTGTTTCCTGAGTATGGATACTAGGTTATAATCTTGTAGTTCTTCTCCCACAACTTTTGGGTGTTCCTAGATAATGTTTCAATGTTTTTTGTATGTTACCTTCGAACATCCAAGGGCATTGGGAGCAATCTCGTAAAAACATAAATGACAACATTCTTAAGCAAGGGAAGTATGGGTTTGAGGAGTGAAGGAAGTTAAGTGAGGTGATTCAACAAAATGTAACATTCGAAACATGACCAATTACATTATAAACAAGTTCTAGGTACATGTTTCAACATCTTTGAAAGTTCTAAATTTTTGGACACATGTTTCAACTATTTAGTGAATGGTAATTTTTAAATACCATTTGGTTGAGGGTTTAACCCATGTTTCAACATCTTTAAAGGTTTCTTATTTCTATACACTAGTCTCAACTATCCAGTTGAATGGTAATTTTCAAATACCATTTCCTTCAGGTCTTAACCAATGTTTTTAATTAGTTTTTTGTCCATAGATCTATTGTGTGATGTATTGCAACTTGGTTACATCAACGATTTTGTTGTATTGATTCGAAAAAAATATAGAACATGCCCCTAGAATATGAAAAAAAATTTCAAATAAACATGTTTTGAAACCTCTAAAACATGCCAACAACATGGTAAACTTTTAATCAAAACCACATAAACCATGTCACACAAAACTCAACAAGTAACAAAAGTTTAAAAGCAATAGAAGTAATAGATTGGAAACATAAAACTAAAAATTATAGAACCTTGCTATACAAAGCTAAAAATAGACCCTGTAAAAAACATGATAGAAACCAGTAACAAACATATTTTTCAAAATTGCAGGAAAATTAAAACTTATCAACTTGATAAACATGACACAAAACATGAAAGAAATAGAAACCTTGCTTTCCAAAACTATGTTAAGATCATGTTTCTATACAATGTTCTTCAAAATAGTTTTAAACCACAACCC
>Ga0116229_10006226_pt1 | contig 19280 bp, 13 predicted proteins | sample S1TSphgellanicum_3_FD_87313 | JGI IMG/M metagenome (GOLD analysis project Ga0116229, IMG submission 87313) | Host-associated microbial communities from peat moss isolated from Minnesota, USA - S1T2_Fc - Sphagnum magellanicum MG | ecosystem: Host-associated > Plants > Peat moss > Unclassified... | reverse complement strand
ACAAGTTGTGCAATTTGCATTGCAAACATGAACATGTGAAATTTCAAACATTTTATCAAAATGCGCACAACATTGGAGGATTCTTGTTTGATTTCACAAGTAAGTTTCTTCATCATTTGCCTTTTGTTTATGTTTTCTATTGTTGCACAAGTCATCTTGCCATCTTGTAGTTTTTTGTTTTCCATTTTATAATCTTGTGTCCTAGTCATGTGTTGCAATGATAATGTTAGTTGAACCTTCCTTTCTTGAAGAGTTCAATGTTCAATCTACTCCTCAAAACTAGGATGACATGTCATTGCCATTTGACCTTGTTGTTTTTGAATTTTTTGTTTGGTAAGTCTATAACCATGATCATGGCAAAAGATCATAAGGTCAAACTACAAGAGCAATTAGTTATGCTTCATAAACAAGCATTGTTTCAAATTTCTTGTGGCCAAAAGTCTAGTCCATGGGCCTTTTTCAAACCGAATGTTAACAAGCTTGTTACATTTGAAAGTGAATAGATTTTCCAATGTATTTTTTGACATCCTTTTTTGCTTTACTTGGTAATGTCTTGAGATCAAAAACCTTAGGAAAAAAAGGTTTGATTTTTTACAAAACAAATAGTGACATTTCAACCATGAAAAAATATGTTGATTAAGGCATGTTGATGTTACTAATATGTATTTCAAAAAAAAATCACAAAGGCATTTTGCATCAAAAGAATTTTCTAAGAAGCAAAACTCCAAGATTTGGAAATTTGTCTCTTCAAGTTTCATTTTGCAATTTTTTGGTAGTACTTTATCATTCAAAAAAGGTGAAGAACCCTAAAGGCCTTCATTAACAATCTTGTTTTGTTTGTTGTGAAGGGGTTATTCCTTTTGAACATGGTTGAGAATATATGGATTGGGCAATCTATTTTCAAGAAGGACCCACACATGGTATTTCGATCATATAGAACTTTAACAAAAGTGGTGTTGCCTTCTCCAATGAAGCACTTGTTTAAGAAATTTGTTTTGTCTTATGTGAATTTTATAGTTTCAATCACCATTACATTCAACATTTGGATGAGCTAAGGTGTGCTTGACACTTTTGTTCTTGTTAATAATTTTCTAACTTTAAATTGGGAACCAAAACATATGATAATTGGTCTTTTAAGGCCCTAGGAACAATAGGTGTTAGTCTTTGTAACTAGTTGTAGGTCTTGTTTCAATAATATAATTTTACAAACAAGATCATATGTTATGTGAAAAACAAAAGGATGAATTTGTCAACAATGACAAATATCTTTAAATCAATTGTGAGTTGTGATGATTTGGAGATTCAAGAACCATTTGAAAGTGTTAGTTTTGGCTATACATTTTTCGAGGCATAACAATATGTAAATGTTGATGAGATTGTGAGACTATGGTTTGGAACTAGGGAATATGAGGGCTACCCAATCTACAATTCAGGTTTATAAGGTGGTTGCAAAATAGGGTGACTCATTTTCAGTAGATGCAACATTGCCAAAAATTCATATTTAAACACTAAAATGGAAAAGAACCTAAAAAAACCAATGTTAAATGTGAATTATGTCATGATTAATGAAGTAACAAAGTTCAAGTGAACAAGAGCTCAACTCAACAATTCTTTGGCATACACTTGAAGAGGAAAAAACATTAATCCAATAAAAAATGGTTGAAATAGGGACTTTTGAAAATAAAGTTCAAATTTTTAATCATTCAAAATAGTTATTTGTTGGTTGAAGGTTTTCAATTTTTTTAAAGAATTCATGTTTTTTTTAAACATGTATCACATATTGAATTTTTATAAGACATCTTGAGGTGAAATGATATTGAAAAGTGCATTTGATTCATCATATAGATTCAAAACCGTAGTCCACAATTCCACTTCAAAAGTTCATTACTATATATTTGATGTATATTTTTTGAATTTCAACATTCTGTACATATTTTTACTCGAGTTGGCAATCTTAATCCACAAAAAAATTGCCACATTCATGATATTACCATGCATTTTGTGGCATTTAAACAAAATAAATTTTGTGAAAAATCCAATGTATGCAAAAAGTGAAGGACCCTATCTTGCAAGTACTTTGTATAATATGGTAAAGAAAATCTAGGAAATATAAGGTGGAATATGCAAAGGCTTGTTTGGATGCAAGTTTGCAACCATGGAAGTTGAGTATGTTAATGAAAACAAGGTTTGCAAGCTTTGGAATGTTTGAACAAGCCTTAAAATTTTGAATTACAATTAATGTATGTTATAGCAAATATATATTAACTTTATAAGACAAAATTCCAATGGCATAAACTTGGGCTATTGCTAAAGTTATTGTATCAAACTATGTCTCAATTAATATCATGGTTATTAGCATTTTAGTGATGCCATTACAATTGCAATTAACCTCAATGTCAAACTAATCCAAAAGAGGTTTGACTTGGAAGATCAATTACTTATGTTCCCTAAGTTTCATTTGATGCAAAATTGCTTATGTTTGCAAGTAGGATGCGATTAGAGGTGACATGTGTGTTCATTTCACTTTTGAATTCTATTCATTAGTTTGACTAAAATAGGGTTCACAAGATGTTGGCTTTAATGTTTGATCCTAGTTTTAACAATCTATCTATTATGAATCATTATGTGGGAAAAGAGAAAGCCACAACTACAACATGTCAATGTATGATTTTGAAACTTTAATCCCCCTTTTGATCTTTGTTTACTAAAAAGTTCATCATGTTGCAGATCTAACAATAAGCTCTATTACCCAACAACCACCACCTTTGATTGTGTTTGGTTCAAAACTTTTTGCAAATGACATCACAATTGAATAGATAAATTTTTGGTCCCAACTTTTTTTAATTATGACTTCTAGCTTCTATTTTTCTACTTTGAACTCAAATGTGTTGATCTTTAATTTTGTCATGATGCTTTCCAATTTACACAAATTTCACAAGATTCATAATCTCAAAGGAAGGGATAAATTCATCAATTATTAAATTTTGGTTTCTAATTTCTAGTTTTCACAAATTTCATACAACTCATAATTTCAAGGTAAGGGATAGATTCATCAATTATCAATCATGTTAGTTTCCAATTTCCAATTTCTAAATTGAAAAAGCATTAGGTTCATAAACCCTACCTTTTGCATAATGCTCTTGGCCATTTTATTACATCTAATTTAATTTTTGAATGCATTCACAATTGGGGTACACAAAAGGACTATTTCATTACAAAAGCATTTTATATTTCAATTTTAATTGATTATTAAACCTTATATAACCTAGAAGTTACTTTTTTTATTGTTTCATTAGATAGAAGTGTACATTAGAATCAATATGATAAAAGGAAATCATAAATTTGCTAGTCCTTCAATGTTTTGGAACATGGCTTAGGATTTGTGTTTAATCACAATTTATGATAAAATATGTTAATGTTGTGTTAATAAAGACAATCATTTTTTTTAAAAATAATTATGTTACATTCCAAAAGATTGGAAGGAAGTTGAGGTTATTGAGGTTGCTAATAAGATTTGACTTTTTAATGAGAAACTATCATTCTAGAAGTATTTTGGAATCTTGCATTCATTAATAGTTTATACTTCAATAAGACATTAAAAATTGTCCCATTATTTTTTACCAACATTTTTTGCACTTTTTGATTGAAAAACTGAATATACATATTCATGTTTCACTATTTAACATCTTAAAATGTTCATTTTGCCTTAGGACACATGACAAGAATGGGTCATGGTTCTTGTTGTTGTACCCCAACTATGAATGTGTCTTTTTGTTTATATATGATTGTACGTAAAATGAAAGTTTTTTTGTTTTCAAAATTTGAAACTTGTTCTAAAATCTTGTGAAGATCCATTAAAGTGCTAGAAAGAAAATGATGTTCAACTTCCTACTATTAGGTATTTGGTTCATTAAATTTTGGGTAATGTCAATAGTCAAATTGAATATGAGTGCATCTTCTCCATTGATAGGATTTTAATGGGGCTTTTCAAATGTTGAATTGAAGATTAAAATTTAAATCAACTTGTGTTGATTTCCAAAATTTGGCCAAGTGATCCCCATTTTGGTTTAGAAGGACATGAAATTAAATCCCTTGATGATTTTAGGGTCCACAAGGCCAATTTGTTGGAGAAGATAGAAGAGAAATTCAAAAATTGTTTGGAGGAATTTGTTGATTCTAATGATGCAATATGAACTAATATCTAGCTTTGTGTGATACTTGCAATTTTGGTAAGGATCATTTATTTTTTCAGTGTCTAATTTTTTAGGATTCTCTTATGTCATGTGGCCAAATTTGTAAATGATTTAGTAACAATTTGTTTGTTGGGCACTGCCCCAATAGGGACAAATACTATCACATTAGATCCAACTTTTGGAAGCTTTACCTTATTAGAACCAGTTTCACATTAGATGAACCGGTTTCTTTGGTGAAAGTGTTTAGACTGTTTAAATTGGAACTGATTTTTTTTGGGTATGCAGAGTGTGGACACAGTAGGTAGATGTACAACATCTTATCTATTGGCCGGGCCAGCGTGTTTGTGATGCCTTGTTACAAATGATCTTCAAGTTTGTCAAAGGGCTATCCAACCAATACACCAAAAACCCAAGAAGCCAATTAGGAGATGATGATATGAAAGCAAAAAAAAGGAACTTGACTTGTTCAACTTTCTTTGGGCTTTGGGGAAGCTTGTGTTTTTGTGGGGGCAATAAACGTATGAGCATGATGTCAATCCTGCACACACTGAATGAATAGTTTTATCCACAAAGGCGGCCTTGCACGACTTTATGCATTGTTTGCTTTCGATAGTGGACCTATAGAAGAGATGTAGGATTTCCTTAAACAATTGAGACTAACATTGTAAAATTTATTTTAGATATATGAATTCAAAATCACATTTGATAATCAAAACCTCCTTGCTATATGAAAGACTGGACCAGGAACTTGCATTGCATGAGGCCTTAGGGCGACTTTAGACAAGGGTCTAAGGTCCAGGGATCAATGAATTCAAGCAATCTTATTGGTCGAAAGCTTTAAATTGGTCCCAAGGCCTTTCAATGAGGATCCAAGCCCAAAAAGTGGCAAATTGAGGCTAAACCTACATGGCACCTGTTTCAGAGAGAAAATCAATTGGTAATTGGTCCTAAGGCCTTTAGACGAGGGTCCAAGACCAAAAAGTGGCAAATTGAGGCTAAACCTACATGGCAAGGCACCTGTTTGGGAGAGAAAATCAATTGGTTTGGACCAAAAAACAGTGCTGAAAGGAGAGCTCCTGATTTGGAGAACCAAGAATCAGGCTAGGGACCAAGGTACAGTCCAACTCAAGGATTCAATTTGCTTCAAATCAATCCAAATTGGTTCCTAGGAAATTGGACCCTGGACCCTCATCTAAAGTGGGCCTTAGACTTAGTCCAACCCTTAGACAATCTTGACAAACCTAATTAGCGACCTATAATTAATAAATGTAAAAGCCAACCCAATTGCTGTTTATGGATGCTAGTAGTACACCACATGTGATTTTGAGCACAAAGATGATTCCCATATTGAACAGCCATGCGGCTACTTGCTGCAAATTTTCACTCCCATCTGACTTACTAGGCTACTATGAATAAATCCTTAGTCTTTGATAAAGATCAATTTTACACTGTAATAATGTGGCCTCTGTTGGCCCAAGTATAAACATGAGTATGTAAGTGCACAAAGTGTGAACAGGTCCCTGACCATAGAGTCCAATTGTGAAAAAAAAAATTAGGTTTTAAATTTTCAACAAACAAAAATTACCCAACATTCAATATTTTCCTCAGCTTAGGTTTTTAAATTATAAAATCGCCTCCAAAACATCCTATTCATTTGAGCAATTGCTAGCAACACCAAAAGCAGGTCTTAATTTCCTTTTTAAAAATTAGATTTGGTTTTATTGAATTTTCAATGACAATTTGTTCAATGTCCAATAACACTTATATGATACCCACCATATCTGATCCCAAAGTATTGTTTCTAATTGACTATCATCAAAATGTGCCCTGCTGGTACAATTTTAATGAGCTTATGGTGCATTCACACTTGATGTTAAGTCAGTGTTAAATGAAAAATCTAGGTGGCATCCTAGGTGGCACCCAATGTTAAACGGGCCATAGCTCAATGTTAAGTGAATGCTAGCTTAAATATAAAATTTTCATGGCAACTAGGTTTAAGTCCTAAATGGCTAGCATGGAGTTACGGGACTCTGCCCTAGAGTCCCTAACACCAAGTGTGAATGCTACTATAGTACCATAGAGTGCATATTGAAGTTATGTGTCCCTTAGTGCTGGGCCACCGTTAACCAACAGCCCTACTGGATTATCTTTTCACCGTTATGACTAAGTTGTGCATGAACTTGAACTGGGTTGCCATTGGGTTGGAACCTACCCTACGAAATTGGGTGCTAAGAGTGTCAATTGCCACTCTAGGTTGATGCCTTAGGAGAGGGCGATTACACCCTAGACATGGGACCCTACACTCGGTTCACAAGGCATAATGCCCTGCTCCCATGGCCTTATATTTCTTTAGTATTTGTAGGTGTCTCACAAAGTGTAATCCTTCCTCCTAGCCTTAGAGCTGCGTTAGTAGATTAATACTTATAGGTAAGGCCAAGTTAGGTATCTTGAGCTAAGTTAAGTAGGCTAGGTAAGTAAGAATGTAATAAATAACTAGGTTATAAGCAAGCAAGTACATGAATGGAATAATTGAAAATGTTCAAATGTGCCTAATCATTGTCTGATCATTTATTGTTTTGATATTTAATGTAAAACATTATGTTTTCATGCCTATGTCACCTAAGATCAATCTAATTTTTTAGGTTCTCCTTTTTTTTGTGGGAACAATTTTTCCTCTTGAAATGCTTCTCATGGTCAAGTGTATATTTTTAAATGCCTTAGTCAATTTACATTGTATGTGCACGCCCTCCTCCACAAAAAGCAAGGTAGCAAGTCCAAGTTGTAACTAATGAATCTCTTAGTGCATTTGTTGTATCAAAATCATGTCATGATAGACATTTTGGCATTGCAAAAATTTCATCAGAGCAAGGTTGTCATTTAACAACCACCTCATCACATCTCTATGGTTGTTTTTGATTTTGGCATGCACATGACAATAATTTTTCTTAACAAATGATTCACCCCACTGGAATGTTGGTATATCTTTGAGATTTGGACCAAAAATGCAATTTACATGGACATTCACAAAAGGGCAAGGTGATAGCAACCAAAGGGGAGATAGTCATTTGCTAAAACAAACTACCTTACCCATTTGCTCATTGAAAAGGAGGTACATGCATATTGATAGGTTACCATAACTACTAAAGAAAGGATTGCTCGATGATGCACACATGTTGTTGCTTTAGCTACTATAAAAGGCGTCATCAATGGTGGGCTCAGTGTTGCTTTGTGTTGCCAATGAATGGGTTAGTTTTGCCATTGTTAGGACCTTCATGCCAATGTTGTTATGTTTAAAGTTGTATGAATTATACAAAATTGCATTAGGATTTGAAATTTTCTATCATAATTATTACAAAAAGATTAGTGATTAACAACATGTGCATGTAGGATAACTTCATAACATGAAATAACAAGAATTGCACTCAAGTTGGTTGCATAAAAACATGGAAGAGAAGTAGGAACCTCAATCCTTTGATGCATGGACCTTATCACATCCAATCTCATCATTAAATGGTTGGCAAGTTTATGGACCTCAAAAATGCATTGTTATGATTTATCTTTGTTAGGCCTACCCCCAAAAGGTGAAAGACTATTGCTTCTAGCTTTGAAAAGGTTGGATTTGCTTAACAATAAATTGTCTTATTCACATAGGCATTTGTTATTGAGATTTCATTTGTTTGTTTTGGGGTTGGATTCACATTGGGGGTGCTTTATAGTAGATCATTGTGTTCATACATGGGAGTTAAGAGGTAAATGATTTTAGGGTTAGGTTTTGGTGGGAGGTGATGGCTAGTTGTTATAGGTGAAGGTTTTTCATAATTGCTCTTCACAAAAGTTGATATTGTTTTGCATAGGGGGATTTTTTTTCACTATTGTCATTGAATTTTGTTTGTAATTATTTTTTTCATTGTAATTCTTAACACGGTTTTCTTTTTGTTATTTTGTATTCGGAAATGGGTGATGTTGTGGCAAGAAGGCGTACATTGTGTATTTTGGTTGGGAGGAAGGTAGCATGAAAGGAACAAAGGTGAAAGCCTTCAAAAGTTGCAAGTGTGCGAGTTTTTTTCTTGTTTTTTTAAAAAAAATTTTGTTTTATTCTAGTTTTATTGTTTTGTTTGTTTGGTTGATTGTAACTAAAAGGAATACTTGAGGTTTTTTTTTCCCCTTTTGTCTTGTTTGGCATTTGGTGTTATATTGTTTCAATGGATTGCCATTGAAACTTTTTTATTTCTTCAAGGGCATCACATCAAGGTTGGCTTTTCTGTGTTTTTGATTTTTTGTTGTTCTGTTGTTATGGTTTTTGTCCTCCATGTTGCAATAGGGGCTAGGAGCAAAGGTTTTGGGTCCTTTTTTTGTTTTTTCCAATTATATGACTTGGTGTCCTTGCTTATTACTAGTACCTTTTCAAGTTGACAAGCTTTTGTTCTTTGTTGTTATTGTTGTTTTCATGTTTTGATAGGTTTGGGCCCCTTAGTATTGTTGTTTTCTTTTGTTAATAAATAGCATCATCCATTTTATTATTCATAATTAATTATTTAATAAACTTCTACCCTCACTCTTGGGATATTGACTTCATTTGTGATGATATGCACAAGGTGTCTACCATGTGACATGCTATTATTTCCTTTTGCTATCATTTTTTTAAAAAAACAAGACATCCATTTTTGCAAAGCGTATTATAACATCGTCAAAATTCTAATTTTTATTAAACCAACAACTTCAATTTCAAATTTTGTAAAATCTTTTCTTGTATTGTTGTTGGTGCCTTGAGGTCAATATGGTACCCAACTTTGTGTTTTTATGTTTTGGAACCAATTCCTTATCTTCATCTTTCTTTTCAAGTGCTTGATCTTGTTTTCGTTACTATAATTTTACCTAATGGTTGACTAGTTTGGCTTTTATTTTCATATAAGAAATTGATTCTTCCTCATCTTCCCTTTTTTGCACTACCTCCATAGATCTATATATGGCCTCTTCCATTGTGTCTATAATGTTGTTGGAGATATTGATATTTTCTTGGTTTCCTTTTGTGCTAGGTTCTATATTAGTAGTTGATCATATGTTTTCAATTCATTATGTGTTGCATTGAAGTTTAGCCCAAAGGTTGCATTATGTTGTTAAATTGATGTGAATGCCTATAGAAGGCCTTTGGCATGTCTTGGATCATGTTGATTCTTGTGAATGTTTGTACAAGGCCTTTACCATGCACCATCATGCAATTGTTTCCTTTTATTCCCATGGTTTTTTTTTATGGAAAGACATCCATTCTTGTGAGACGTACTCAATGAATGCAACAACAACAAAATTCAAGTTGATATTAAACCAACAATTTCAATTTCAAATTTTGTGAAGTTTTTTTTAATAACGTTGTTGGTACTTTGAAATCAATTTGATATCCAACTTTGTGTTTTGTGCCATGGAACATATCCTTCTTTTTCATCTTCTTCCTTAAGCGCCTAATCTCATTCCTAATGCTTTAGTTCTACCTAATTGTTGATGTTTTAATTAGCTCCCAATTTTTGTTTCCCACTTTTCTTTTCACATAAAAAAATGATTCCTCTTCATCTTCCTTATTTTTCACTACCTCCATAGATTTGGTTTTTGGCAATATGTTATATTTTATACTTACTATCACTTAATTTCATTAACCATTTTCTTCTTGTGTTTCACAAGAACTATTGTTTTTTCCTTCTATGGCCTCCTTCATTGTTTGAAACCATGTTGTTTCCCTTTGATGCCATGTTTTTTTATGAGCAAAACATCCATTCTTGCAAGGTGTACTTAATGTAATCACAACAAAATTCAAGTTCCTATTATACTAGCAACCTCAAATTTGAATTTTTTCTTGTTTTTTCTTCTATTACTATTAGTGCCTTGAGATCAATCGGTGTCCTACTCTATGTTTCTTTCTTGTTTTTATGTTCATAGAAGGAATGAAGTTTTCATCATCTTCCTTCTTCTTCACTACCTCCACATATCTAGCTTTTGACAATGTGTTGTATTCTAATTTAATATCACATCAATTTCATTAACCATTTTATTTTTCTTGTGTTTCATAAGAATTAATTTTTGTGTTCTAACTTATTATCACCTGACTTTCATTAACCATTTTCTTATTCTTGTGTTTCAAAAAAATTAATTTTTGTATTCTTCCTTATGCATAGCCTCTTCCATTGTCTGTAATGTTGTTTGGTATTTTGGTGTTTCCTTATTCTCTTTCTATGTTAGGTTCTACATTAACTAAAGGTCATGTGTCTTCAACCTATTATGTGTTGCATGGTTTAATATAACTATCAAAATTTGGAGTTTTGGTAGTAATGTGTGTTCATTAGTATATTTAGGTGGCTAGTATCACTAGAAGAAATTTTGTACTATACAACCATTCTTTTGTGACTACATGCAACTATGTGTTGGTTGCGGTTATATTTGATTTTTTTTGTAACTAATTAGCAATGTTCACACTTTATATGATGAAATACGACTATGTTGCAACTATCATGCAATTATTGACATATTCATCTTTTCATTTGGATGATTTTTGGGATTGGTTTCATCCAAGAATAGGCTCATATGTTCCATTAGTTGCATTTGGGATCAAAATTAATCGCAACCATATGTCATATACATAACCCTTTGACATACATTAGGGTGTATTATAACTAAATTTGGGGTAGATTTTTATGGTGTATTGGGGTTGCATTAAGGGTAGATTTAAAGGGTTTATTAAGAGTACATTATAAATTAATTATGGGTAGATTAATCATATATTGTGAACATATTAAAAGTTTGATCAATGTGATTTTTGTGGTGAAGTTTTGCCATTTGGTGATATTATTATTATTTTTAAAACCTTTGTTTTGGTTTTGATATTTTCAACAACCTCCTCACCTTTCTTTGTCCTTGAAATAACAAAATTATTGTGACATCCTTGTTTTATGAGAAAACAAATAAAATGATTAGAATGTGAGATGCAATGGAATATGCCATTCATCCCCATTACACCCAATTTTTTTGAAACTTCAATTGGAATTTCAAACAACTTGCATGCACTTGAAATCAATTCATGTTTCAACTTTGAAATTTGTTATTTTGAAATGGAAAATTTATATTTTGATTTTGATTTTGATTTTTTGAATATGAAAGTTCATATCTCAATCCTAGAATTATTATTTCAATCTAAAAAATTGATTTTCAATTATGTAAATAATTATATGAATGTGATTTTTTAATCTAAAAATTAATATTTAAATTATGAAAAATTAATATTTGAATTTTAAAAATTATCTGAATCTGCATATTGTTAATTGCATTCTGAAAATTAATATATGAATTCAAAAAGTGATATTTGGATCTGAAAATTGATATTTCAGTTCTAGAAATTGAAATTTCAAATATGAAAATTTTAATTTGAATTAAATTTTTTAAAAAAAGAATCTGAAATTTGATAATTGAATTTTGGAAATTTTGTTATTTAAATTTAGAAAATTGATATTTGAATTTGAAAAGAGTTATTCAAATCTGAAAATTACTGCAAATTTTAATTTTAAAAAATTCAAATAACAATTTTCAGAATGGGAATATCAAGTTTCAAACTCAAATAAGACTTTTCTAATTCAAATATTTTTGTAAAAAATTCAAATAATTTTTTTTGAGTTCAAATAACAATTTTTGAATTCGATTGAAAATTTTCAAAATTGATATATCAATTTTTACATAGATGTATGGTGGCATTTGAAGTGCAACCACAAATCAATTGCAAAATTTGACAAGAAAATATAGAAGATCAATATGATTGCATTTTATGTGGTCCTTAGATTTAGATATTTCTTGGTTGTCGTTTTAAATTGCCTACAAATTTCAAGGCAAAGTGGGGTTTACATATGAAGCTTTTTAGGGATAAAAAGTTATATGAAAAATTTGTATTCAATCCTACTACAAAGATATTGACGGGGTTTTCTATTATAAAAAATGCATAAGTGTTCATTAGTGTTGGTCTATAAATTGTACATAATAAGTTATTGTGTACAATTTTGATGCATTACACAAATTTTGGGGTTTATAAAAATGGGTTTTGGTATACACATGGGGTGATTTTGGCTGATTCATCATCAATAGATTTTGGGGTGTAGTAAGATAATTTTGGTTATATAGATAACACAAATTGATTTAGTTATGGGTTTTAGGTCTATAAATTCAGCATATTTGTGAAAAACCTAGTGTTGATATTTTTGGATTTACAAGCATAGTGGACATGGTTGCATTTTCTTAAAGGGTTTGAACAATTTGCATATTCAAAATTGATATTGGGATGGATGATGGAAGGTTTTGTCAAGTTTTGAAATTTAAATTTACAAACCAAAAAACATCATTTAGTTTTGATATAAGTGTGAAACTTTACAAGATGTATTGTTTAATTGGTGTATAAAGTGAAAAATAAATTATTGTTCATAGTGAAGTTTTAAAAATTCTGTATAGGCGAATTTGTAGGTTTTTTGACATGTTGATTTTTGTGTTCATTGGTGTATAAATATGTAAATATTGATCTTGTAGTTCACAAACATTTTGAAGAGTTTTAAACATTTTGTATATTGAAATTACATATGAAAAATATATAACTTTTGATTTATTTTTTAATTGTGTTGTATTTTGTTTTTATACTATTTTTTTCTAAGTTGTTTAGTTTTGAAGCAAACTCTAACTTGCATTGAAAGTTAGATATATGAAACATGTTTTAGTTGGTGTTGATTTTAATGTCAAATTTTATAAGACATATTGTTGAATTAATGTGTAAAGTGCATAATATATTATTCCTTATAATAATTGTAAAGATGTTTTATATATTTGGATTTAGTTTTTGTCTTTATAGATAGATATATATTTTAATATATTGTGTAGATTTTGGATTAATAGTTCGTAGATAGTTTGAGGAGTTGTGAAGATTCTGAATATTGAATTGATTTGTGAAAAAGATATGAATTATTGAAAAGATTTTAATGTTTTGTAAAATATAGCTTTAAAAATATTTCTTGTTGATTATGTGTTGTATTTTGTTTTTTCATTGTGTTTTTTTGTTTCAAAACAAATTCCAACTTGCATTGATTTTGTTTGTGGTGCATACATTTTGTAAGGTTTTGTTAAGATCTAACAAACATATCTCACTTGGTGTTGATTTTAATGTGAAATTTTGTAAAACATATAGTTTAGTTTAGTCATAAATACTTTTATAGGAAATATTATTAATTATAGAATGCATAATAGATTTTTAAATTAATAATAATAAACAATTTTTTGTATTATATGTGGACTCATAGTTTTTTTAATATATATATTGTTGTGTTTATTGGTGTATAATTTTTTAAAAATCTAACATTACTAAACTTTTAAATTTTTGAAGAATTAGTTTTTTAATTTGGTTTTTTGTAAATTAAAAATTAAAACTTGAAGTCAAGATTTTGGTATTGTTTTCTACTTTACATATAGAATAATTTATCATTAATTTTAGTGATTTATTTGATATTATAAATAAAGATTTTAAAAAAAAGAATCATTTAAACTTAAAATCACAACTTTAATATTACATTGCAAATTATAACTAATATTTCGATTTATTCAACATGAATAAAACATCAAGTGGACCTTGGATCAGTTTTCAAAATGAAAAATACAATTTATTTTGTGTTAGTGTATTTGATATTATGTTTGATATTTTTTGCACTTGGAAACTAATTTTCATTTAATTTTTCTTGATAATATAAATATAAATTTGGAATTTTTAGTGTATTGGAAATAGGATTTGTATTGTCAAAATTTGGATTGTGGCCTATACCAAACTTTCCATACAGAATTGGTGATTGTTTGATGGCATAGTGTATCTTGAATATTCTCAAAATTCAACCACTATTCATAGAAATTTTATGTTGCATTTGCAAAAATGTTTGAATTTAAGAGCATAATAAGCATTACAATGTCACGCAAATAAGTTGACTTTTGAATTTTTGCATGATTTACATAATGGACAAGTGAATGATGAAACACATTATTGAAAAAATGTCAATTTTAGCTATGGATGGAGGTTTGTGGGGTGATTTTACTACCATTTTTTTGGGTATCACAATATTTGTGATGTGGAATACATGTTTGGAACAAAAACAATGCAAAATCATGGTTAAAGTTGGATACGAATTTGAGGTTAATCAATTAAATATTTTTTCTAGGAATAATCATTTTGAACCTACAAAATTGTTTTATCAAACTCATAATGATCATGAATTAAACATAAATAATGAAAATAAAATAATTGGAAGTTCGAAAGAATTTTTTTTAAATAATATTTAAAATGTTGAATAGTAAACAAAAGAAGTTCAATTGGAATATTGAATTAGATACTAAATTATTAGATTTGAAAAGAATGTATCGAACTTGGACAATATGTGACATTGCATATTATTTTTTGAAAAATTCACCTAAACTAGTTTTAGATATGTTACAAATAACGTGCAACATTTGAAATATTTTAATTCTAAACAAGAGAAGAAACAATTTGTAAGTATGATAAAACTGAAACTAATTTTGAACATGTTGATATATGTATAATGGTGTTAGTAATGTTTTATAGTAACTATTAATTAATTAGATTAAGATGGTATCGTTCGCTAGGGTCTTGTCCAACACCATCATTGCAAATACCACGTAAAAGCAACAACTTGAACTCCTGAACCTTTTAGGATAGAAATATAATAACATTTTAATGAAGTTCTTTAAGGAAATGACATATTTAACATTCCAAAATCACTACAATTTGCATTTCCGACATAAACAAAAACTTTACAACAACAAATTACAAGGAAAAAATGCATAAAACCACTCCTAGCAACACTTATTCAGAGTATGTTCTTCATTAATGAAAATCCATTCTCCTAATGGAATTACAATCTTTAGTTTTAACAAGTCTACTCCCTCTCCTACCACTCACATACATCTTCTACTTTCTTCCAAGTCTCCTTCAAGTACTTTGTAAAAAGAACCCCCTTTACTGATGTCGGTTGTCCTTAAGTACACAAAAACAATTTTAACTAACTTGTGAGCTATTCTCATCATTGGGTGTTGAAAATTTTGAAACACTCATAACTTTCTCAAAGAACTCCAATTTGAATGTTCAAAGGGTGTACCTTATAGCCCTTGGAAAGATCTTTCCAACTCCATATTAATAGCCTCAATCAGAGTTGATTTGACCTTTGAAATTGTAGAAAATACGAAGCCTAATAATCAATTCTGGTATTTTGGTAGGCAATTTTGGTAGATAACTTGGTAAGCCATTTTGATACTTTGATAGGTATTTTCTTCGATTCCTTACATTTATTGTAAAATACTTATCAAAATTATCCCTTTAACATTTGTTGATTCCATCTATTACTAATAATTTCTTCATTTAACAAATGGATGAACAAAAAACTAAAATTAATTTTGAACATGTTGATATATGTATAATGGATGAACAAAAAATTGAAATTAATTTGAACATGTTGAAAACAAAAAAATTGTTCATAGACACACAAGAAGATGTGGAAAAATCTATTCCAATGGTGAAAAGAATGTGAAAGAAATATTGATATCAACAAGGAATTTGAAAAGAAAGAAAACTGTAAAACAATTATTAAATTATTAAAAAAATTATTGATACCCTTAAATATTGTTGTCATCATTGTTAGAGATTGTAGTTTTTTTTTTCAAATTCAACGTGCATTTAAAGCACATGTAAATTTTTTTCTTGATATTTAAAAAATACATGCAATAAAAAGTAATGCATATATTTTTATTTCATGTGAAAATAATAATAATAATAATTGACTATTAGATATGAACTTACGGAATCATAAAATTTCAAATGGATACATATGCCATTTGTGTTAATGTATAATAAAGAGAAGAACATTTAGTTGCATCAGGTTTTGCATATTTTTTAACTAAAAAGATATCAACAATATGGAATGCATGGTAGTGTTGTAAATATTCCATCAAATTTGGATCTTGTTAAAAATGTATTACCATGAATGCCTTTTGATAATTCATCAATTGTTGGATTTTAAAAAGGGAATTAAAATATAAATCTACATTTATGTTAGGGTATGTTTGTCCTAACATTGTAGTATTGAAAGCACTACATGAACTTTGTGGAACGCCTTTATATGTAGATGCATACATTTTAATAAGAAGGAATTGGGAAGACATTACAAGTTTTACAACTATAAGTGAAAATGATGGGTTGGATGAATTAACCTTTGTTTATTTATCTAATTCACCAAATGTAGATAAATTCACTATAACAAAAGGTGTCCTTATATGCCAAGTGATCTCATTAAATTTGGAGTGGTAAACATGTTGGATTTTTATGGGGAAGCAAATATTGATGCACAATTTATTTTGGATCCATGTGACGTTCTTCCTATTGCACTTTACATTTAACTAAAATGGATAAATCAATTACACAAAAAATGTAATTAGTTTTGGAAAAACGTGAACATGAACAAATAAAAGCATCTAAGCATATCGAAAAATTTGGAAAGGCATTCTTGAATGCACAAGTGTTTGTTCAATAGGTAATTCAATTCATAAATACACATGAAAAAGAAAATAGGGCTTTTGTATTATTGCCACAAATAAATTAGAAAGTTTACAATCATATTCAACAAAAATTCATTGTATATCCTTATTTAATAAATACATCAATTGACATGATAATCAACAAAATATTTGCTTGGCAAAGTTTGTGGCTCATTATAATGTAAATACTTTCAAAAATATCAAAATAGAAAAATTGTTCAATGGGTGTCATTTAATTTACATACAGATCCAAAATTTTCTTATAAAGAAAATTTGTTATAACCTTTCAAGGAATTTGAAATTTATTTAAAATATGATGAAAATTCATGGAAAATTGCTTACATGAAAGAAAAAAATAAAATTGAAATGAATTGAAAGCAATTTGTGTTCAAATTTAATCATGTTAAAAATATATGTTAGTGAATGAATGGGATAATTTAGAATAAAATATGATAAAATATGCTAACTTGTATGAAACAAATGGATGAGAATATTTTCTTTCAAAATAAGTCATTGTTAATGTAAGTGATCTAAACAAAAGAAATGTTTACTAACACCAAAGATGTAGAACCATATGATTTATCATTTGAAAATAAACAAATGTTATTAATACATTTGAAAATTTAAAAATTATCTCATGATATTTCATAACAAATAGATGAATGTATACCATATGAACATTTTTATTCGCATATGAGAAACTTAATGAAGAACAATGATTTACAATTCATAACATTTGTATAAGAAAAATAAATATCCAATTAAAACTTTGCACATTTTTTTGACATGTGGAATAGATATTAAAAAAACTTTCACACTTATGTGTATTATACAAAATATGCTTCAATATTGTATTAAAGAAACTATAGATGTTAATCTTTTAAACTTAAAATTATGAAACGAGCATATACAAGGAAAACAACATTTAACATTAATAGTAATACAATACAATTTGCATTTGCATAAATGATGAAAAATGTGATAGTTTAATAAAGACTTATGATCAATTAAGTTTATTAATGATAGATGAAATATCTTAGTTGGGAGTAAAATGTTAAATTTTATTAATTATAGATTATGAATTAGTAAAAAAAATTCATAATGAATTTATAGGTGGTTTAGACGTGATTATGACATATGATTTTTTATTAAGCGATTCATGTTAAAGACTTGTGAATTTTTAAATTGATAGTCATGGGTTTAATGTTTTGGGAACAAATTAGTGGTATGAATATGTCAAATGTTATGAATTATAGCAAGTAATGTGACAAAAAAAGGAATTTTTTATAAGTATTCTAAAAAAATTTAAAACATTTGAAGATGTAAAAATTATCAACGAAATATGTTTGAAGCCTCCACCAAAAGATAATAATTAGCATATTTAATTTATACAAATGTTAAAACTATTGCACATAATAAAAAAATGTTTGAAAATACTAGTGGTAAAACATTTATATCTATAGTATAAGATATGCATTCAAATATGTGTCCTCTTCATTTTAAATTATCAATAATTCCAAAAGAAATAGTTGAATTTCGTCATGAATTGCAAATTTAAAAAAATGTTAATAGAGCTTTGTGCAAGCAATTATTTAACATCAAATGGCCTTGTAAATGGTGCAAATGGAACATTTGACGATTATACTAATACTTCTTTAATTGCATTATTAAAAAAATATTTTTTTAATGTACAAATTGGAATTGATACAAGAATAAAATATTAACATATGTATGAAAATTTTCTTATGTTTGATAAAAGTTGGACATAAATCAAACAAAAATTGTTGAAATACAAATAAGTAATAATCTTTCATATGTTATTACAAGATTTCAATTCCCTATTCAATTAGTTCCTACAGGTGCTATACATTGTGCCCAAGGTTTAAGTTTAGATCATTTAACTTTTGATCCAATGAACGTGATAAAACATGATTTAACATATACAAAATTATTTAAAATAGAGTAATTTTTTAAAAAAATATTTCTTTTTCCATTGTCTAACAATTTTTTTCAAATATATTTAATAGTTAAAAAAGAAATTGACACATCTTAGAATATTTGGGAAATATGAATTAAAGATTTATTGTCTAAATGATTATCGTAGAAAATTTGTAATGATTTAATCATTGGATGCACATTATGTAAATTTGCATTTCAAGAATATTTTAGCTAACCGTAATCTATTTGCATCACACATTCTTTGTCTTAATAAAACAAAAATACAAAATGTTGATCAAATTAAAATAAAATAAAATCAAACATTGGTAGATAAATCTAATGTTTTATTTTGTTATGATGACCATGGAATAATGGTTTTTTATGACAATGTGTCTCTTTATAAAAAACAACAATTATAACAAATAATGGTGTTGAATTTATTATTATGCTTTTTAACAAAGATACACACAAAACAATCAATATAGTTATTATTTACAAACCACCAAAAATGGGAATACTTTATTTTCTTTCTATTTTGGAGAAAATGTT
>Ga0116229_10006225_pt1 | contig 19281 bp, 19 predicted proteins | sample S1TSphgellanicum_3_FD_87313 | JGI IMG/M metagenome (GOLD analysis project Ga0116229, IMG submission 87313) | Host-associated microbial communities from peat moss isolated from Minnesota, USA - S1T2_Fc - Sphagnum magellanicum MG | ecosystem: Host-associated > Plants > Peat moss > Unclassified... | reverse complement strand
GAGAGAGAGAGAGAGAGAGATTGTAAGAGCGGCGATGGCGGAGGATGTTGGGGAATTTTACGTGCGATACTATGTTGGACATAAAGGGAAATTCGGGCATGAGTTTCTGGAGTTTGAGTTCAGGCCGGATGGGAAGCTTAGGTACGCCAACAACTCTAACTACAAGAACGATACGATGATCCGCAAGGAGGTTTTTCTCACGCAGGCTGCTCTACGAGAGTGTCGTCGTATCATCTCCGATAGTGAGGTTGATTTTTTTTGCCTCTTTTCTCCCAAATTTTTGCCCTTTTCTGATGAGTCCAGCGATCGCTGGCTCTGTGCTTGGGTTTAGGGTTAGGGTTTGGTTGCTTTCTGCGTTTGCAGGAGGAGGAAGAGGAAGAAAGAATGAGGAACATTTCGAGGTTCTTGAGCATGATGAATACTGTGTTTTGGCACGGATACTTTGTTTTTCTTATTAGCTTTGACTTAGGGAGAGGTCTGTTTTGTGTAGATATTGAGGGAAGATGACAACCACTGGCCTGAGCCAGACAGAGTTGGGCCAGGGTTTGGTTGCTTTCTGCATTTGTAGGAGGAGGAAGAGGAAGAAGGATTGAAGAGCATTTCGAGGTTTTTGAGCATGATGAATACTCCGTCTTGGTATGGATACTGTGTTTTTTTCTATCAGCTTTTCCTTAGAGAGGGGTCTGTTTTGTGTAGATATTGAAGGAAGATGACAACAACTGGCCTGAGCCAGACAGAGTTGGGCGGCAGGAGCTGGAGATAGTCATGGGCAATGACCATATCTCTTTCACCACGTCTAAGATTGGCTCCTTGCTTGATGTCCAGAGCAGCAAAGATCCTGAAGGACTTCGGATATTCTACTACCTGGTTCAGGTATATGACTATTTGTTCTTGTGCTCTTGATCCTCATCATCTTCTTTTATGTTCTGCTCAATAGCTCTGCATATGTGCAATCATGAAGGGGTCTAGCTCTACTGGAACATGTCAATAGCAGTTGCTAGGGTTTACAGTAATGTTGTGCTGTTTTTTTTCGCTTGCAGGACCTGAAATGCTTTGTGTTTTCTCTCATTGGTCTTCACTTCAAGATCAAACCAATCTAGATTTAGAATTCATCTTCAGCAGTGAGGAGGATGCTCTCAGATGGTATAGAGCTTGTTTTTCAGGCTTGTGTCTTACACAGAGTAAGAGGACAATGTGCATGCATGTGGGGCCTTTCTTATTATTGTCTCTGACCTTTTTTTGCTAGCAGCTCCAAAGAGGTTTCAATGTGTATTCTTTAGTTTGGAGTGTTCACAAACTGGCATGAGATAGTTGGGTCAGGGAACTTCTGCATTTCATCACAGATTCTGTAACAGGTTGTTCAATAGAATAACAGAGTAGCTGTATGTGGTTTCAAATGTTGATGGATTCAAATGTTGATCCAAACTCTGTACATGTTACAACAAAATTGACATGCTATGACTTGGCCAAGGAATTTCTGCTTGTTATCATCACAAATGCTTATGTCTTCTGTCCATTCAGCACAACTTGCCAGATTATGAAATGATCCACTGTCTAGATATCTCTGCCCATTGACCTGGTATTTAGTTCTCAGTGATGACCATCATGCAACGAGGGCTTGAGATGAGTGCTCTAATCATTTGGTTCTCATTGGATCCATATGTAATGTTCTCACTTCAGGTGCTCATCCTACAGTATGCTGTCAAAATGTAGGTCTCTGAATCCACTGATTTTTAGGGGTGCTCAACAAGCTTCTGAGATTCTTGAAGATTGCACATATTTTGTGCCTGTAGCTATATCTTTTGAGTTCTAGTCAACATCACGACTGAGTCTTCCTGCTGCTCTCAGAAATGCAACAGAAACTCAGAATGCAGATTCTGTATACTGGTCTACCCAGATTTTGGGCAAACGATTTTATATACATATCTGCAGCCACCCTCAGGAGCTGATGAAGTGGGTGGTCATGGCAGCTTGTCACTGCTGTTTGTGATGGAGGTGATGGTCCATTACTTTGTGGGCAACTGTCACAAGGTTGTTATGATCACACTCATTGTTATATCTTCTAATTGTTGTGGTGATTCCTCTCCAATTTCATATATATGTATTAGTGTCTGGAGAATATGGGTACATGAAGTGCCTGCACTGCAAATTGAGAGGATGTAACTCCATATTTGAATATCCATGAGGAGATCCTGTAATTGACAACTTTAGCTTGTATTCAATTCTTGAAGTTGTCTAGAATTTAATTACAAGCTCAAAAGGCAGTAAGTTGATGCACCCAAGAGCATTGTGGAAAGGTAGAAAGGTTGAATCTATCAAGTTCCAGAGTGGAGACTCCAAATTGAGCAGAACACTGAAGATGACAACCCCTTGTTAATGATGTACCAGCCAAAGTAGAATGTGGCAGAAATGTCATGTGAGCTGCCGAAGTTCCCCTGTAAGCAAAGCGAAATTTCTATGCTGGGCCAACACTGGTGTACAGATGGCTCCAGTCAGATGGGTTGATGATAATGTATTGCTGCCACAACCCATTGTAGCAAGATTCAATAGTGCTGCATGCACTACTGTCTGCAATATTTGGAGAGTGTCACCATGGCTTACTATCAACACCACACACCTGCAACAGCAGCAAGAATAAATACATTAATGACCAACTGAAAGCAGCCACATAAATCCACATCCCATTAAAGCTTTTCTTGCAATAATGTGCAACAAGAATCATGTACCCTTCCAATTCTGACTCAATTGACAAAATGGCTTGGCTGACTCGATGGGCAACATCAGCCACGCTTTCACCTCCTTCAGGTCCTACCATTGGATCCAGTGCATCGATTGCCCATATCTCAGGATACTACAACCATGTACATCACACACAAGTACCACTGTCACTTGCATATATCCATGCAATTTGCAGAGAAAAATATTGACAACAACAATTTCAAGGTAATGTGGACAATGAGTGCAGTCATAACCTTGTGATAGTTGCTCACAAAGTTTCAGACCATCACCTTCTCCATCATGAACAGAAGGGATGAGCTGCCATGACTACCAACTGACTTCATCAGCTCCCAAAAGTGGTAGGTATAGATAAGGATATACTAATTAGCCAAAAGTCTGTGCAAACAATTATACAAAACCTGCATCCTGAGTTTCACATTTCCAGAAACAACTGGGAGACTTAGTCATGATATTGGCTAGCACTAAAGAGACATAGTCTTCAGACTCTGAAAATTCTTCTGAGCAACACCCAGCCCTAAACAAATCTTATCTTCCATGAAGAAGATTTCTGTCAGAAGCCTAAACCCAACACAGTTGTGCAACTTTTGTAGGCAAATTTTGGAAGATATGGTTAAATGATACTCACATGTTCATGAGATTGGAGCTCAAGAGAAGGTCCAAAGTATCGCTCTCTTAGCTCTTCCATCAACTGTTGCACTACACAGAATTGATATTATTACACAAGTTCTGCAGAAAGGGGTTAGAGGTTGAACATGGCTAAACCAAACAGGTATTCTTCTACACCTTACCAAAATGCCACAAATTTGTAAGAAAACGAAACAGACACTGGTACTGTGTTCAATCTGCACCTGAATGGAAGGCTTTGTACCCAAAGATGACTCCAATACATCAGCCACAGCTTGTGCTGTTTGAGTTGTTCTGCTGAAGGGTGATGCGTAGATGCTTACACAATCTGGTGAGATGCTCAATCCCTCCAACTCCTATGTACACAACAAGATATGCACAACACACATGACAATTTCATCATAAGATATGCACAAGACATAGACACGACACACCATAGTTTCTATCTGGTGAAAATAACAGTCCAGCAAATTGATACAAGACAGAAATCACAAAAGAAGATTGGGGTAGAAAGGGTTGATGGGTGTTGTTGGATTAGAAAGTTTCTGTGATTTTAGGGGTGATGGACAGAAGACTACTACCACTACTACCTTTGCCAAGGTCGTGCCTGCTGCTTTGGCTTGAAGAACTCCTGAAGGTGCCAATCCATACATTGGCAACACTCCATTACTCTACCCCATCCTCCCCACCCACCCATGTCCACTCTCCAGTTTTTCTCAGATCTCAACAAACACTTCTGTGGTTGGCTCATTCACAATATGTTTGCAATTTTTTTTCTATAGAAAATCTACAAGATTAGATTCTTCCAGCAGAAACCTAGTCTCCGAAACCCATGTTGTGGTCTAATTCAAGAGCTAGAAATACAAAACGGAAAAATGAGAAAGAGGTATCAGAAAGAAGAAGCAGACCATAAGCGACACGATAAGACCCTCCTCATTAGGTATGCTGCGACCATGTCGTAGCACGTAGTATTTGTTCTTCAATCCTGCCATCTCGTGCAAACCCTCTCTCCAGGAACGACAAACCCAACCCCGGATCTTTCAAGGTTTAAATTCTGATGAAGAGCTCCAATTGCTCTTCATGTGGTTGACAAACTCTTCTGCAACTCTCTGCAAAGGAATGTCCAGCGATGATAACGCCGATGAAATCTTCCACGACAAAGAAAGACGTGAGTAAGGTTCGTGTGTCGTCGTCTCTATTTAGAAAGTCCTCTCCCGATCCATCCATGAGGCGATGGATGGCTTGTGGGTACTTCCCGCCTTCTCAGCACCCAACCACCGATCCCGTAGTTCATGGTGAGGAGGGAGGGAGGAAAGGAGAGAGAAGAAAACAAGAAATGGATATGGCGGATTAAGGTTTGGGAGAGTAGCATTTCCGAAATCCTTTCAGATTTATATACAGGTAATGATTTTCTGGAAGAGGAAGCAGGTTCCCAATATTGCATTCTTCTGATCCAAAGCCTTTTGATGTATTACTGATCTTCTTTTTCTTCTTCTTGAGGTCGATCTCAATTCAATTCTGAAAAACTAGTGCTTACCGTCAGGCTCCTGCATGTGTTTTTCTTGACAAATGGCAAATTTTGTTGTGTGAAGATTTCTCATCTGTTTTGCACAAATGAACATCTCAGTATCTGTAATTTTGGACACTTCTATTCACTTCTGTTCTCCATGAGATAATCATGTCCATGCACTCAGATTTGCAACCAATTTTCATGCTGCACAATTCTTGATTGAAAGTGTTTCCAGTAAATTCACTTACAGGCAAAAGTCAATTCCATCAAAACTTGAGATTTTGAACTTCAAACTCAAGACCAGATTATTGGAACAGTTGTGGCACAGGGCAGCAGATGGGAAGCTGGTTGATCTGAATCATTTTGCCAACAGTATGAACACCACCCACTCATTGCAAAGTATACCTGACATTCACTCTTTCTAGAGTTGAATTCTTCATGTTTTTCCACTGCCTGGAAAATTTCTGTCTGAAATTTCCAACTTGCTTTGTCACCCACACCGATGCTAACTAACAACTATTGCTGTCCAGTACACAAATCACCAAAATTATCACACCCATTCTCAACATGTTTCAGAAAAATTTCGTGCATGCAACAATTTGTGAAATTTTCAGAGACTACCAGGAGATATGCAATTTCCCACCACCACCATGTCTTTTTGTTCCTCAAAAATTGATGAAACATTATTGATGAACAGCTTTTTTGACAACACACACTCTCATATGCTCATCAACAAACTCCTATGTATAATTCATGAACCACATTGCCAAGTTGGTAACCTATCACCAAACCTCCACATTTAAGCAACTTCTGTACACATCAAAAACAAAATTTAGCCAGAGTATTTAATTCTTACCTCTTCAGTCCTGGTAGCCAACACACCCTTGTAACCCATTTCTACAAAATTCATGTATACACAGCACTGGAATAACTTCAGTGCCACAAATGATATTACGCTTCAGTCTCCAGATGTGCTCCTCGATGCTTACCTCCTCTGCTCCGACCTGTTTGAATCACCAATACAACCAGCAACACAACCATCAACTGACCATTTATCAATTAACTGCTTCCAAAACCTTTATATTCTGGACACATGCAATGCCTCTCATCACCAGTAGTCTGTCAACATCAAACACTGTGCTTGAGGACTTGAACGGATTTGGGGATTACAACACAGACCACTAGCAAACTTCCAAATCCGAACTATTTCAATTGAATGCAGACCTGTGCAATGCTCACCACCAGCCTGCCAACATCAAACTGCTTGCCAAGAAACTTAAAAGAATTGGGTCATTGCTTGAAAGAATTGAGGGATTGCAACCCACATAACTAGCAAGCTTTTGAGGATTCAAACTACTGACATTGAATCCAGACCCAGGCAATGCTCACCATAAGTCTGCAAAAACCAAACTGCTTGCCAACAGACTTGAAAGAATCAGGGGATTGCAACCCATGCAACTAGCGAAGCTTTTGACGATACAAAACCACTTCAATCAAATCCCAACCCATGTAATGCTCACCACCAGCCTGCCAACATCAAATTGCTTGCAAAGGACTTGGAAGAGTGGGAGGATTTCAACCCATGCAACTAGCAAGCTTTCAATGATACAAACTACTTCAATCAAATCCAGGCCCATGCAATGCTCACCTTCAGTCTGCCAACATCAGAGTGCTTGCCAAGGGTCTCAAAAGAATTGAGATACACTTGCAACCCACACAATTATCAAGCTTTCAAGGATCCAAACTACTTCAATTGAATCCTGACCCATGCAATGCTCACCACCAGTCTGCCAACATCACACTACATGCTGAGGGACTTGAAAGAATTGAGTAATTTGCAATGTGCACAACTAGCAAGCTTTCAACTAGCAAATTAGCAAGAAACCAGAATACTTCAATCGTATCCAAACCCATGCATGCTCACTGGGAAGCTGACATCAAGCAGGTTGACGAGAGAGCCCAACATGGAGGAGTTGTGAAGTTTTGGGGGAAAGACAGATTTTGGGCAATTGGGCACTTGGAGAGAACAATTGTTTCTTTACCTTCAGCAAGCTGGATCTGGGCTTCCAGGCTCTTGCCACCAGTGCCTCCAGGGATGACAACCTCTCCCTGACTAGCCCTCCGTTCGAGCTCCTCTATCTCCAAGGGGTGGAGCATCTCCACTGCCTCACGAATATTCTCCTTGTCAACTAATCTCATTTCTTCCACTATCAGCCTTAACTTCTCTGCAGGGTCCATCATGGACATCAAGATCTGCCTGATTCTCGCTGAATGCTTCCCACCTTTGCTCCGACCTTTTGAGAATCAAAACCCACAACAACAAACTTAAAGAATCAACCTAAACTTCTTCAATTCAAACACAGCAGACACATACAGGCATGCTCACCACCAGGAGGAGGCTCAAATGCAGCCAAAGGGAAGCAAGCTCCTTCCTCGGCAGTCAAGGGGGTTAAGAAGAGTGGAGCAATAGGCTTTAGGGTTTAAGGATCAAGAGAAAAGCAAATGTCCTCGTCTTCTACCTTACCTTCAGCAAGCTCGATTTGGGCTTCCAGAGTCTTGCCCCCAGACCCTCCAGGTACGACGACCTCTCCATTACGAGCTCTTCGGTCAAGCTCCTCTCTCTCTTCGGGTGTGAGCAAAGACACTGCCAAACGGACATTCTCTTTGTCGATAAGTCGCATCTCTTCCAGTAGCCGCCTGAGCTTCTCTGCAGGATCCAGATTCGAAGACGCGATCGCCCTGAGCAGGCCTGCATGCTTCCCACCTTTGCTCCGACCTTTTGGAACCCAGCACCGGCACGAGAAGAATCATCAACAGGTTGTCGAAGAATCAAACTACATAGACAGATTGCACGCTCATTATTGAAGACCCATGAGAGCCAACAGGATGAAGAAGAAGGCGAAGAAGAAGAAGCTCCCAAGTCGCGAGAGATTGGGAGCTTTGGGTTTCGAGGTTCAAGAGGACAGATTCTTCTTCTACCTTCAGCGCGGTTGATTTGGGCTTCCAGGCTTTTGCCGCCAGCGCCTCCAGGGACGACTTCCTCTCCATTCCGAGCCCTCCTGTCGAGCTCCTCCCTCTCCTCGGGTGTGAGCATCATCACCGCTTCACGAATATTCTCTTTGTCAACTAGTCTCATCTCTTCCACGATCAGCCTGAGCTTCTCCGCAGGGTCCAGATTGGAAGCCAAGATCTGCCTGATCTTCGCTCTATGCTTCCCACCTTTGCTCCGACCTTTCAATCATCCACACAACAAGAGCAGCTGTCAACCTCCTGAAGATTCAATGAAGACACAAAAATGCATGAAGAGCTCAGGGCGGGTTCAAGGGGACAGATTCTTCTTCTACCTTCAGCGAGATGGATTTGGGCTTCCAGGCTTTTGCCACCAGCGCCTCCAGGGACGACTTCCTCACCATTACGAGCCCTCCTGTCGAGCTCTTCTCTCTCTTCAGGGGTGAGCATCATTACCGCTTCACGAATGTTTTCTTTGTCAACAAGTCTCATTTCTTCCACAATGAGTCTTAGCTTCTCCACAGGATCCAGATTGGAAGCTAAGATCTCCCTGATCTTTGCTTCGTAAGGCTCGGCCATGCTTAACGATGATCCAGAGCTGGCACGAACTCCAAACTTGTGACTGATCACAATGCTGCCCTCCTGAATGCTAGCAAGTCTTGATCCCCCCTGGAGATGTGTCTGCACATTGTGAAGAGAAAGTATGTGAACACCAACGTTGGCAATGGACCCAAAGGAGGAGGAGGAGGAGGAGGAGGACTGCAGCTGAGGCTTCAAGAGTGTAGTAGTAGTAGTAGTGTTGGAAATGGGTTGATCAAGACGCATTGTAGTACTTGTTGAAGCTCTGAGCACTAGAGGACATGATCTCAAACATAGAGTTCTTAGAGAAATAGTGGTCTGAGGAGGAGGAGGAAGAAGAAAAGGAGACTTTGCAGCTATTGATCCAATGTAGTAGCACTTGGGGCGCTTCTTCAAGAGCGAATTCAAGATGGGTCGATACTCAAGACCCATTGCGAGAGTTTGTTACATAGAAGAGTAGCAGATGCTCACAAGAAGAAAGAATAAGACGAAGAAGAAGAAGAAGGAAGTTATCTAGATGTGAGGATTAGTGCAGATCATCAAAATGCTTGCTTGATCACCATGAAACTGCTGAGCTGCAGCTGCCAAAACCCATCAGAACAACAAACCAACAAAATGCACAAAAAGACCAAAAATTCCGCCACTTTTGCAAAGGCAACAATTACAACCCAAATTTTTTTTTGCAAAAAAAATTCCAAAACCACCCAAGAGAGACACAAAGCTTATTCATTTGCTGTGAGAGCATGATCCGGGGAAAACTTACGTGCGAATATGGGAATGCAGAATCAGTCTCTCGCTCTCAAACCAAGGCAAAAGAGAAAAAAAACACACACACATACACACACACACACACACAAGACACTCAGGCTCACACCAGATCATGAAATTGCAGATTGCTTGCTTGCTTGCTTGCAAGTGCATCTGTGATTTGAGACAGTGAATCTCTGTTCTTAGACAGTTTCTAAAAGGCAAAATTAGGAACAAAATGAAGCATAGGTTGTGTGGGTTGGGCCCATTCCCCTTTCCAAATGTTGCAACAAGCGGTGGAAGCTTGTGACAAGAAGCAACAAGGAAAACATGGGGGGCCTGGCAGACATGGTTGGATTCACTTCAATTGTGACAGTGCATGCTGGATTGGGCTTCTCATCTTCTCACACCTCAACCCAGTTACTAAAATTTCATTACAACCACTAAACCCTAAATCCTAAACCCTTGCACACAACCTTCAAACTACCATTTATACCTAGGGCTACCATTGATGTTGTTCAGCACAAAACCATTTGCAAAAAAAGGGTGTAGCTGAAAAAATAAAAGAGAGAGAGAAAGTTTTATGTATATTCTTTTGTTTGAAATTGTTGAGAATCCAACTCTCAACTTGTGGAAAAAATTAATTTATTTGTCTTCACCATTGGGTTACTATTTCCAAATACACAATAATGTGCGTGTGTATTTATTATGCCTTAACTATTGAAATTTTGGAAAATCAAAATTGAAATTGTTGAACCTTAGTAGGGTTTTTTTTAAATAAATTTATTATTATTATTATTATTATTTATAATAAAATTTCTCAAGTAGGTCTATTGGTGAGGATCCCCAACATTAATTTAGTATTAAATGATGATTGTCCTTGGTGGGCTGTAACATTTTTATAAAAGTGCTGCAACAAATGACGACCTAAGAAATGCTTTCCTAGGTCTAAATATTGCTCATTTAGTTTTATATTTTTTTTTTGAAAATGGTGAAAAAAATTTCATAAAAGTCTTTTTTTCATGTCTCTTTTTCATTTTTTGAAAAAATATTCACCAAGTTACAAATTTTGATAAAAAATAACATTAGTCAAACCTCTTCTTTTTTTTTTAAAAAAATCGACAAAGAAGTGCCAAACATCAGTCATTGGTAGGATAATCTAAGCTATCTCCCAAATTTAAATTCATTTTTTTCGAATAGCCCATTTCCATTGGCTTGCTATTAGTAAAATTGAAACTTCACATGATCCCCTAAAATTTAAAAAGGCAAAAATTTATTACAAAAAGTAATATACATGGCAATCTATGATTAAAAAATAAAACATCTCATTGTGAAGAGAACCATTCAAAAGGGGACGAAATTTGAAATTTTAACACAAGCATTATCATCTTCGATGTCCAAAATCTCCTCACTCATATGAATTGCATTAGTCCAAGCTTCTTCTTCATGATAAAAAAAATCTTTGTAGCCCTCATCTCCACTATCTCGTACATCAACAAAAAAATAAGAATGCTTGTTGTTCATGGCACACTATCTTGACCACTTCATTCAAAACATAATGCGTCTACGTAGATGAAACAAAGGTAGAATAAAAAAAGATATTAATAATATCTTGCAACTCAAAAAAGAGTGCACTTCCATACAAAAGCAAATCTATTGTGGTTCATGCCATTTTATCATAGAGAGATAACCCATGATGCAATTGAAAAAATTGATTCAATCTACACATATCAGAGCAAGGAATGATGACCCAAAACGCTTGCTTGTTTTATATTTTGCTAATGTGTATGCATGCTCTATGACATTGGTTTGCAACAAAGGTACACAAATCTTCAAAGCTACAACACCATATTTGGCACGTTTCAATTTGCTTGCAATTTTTTTGCTTTGCACTAACATTACATTTAACAAATTGAAAATGATATTCACATGAATCTTTTAAATAGTAACCCAACATCTCCACATAGGTATGTAAACTTTGTTGTTTAAAGCTCTTGCAATGAACAAAATGTTCAATTGGGGCATCCTTATGCCCTACCAATAATGCAACTTTCAACGCCTTGTGCAACAATAGTAGGCTAGTAATCCTAAGCCTACAAACCATCTGTAAATGTCAATGAAACAAACTTTCACCCCACTCCAACAAGCATACCCCATACATGCATTTATCTTACAAAAAAATGTTCTATGAACATGAAGCATGAAGGATCAATATCGAAACCTATAATGTTAATAATGACCTATACTTCAAATTATTTTGTGCAAACCTAAACTTTATATCTTTGTGAGACAAAGTTTTCACTTGAAATATTTTTTCATGAAAACAACCATAAATTGATCCTCCTTCCGCTTTCTAACCAATTACAACTTGAATTGGTGTCATTTCTTAATAACACTATATTTATTGAACTTTCATAGTCCTTTGCTATGCCCATGTGAGCTTTGACCCCCACCCTAAAAGGCTTGCATGGAAAGTTAATTATCGATTGTCCAAGTGGACAATCAACTTAAGACAATCCACTCTTCACACTAAACACAACTTGAAAAAAAAACCCCCTTTCCCACCCACCCACAAGAAATAGAAGGAATTACTTTCACTTTATGATTTGCCCTTTCCTTAGTTGCATGAAAATTCTATTCCTAACATTTGTTGCCACTATTTTTGGCATGGACTAATAACCTTTCCTAAAAATACCTTACTTATTTTAACCATGCATGTATATAGACATAGGTTATAATATTAATGTGTAAATATATCAAGGATGTTGAATAGGCTTGTGTGTAAGTGTGAAAAAAAAAATGAAATTGTTGGATTCGGTTGTTTGAATTTGTATTTTTAGTTATCTTGAGTGACATGTGTAATAGTTATTTGCAAATAGGGTTCTAACACATTTTTTTGTTTTTTCTTGTGATATTCATCAAATATCATGAGATTTTTTAATTAAAAAAATTGTGCAAGTCTTTATGTGGGTGAATACAAGCTATAGTGATTCACTTTTTGTGTCCCATTGCATTTTTTTTGCAGGGTGTAATGAATTAATATGCCATAAATCATTTATATGCATAATTAGGACTTGATTTAAGATTCTCAACTTCAATAAAAAACTATTTACATAATTTGTGCACAATAAATGTGCATTCATTATGTAGTAATGGACTTTTGAAGTGAAAACATATGGACTATCCCGACCATCTACATTTCCCATACATGAAATTTTCAATATCTTTTGAAAATATATCTTAAAAGGCTTAATATTTGATAGATGAAAGAAAAACAAACATAGATTTAAAATTTTCATTATAAAAGCTTTAACTAAATTATAGTTATGAACTTTTGAATGACCAAAATTTGAACCTTATTTCAAAAGTTTTTACATGGGTCTTTTTTTTGTTGGATTGATGATTTTTTCCCTTGTAAAATGTATGTAAAAAAAATGTTTAAATGGGTATATTTTCATATGAATTTAATTAGCTCGTGAACCAACCCATAGTCCTCCATTTATGTTAATTCAACATCAAAAAATGGACTTCTAAGGACTTTTTATTTATTGAAGTTGAGCCACTTAACTCTGCATCTACCCATGTTTGATAAAAATTAGAATCGTAAACTTTATCCTACACATACAATTTACTTTTATCAATTCATACTCATACAAATGTTGATTGGTTTTGAGTTTTTAGTCAAGTTTGCATTTGGATCTAGGTTTAAAAACTAAAGGTGGGATTACAAGGATTTAGGATTGATCAAACCTAGCCTTAAAACTAGACCCAACGTTTACATCCAGATTTGGATATACCAAAAATCAAACCTAATGGGTTTTAAAGGGTTTTCACAAGATGATGGTCATAAGGATAAATAAAGGATAAGGTCTTATGTTTAGATAATGTTTAAAAAATTTAAAAGTCTAAGGTCTTATCATGTCTAAGTTCTAAATCTCTAAGGTCTTAGGTCCTAATTTTAAGTTTTAATATATAAGGTCATCTTCAATGTTAAATTAAAATGAATTTTACACAAATATGTTGTGAAATTCCTTTTGTTGAATAGAGGTTCAAATAAAGCACATGTGAATGGAAACCATTGTTGGTGAATTGTTCTTTACTGTTGTTTTTGGGAACATTTTGAAAACTTTGAAAAGTTAAAAGGAACACCATTGGAACCTTTTGATAACTTGATGAAAACATTTTGGGAACACCAAAATCCAAGAAAATCCAAATCATTTAAAAATCAACTTCCAAACCATCTTCATGAATAAGTTGTAACTAGCGTCAACCCAAACCCAAAGTTAAAGGTTTTTTTATAAAGGTTGAACCTATTAAATTCAAAATTGTTGGTCAAATTTTTTTGACTTGGTTTCAATGGGTAAAATGTTTTTAAAAAGGGCTATTAGTCCAAGTAAAATATAGTGGCAACCAATTTTATGAATAGAATTTCCATGCAACCAATGACAAGGCACATCATCAAGTGGAGGGGCTTCCATTTTATTTTTAGTGGGTGGGTGGAAAAGGGTTTTTTTTTCCTAAGTTGTGTTTGGTGTGGAGAATGGATTGCCCTTTGTTCATTGTCCATTTGGATAATGGATTATTGACTTTCTATGCAAGCCTTTGGGTGGGGGGGCGGGGGGGGGAAGGATCAAAGCTCACACACATGGGCACAACAACGGAAGATGAAATTTCAATAAATATAGTGTTATTAAGAAGCAACATAAATTCAAGTTGTGATTGGTTAAAGGGATGAGGGAGGATCAATTTATGGTGTTTCCATGAAAAAAAATTTCAAATGAAAGCTTTGGCTTGCAAAGCTACACAAGATAATTTGAAACATTTTGAAATAATCCATCATTATTGGCATTGTAGGTTTTGATATTGATCTTTCATGCTTGATGTTCATGGAACATTTTTTGCAAGATAATGCATGTATGGGCTATGTTCATTGGAGCATAATCGAAGTTTGTTTCATTTGCATTTATAGATGGATTATAAGTTTATAATTATTAGCTTACTATTGTTGCATAAGGTATTGAAAGTTACATTTGCATGGGATAAGAATGCCTCAATCAAGGCATTGCAAGAACCTTAAACAAGCACGCCCACATACTTATGTGGGGGATGTTGGGCTACTATTTAAAAGATTCATGTGAATCTCATTTTCAATTTGTTGAAAATAATGTTAATGCATAAGAAAAAAAAGCAAGCAAATTGAAACATGCCAAATATAGTGTTGTAACTTTGAAGAATAATGTACCTTTGTCATAAACCAATGTCATAGAGCTTGCATATGCATGGGAAAAATATAAAGTGCGCAAGCATCTTGGGTCATGGCTCCTTGTTGTGCTCTTAAATATGTGTAGATCGGGTCAATTTTTTCCAATTGCATCATGGGTTATCCCACTACAATCAAGTGGCATGGACCATATTAAAGTTGCTTTTAAACGGACATGCATACTTCTTCCTAAAAATGTTGAGTTGCAAAATATTGTGAATATCTTTTTTAATTTTATTTTTGTTTCATCTACATATAGGTATTGTGCTTTGAATGACGTGGTTGAGACAATGCGTTGTGAGCAAAAAAACATGTTTTGTCAATGTAAGAGATATTAGAAAAGAGGTTGTAGAGGTTTTTAATCATGAGGAAGAAGTAATTCCTACTAATGCAATGGATATGAGCAAGGAGATTTTGAACATTGAAAATAATGATGCTTTTGTTGAAATTTCAAACTTCATCCCCCTTTTGGATGGTCCTCTTCACAATGAAATATATTAATTTTTAGTCATGGATTGCCATATAATAATAATAATAATAATAAAGTTTTTTCTTTTTCTTAAACTTTAGGGGAACTTGTGAAGTTTTTAATTTTTTTGATAGCCATGGTGGGCCAATGGAAATGACCTATTTGAAAAAAATGAATATAAACTTGGAAGACAACTTATCTAATTAATACGTAAGATGAATAGATATGGTGTAAAAGTTGTGGTATTTATTTTAAACTAACATGTTTTAAATTTTAAAAATATTTGTTAAACCCAAAACCATAGGATCTTCTAGTTTATAAAAACCTAGACTTGAACCTAACAATTTTCATAAAGACCAAAAACTAGCCAACATTGGTTCATACACATTAATAAAACATTCCAAGGTCTCATATTTGTATTTGAAAACACATTCCCTCTATTGAAGGTGCTCCCATAAATTGAAAAAGACCTTCCACCATTCAAATAATGAACCTTGTTTTCGTCGATTGAAAGAACCTTGCACCATTTTCATGTAAACCTTCCACTCTTCAATAAAAGACCTTTGGTATTTACATTAGGGAAGGCCTACATGGCTTTCCTAATCTTGGGGCCTATACCTTTGGACTACCTCCCTGGGTGTTACTACCTTCAAGGTGTTATCACCTTCAAATTATAGGAAGGACTTCAAGAACAAGCCTATATGTATAATCCCATTTTCACAACCCACATTCATACAATCTCTTCACAATCCGGTTTCATATGCATTTGTATAATCCCATTTTCCCAATCCATAGTCATATAGTCTCCTTTTCATAGTGCATTTTTGTGATGAGCATGTGGACACACTTTGCTAATATTTTTGAGTTGCAAATTCATAAGTTTGGGCAAAATAAAGAAAATTTTGGCTTAGAAATCTATACATAGCTAGTTTTTAGGGCTCATCTTGTTGTTGATGTTTCTCTTCATCAGTGGATATCCATGCCTAAGTTATATCAAATATTCAATTGTCTACTAATAGTTTTTGACCTATTGGGTACCAATATACATTCGTAACCCTACTAAGAATGTGGATAGAACAATTCATTTCATTCACAAAGGCAAACAAAACATTTGTGAAGATAGGTGAAAAATGTCTATATGCATTTCAAATTGGAATATTAACATAAATGTTAAGTTGATCTTTCATTGTTTCAACCAGAAATTGATTTTCATCATTTGCTTTAAGAAGTATGAAAAATGATGAAAATGTGCAACATGGTTAACTAATTTTGGATGCAAAATGAATTCAATCAAATTTCATTTTTGAGAGCACCCACAAATTCTAAGGGATTGTAGACTATTATGATAATTATTGCTAAAAGTTGGTTAGTATGCATGGTTTTAGGACTTGTGAATAAACGAAAGACATTAACAAACATTTATGATTTAATTATAATTTCTCAAAGGAATATGTATCAAGTGGGTGGCGCTCTTCCAAAGGTGTGCAATTTGCATCAAGATGGGTTCCTTGTCCAACACAAGTATGAAGAAAGGATGCATGATCTAATTAAACTTTAGACACAAGGGATATTAGGGATATAATTTAAGTACAACTTCTAATGCATGCAACATTTGAAATTGTTTTCTTTATGGTGCATTTACACTTGTTAAATCGGTGTTAAATGAAAATCTAGGTGGCATCCTAGGTGGCACCCAATCTTAAATAAGCCATAGCTCAATGTTAGCTTAACATAAAATTTTCATGGCAACTATGTTTAAGTTCTAAATGGCTAGCATGGTTTTGGGGGACTCAACCCTAGAGTACTTAACACCAAGTGTGAATGCTCCTTTAGTTGCTCAAGTTTGTGAAGATATAAGAGACAATAATTTAATATATTAATTCAGCAAGTCTGTCTGTTAGTCAATCAGTGACAGGGTTATACCTAACTGACAGTTGATGGACCTGGCACGAGTGTAAACAAGACCCAGATGATAGAGTCCAACTATGGGCCGTCTGGGTGGTCTTCTTGCAGTGCAAACGTTTTTTTCTTGCTCTTTTCTCCCGCTTACGTCTCTTCTCCCTCTCTCGCTCGTGCGCTCTCTCGTTCTCTCTCCTCCCACGGTCATAATAGCCTACAAAATTCAACGGATCTGACGAGTTCCTTCAGAGTTTTTGTAGTTTTTGTTTTCTGTTACGGGTTCCAAGAGCAGGAGTTTGTTTGTTGCACATTTGCCGCCGGATGTTCAGAATCACCCACCCACATAATTTCAAAAGTAGAGCTGCATCAATTTCAAGGTCTCCAACTAGGGACGACATCGGTGTTTTCTTCGACACCAGTCCCCCTCAAGCACAAGACCTCTATAGGTTCACCATCATTTTCAAAGAATATTGATGAGAGGGTACGATTTGGGATATCCATGTTGTTGGAAGAAAAACCAACATTCAAATTGAAGAAAATACTTGAGTGAGAAATATCCAAGTGTTACTCTGAAGATTTTGCCTTGCTCATTGTTTCATGACCTGATGCACTTTTCTGGACTCCTCCTCTACCTCCTGCTGCATCTTTTCTATCCAACATATCAACTGAAACAGGCTTTCCTTTGCAATAAGGTCTGTAATAATGTTGGGATGGATGGCGCTTACAGTTACAGTATCGCTTCATGTGCTATGCTTGTTGTGTTTTCCGACTGTCTTGCTTCGTCCCCTCCCCAATTCCCAAAGTAAAGATGGATGCTACATTCATATTCCCTTCTCGCATTCCAAACTTCCAAGAACGTCTCTGTCTTTGCTTTAAGGTCGAGGTCTTTGTCTGACATCGAATTGATTGCTTTTGTGTGATGTCTCCCCTTCCACACATGCAGAGAATGCAAGAACGAAGACTAATGTGTTGTTACTTGTGGCACATCCTTACGATGAATCCATGTAAAATTTCCTGACTCGAGTTTCCTATTTTACGTGTTGGGGTCTCGGCAGATCTGGTAGAGTTGTTCTGCGTTTTTCCTTTCGTATTATGAAGGTATAACAGGGGGGCGGTGGTGGTTGCATAGGTTCTTTGGCCTGACTTTGTTGTCGTTGTCCAGGCTCGGTGGATACTCGATTCGAGTGATCTGTCTGTCAACAGGTTTGTTCAATTCGGTAGATAGATTTTTCAAGAAACTTTTTCTTTGAATTGTTACAAGTCCCCAATCGGAAGTCTTTTTCCCCCCTCAAAGTGTAAGCATTCTTAGTTTCGATCTTCGCTTTGTTGGAAACACACCTAATGATGATGATGTTGGTCTTTTGTTTGAGTAGGTAATGCCGATGGACTTGGAGCTCACCGGAAGCTAGAGATGGTGGCTGCCTGCTTTATGCTCAAAGTGGATAACAATTCACTCCCCTTTCCAGTTCCTGTAGACAGTTTAGGGTTTAAGGTAGAGTACATTTTATGTCCTGATGTCATTCCCATTTGAAGCATGGTCTTGATGAGATTGTTGGTTGACATATAAGCTCAAACCACATTTGATTTGGATTCAGGACTGGGCTATTTGAGCAGCTGGTTTAGAGAAGCCCAAGAAGTTGCATGTTTGTTTGAACCACATCTCTCATCATGTAACTTTCCTCTTATCTAGCAAATTCGTCAAAAGGACACCTATCTATGGTCATAAAATCAATCAAGCTGCTTCATTGAGAAAAAAAACAAACAGGGGATGCCAAGAGAGAAAAACAAAGAGAGAAAGAATTTGTAACATACCTCTGCAGCTTTCTTTTGCAATTTACTTGTGAGATGATCCTCCAAAGTGATAATGACAGGGTACTGAGAAGCCACAAATGCATTCTCTTTGATGCCAGATATACATTTGTCGAATTCCACCAGAGCTGTCAAAGTGCTACAGTTCCCAAATTTTCTTATGAAGATTATGACATAAGATCATTGCAGCTGCTTTATTTTGGAAACAGCTGATGAGGTCATTAAGGTTTGGAGTAGCAAATCTCTAGCTTCATTGTCTTGACAAAATTATATGACATAATCTTCTGGTGATGATCATACACTTGCAATTATAGTTACCAAAATGCATGTATGAAATTCGAATATTCTTAAAATTTGTTGACTTTTCCACCCCTGACATTAATGTTGTGGAATGGTCTCACCCTGCCCGATTATGTTGGGTTGTCTAATGGGCCCACCTAGGATGCTACCCAACACAGTGGGCAGGGCTTGACAATTCCATAGTACAAGATGGTGTCAGGACAGAAGGAAAGAATCAGAAAATTTGAGGTTTCAACAAAATTGAGCTCATTCAACATCATGAACTTCTGTGTCTTTCAGTGGTTTGCCAAGCAGTTCCTAAACTGAAAACCCAACACTTCCATGAGATTGATCACT
>Ga0116229_10006223_pt1 | contig 19285 bp, 14 predicted proteins | sample S1TSphgellanicum_3_FD_87313 | JGI IMG/M metagenome (GOLD analysis project Ga0116229, IMG submission 87313) | Host-associated microbial communities from peat moss isolated from Minnesota, USA - S1T2_Fc - Sphagnum magellanicum MG | ecosystem: Host-associated > Plants > Peat moss > Unclassified... | reverse complement strand
TCGCGCGATACCTGGACCGGCTGCTGCCGGCGTCCGCCGGCCCGCGCGAGGACTGACGCCGGCCAGGCGCCTCGCAGCGACGCCGACCGGTCTTTCGGCAATCATTCAAATCTCGACCCCCGTGCGAAACCCCGCCTGATTCGAGCGTAGGGGCAAGCCCCCCTGGAGCAGATCGGTTTCGCCATCGCGCCTCCCGGCGACGGCGGCGGCGCCGCGGGCGCGGGCGGATCGCGTGTCGGCCGCGGGCAATTTGGATGCATCGATGAACGGGTCAATACGCCCCACCTGCGTCCGAGTCAGACGATTGTCCGATGCATGTAGCCACTTAGAGACAGACCGGTCTGTTGCTTCAGCAGCGTTGAGGCGCGGGACTAAGAGGCGGCGGCGCATCTCACGCGCTGCCGAAATGCAGACTCCGCGGACGTTTGTCCGCAGGGGCCGTAGCGCGTACAACAAATCTCCGTAAGCGGACATACACCCAGGAGCTTTGAATGCGTCACGTCACAAATGTCTTAAAGACAGGACTGTCTGTCTCGTATATCGCAGTTGCCGCATGCGGCGGCTCCGGAAGCTCTCCGTCATCGACGAGCGGCGTTCTCGCCGAGGCGTCGGTCAAGGCCGCGGCCGCGGGCACGGCTTCCCCGAGCGGCACGACCATTCCGTCCGCCGCGCATATCACCGACGGCGGCGCCAACGTGTGGACCGTCGCCGCAGGCGTCGTCCGCGAGAACGGTGCGGCGGCCGGCTATTCGAAGGCCGTGACGCTGCTGCTCTACGACAACTCGATCATCTATCAGGAAAACTCCGCCGGCGGCTGGTGGTCCTGGACCGACAGCACATGGGCGTCGAGCACCGATCCGCGCAAGACACCGTCGGCCAACCTCACCACGATTCCCGCGGCGACGCAGATCACCGACGGCGGCGGCAACGTCTGGGTCGTGTCCGGCGGCGTCGTCTACAAGAACGGCGTGTTTGCGGGCTACTCGAGTTCGGTGATCGAGCTCGTGTACGACAAGAGCGTCATCTATCAAGAGAACTCCTCCGACAAATGGTGGTCATGGAGCGGCGCCGGGTGGACGTCGAGCAGCGACCCCGTCAACGTCGCCGGCGGGCCGACCATCAGCGGGAGCCCGGCCACCGCGGACGTCGTCGGACAGGCCTACAGCTTCGTGCCGACGACCACCAATCCCGGGGGGGGAGGGCTGAGTTTCGCGATCGCTAAAATGCCGGACTGGGCGAAATTCAGCACGGCTACGGGCGACCTCACCGGCACGCCGGACGCCGCGCAATCGGGCACCTATTCGAACATCGTGATCAGCGTGACCAGCGGCGGCCTGTCTGCATCGCTGGCCGCGTTCGCAATCACCGTGAGCGAAGGTGCCGCGAAACTGTCCTGGACCGCGCCGACCAAGAACACGAACGGCACGGCTCTCACGGATCTCTCGGGCTACACGATTTCCTACGGCACCAACCCGGACGACTTGACGGAAACAGCCCAGGTCTCGCCTGCCGACGCGACCAGCTACACGGTCAGCAATCTCGGTTCGGGAACCTACTACTTCGCGATCGCAGCCAACGCGACGGACGGAACTCACAGCGCCGAATCGGCGCAGGGCTCGAAGACGATCCTGTGATGCATGGGGCGCAGCCTGTGAGGCATGGGGCGCAGCCTGACCTGACGATGTGACGAGACACCGGATGCGCAGTGGGGCCCCACACGGGCCCCACATGGGCCCCACATGGGCGCCACATGGCCCACCCCATGGGCCCCACACGCGGCCTCGGTCGTGGCCTCGCTCGGATCTGCGCCGCGAGCACTGAAGCGCCCGAGCACTGAAGCGCCCGAGCACTGAAGCGCCCGAGCACTGAAGCGCCCTTTAAGAGGCGTTCGCCGTCCTTTGCCGGCGCGGGCTACAATACGTTTCTGTAGTAGGCTCCCGCGAGGCGCTAACCCCGAGTCTGCCTGGACGTTCGCGCCCAGGCGAGATCGCGCGAGCCCTCTGCGAAAAGTTATTGTCAATCAGGTAGTTGCAGTGCGAAATGAGTCGTTCGCCGCGATCTTCCGCGCTCGAGCAGCAAGTCAGAAGAGTAACCCTAGCATGGCTGGATTCAACACGATCGATGAAGTGCTCGAGGACATGCGCCGCGGCAAGATGGTCGTCATCATGGATGACGAGGATCGCGAGAACGAGGGTGACCTCGTGATTGCGGCATCCTGCGTGCGCGCGGAGGACGTGAACTTCATGGCCCGCTACGGACGCGGACTGATCTGCCTCACGCTCACCCGCGAGCGCTGTCGCCAGCTCCGGCTGCCGCTGATGGTCAGCGACACCGACGGCCAGCACAAGACCAACTTCACGCTCTCGATCGAGGCCGCGGAAGGTGTCACGACGGGTATCTCCGCCCACGACCGCGCCCACACGATCCTCACCGCCGTGGCCGCGGGCGCGCAGGCGGAAGATCTGCGCCAGCCGGGCCACATCTTTCCGTTGATGGCCCAGCCCGGCGGCGTGCTGACACGCGCCGGCCATACCGAGGCGGGCTGCGACCTTGCGCGACTCGCGGGGTTCGCGCCCGCGGCCGTGATCGTCGAGATCCTCAACGAGGACGGCACGATGGCGCGGCGGCCGGACCTCGAACGGTTTGCCAAGAATCACAGCTTGAAGATCGGCACGATCGCGGATCTGATCCGCTACCGGCTCAAGAACGAGCGTTCGGTCGAGCGAATCCACGAGGAGCCGATCGACACGGAGTTCGGGCCGTTCAAGCTCTACTGCTACGAGGATCACGTCAACAAGAACCTGCATATCGCGCTGGTCAAGGGAGATCTCGATTCGGGGCTTCCGCCCCTGGTCCGGGTGCACATCAAGGATACGTTGCGCGACGTGATCGGCGTGCGCAGCGACAAGCTCGGCTGGCCGCTGCGCTCGGCGATGCGCCGGGTCGCCAGCGAATCTTCCGGCGTCATCGTGCTGCTGCGGCCCGAAGAGAGCCCGCGCGAATTCATGGACAGCCTGCGCCAGCTCGACGTCAAGCAGCCCGGCCTGCGAGGGCCCCGTGCGCCGGGCGCAACCGTGATCCGCACGTACGGCATCGGCGCACAGATACTCCAGGATCTCGGCTTGAAACGCATGCGCGTGCTGAGCGCCCCGAAACAGCTGCAGGGACTCGCCGCCTTCGATCTCGAAGTCACCGAATACGTCGACGGCGGCGAGTGATGCCGCTCTTGGGAACACAGGGACCCCACCATGCCGAGTGACCACAAGATCATCGAGGGCGAGCTCACGGTGCGCGACCTGCGCTTCGCCTGCGTTGCCGCGCGCTTCAACGATCTGGTCGTCGATGCGCTGGTGCGCGGGGCGATCGACACGCTGAAGCGCCATGGTGCCTCCGACAAGCAGATCGAGATCGTGCGGGTTCCGGGCGCCTTCGAGATTCCGCTCGTGATCCGCAAGCTCGCGCAGTCGCGGCGCTACGACGCGCTGATTGCGTTGGGCGCCGTGATCCGCGGCCAGACACCGCATTTCGATTACGTCGCAGGCGAATGCGCATCGGGGCTGGCGCGCATCGGTCTCGAGACCGGGCTGCCGATCGCGTTCGGTGTGCTCACCACCGACACGGTCGAACAGGCGATGGATCGGGCCGGGGGCAAGGCCGGCAACAAGGGCGCCGACGCCGCCCTCTGCGCGATCGAGATGGCGAATCTGCTGCGCCGACTGGAAACCTAGCGCGTGGCGACCGGGAACGATTCCTCCGCGGCGCGGCGCGGGCGCAGCCGTGCACGGCGGCTCGCCCTGCAGGCGCTTTATCAGATTCAGCTGAACCCGCGCAGCTGGCAGGACACGCACCAACAATATGCGGAGGATCCCGAGGCGCAGCGCGTCGATCGGGACTATTTCCGGGAGCTGGTCATGAGCATCGCATCGAACGGGGCGGTCCTCGACGAGGTGATCGCCCGCTTCAGCGAAATCCCGCCGGCCGGGCTGGATCCGATCGAGCATGCGGTCCTGTGGATCGGACTGCACGAATTGAAATCCCGGGCCGAATTGCCTTACCGGGTCGTCTTGGCAGAATCCGTCCAGCTCGCGAAGCAATTCGGCGCGACCGACGGCCACAAGTTCGTCAACGCCATCCTCGACCGGGCGGCCCGCGAACTTCGCCCGCAGGAATATGGCGGCTCGGCCGCCTGAGGTGGCACTTGAACGAAGCGCTGCACCCTGAGGACGGCACCGCCGGCCGGAAGCCGACGCAGGATCCGCTCGGTGAATTCGAATTGATCGCTCGTTTCTTCACGCGTCCCGGACGGGTTCCGGGCGACGCCGACAGCGAGCGGGATGCCGTGCTGCTCGGCATCGGCGACGATGCGGCGCTGCTGCGCCTGCCGGCCGGCGCGGACCTCGTGGCAGCGGTCGACACGATCGTGGCCGGACGGCATTTCCTCGCGGACTGTGATCCGCGGGCGGTGGGGCATCGCGCGCTTGCGGTCAATTTGAGCGATCTTGCCGCCATGGGGGCGAGACCCGCGTGGGCGACTCTCGCGCTGACGCTGCCGCGCGCGGATCCGGCGTGGCTCGAGGCCTTCGCTCGCGGGCTGTTCGAACTCGCGGATCGCCATCACGTCGCGCTCGTGGGCGGCGACACGACCAGCGGCCCGCTGACGGTGAGCCTGCAGCTGCTCGGCCACGTCCCGCGCGGCCGAGGCCTGCGGCGCGGCGGCGGTCGGGCCGGCGATTGGCTCGCGGTGACCGGCCATTTGGGGGACGCGGGGGCGGGTCTGGCGCTGGCGCAGGGGCACATCCTGTGCGCCGATGCCGCCGCCGCCGCGGAGCTGCGGCGCCGATTCGAATATCCCTGCCCCCGGGTGGAGTTCGGTCTGCGTGCGCGCGATCTTGCGACTGCGGCGATGGATTTGAGCGACGGGCTCGTCGCTGACTTGCCGAAATTGGCGGCCGCGAGCGGTCTCAAGGCGCTCGCTCACGTCGAGCGCTTGCCGCTGTCGCCGGCAATGCGGACGCTCGGCCTGCCGACGGAGGCCGAAGAGTGGGCGCTCGGAGCCGGCGACGACTATGAGCTGCTGCTCGCTTTTCCGCCGGAAAACCACGCCCGGCTGGCAGCGGCCGCCGCGCAGAGCGGTGTCGAGCTGACCGTGATCGGCGAACTGCAGCACGGCGCGGGAGTCTGCTGGACGCGTCAGGGCACGCCCTACGTGCCCCGGGTCAGTGGCTACGACCACTTTCGCTGAGGGCGATGGAACGCTGCGGCAGGCTAGACTAGTAGACCCGGGTCACAGTATCACCCGGCGGGCGCCAGTTATCCTCTGCGGCCAGGTATACGATCGCCATCCGCACGGTTCCCATTGACTACGTACCGATCCAAGAGCATTCCAAAGGGCCCCGGGGCGCTCACGCCGCGGCCGGACAAGATCGGCAAGTACGTGATCGTCAACGAGGTGGGTCGGGGCAGCACCGGCGTGGTTTATCTTTCGCACGATCCTTACTACGGCCGCGACGTCGCCATCAAGGTGTACAACGTCGATTCGAGCAGTGACGAAAGCCGCCAGCGCGTGGCCCGCAAGATGTTCCTCTCCGAGGCACACATGGTCGGCATGCTTCAGCATCCCAACATCCTGCCGATCTACGACGCCGGCGAGGAAAACGGACGCTGTTACATCGTCACGGAACACGTGCACGGCGCGCGCACGTTGGCGGCATACTGCCGTCCGGACAATCTGCTGCGCATCGACGACGTCGTGGAAATCGTCTACAAGGCGGCTCGAGCGCTGCATTACGCGCACAGCCGCGGGGTCATTCACCGCGACGTCAAGCCGAGCAACATCATGCTCACGCTCGACAGCGACGTGCGCATCATCGATTTCGGCATTGCGCTGGTTGCCGATTCCGACATCTCCCGCATCGAGGGCATCGCGGGAAGTCCCTCCTACATGTCGCCGGAACAAGTGCAGTCGATCGACCTCACGAACCGCTCGGATTTGTATTCGCTCGGCGCGGTCATGTACGAACTGCTGACCGGAACGAGGCCGTTCCGCGCCGGCAATTTGCAGAAACTGCTGCATCAGATCGTGTACGCGACGCCGCCGCCGATCCATACGCTCCGTCCGGAGATTCCCGAGGAGCTCGAGAACGTGACGGCCATGGCGCTGCTCAAGGATCCCGAGAAGCGCTACAAGACGGGTCTCGATTTTGCCGCGGAGCTCACCCGCGTGCATCAGAAATTGCGGGCGCACTATAACCGTATCGATCGACAGGAGCAGTTCGGCCTGCTGCGCAAGCTCAAGTTCTTCCATGAGTTCTCGCACGGCGAGATCTGGGAAGTGCTGCGGGCCAGCGCCTGGCAGGATTACGCGGATCGGGAGGAAATCGTCAAGGAGGGCGAGATGGACGACCGCTTTTACATCATCGTCCAGGGCAGGGTGGCCGTACAGCGGAACGGTAAGGCGCTGGGTTACCTCGACAGCGGCGACTGTTTCGGCGAGACCAGCTACGTGCGCGGCGCGAAGCGCACGGCGACCATTACCGCTGCGGCGGCCGTGACGCTCATGAAGGTCAGCTCGACCTTGCTGGAGCAGGTGTCGGCAGAGTGCCAGCTCCGTTTCAACAAGGTGTTCTTGCGCAGCATCATCGGACGCCTGCAGGGCCATTAGCATTAGCATCAGCCGAAGACGACGGTGGGGCTATTAACCGGCCGCCGTGCCCGCCCGCGGCTTCCCGTCGCGATCAGCCGGCCGCGCTAGCCAAGCGCCGCGCTCGGCCCGCGGCGATCAGCCCCCGGATCAGTCCGCCCCGATCACCTGGCCTCATTGATCGTGAGCTTCAGTCGCTCCGGCCCGCGGCGATTGGTCCGCCGCGATCGGGCCGCCCCGATCGGCCCGCGGCGATTGGGCCGCCGCGATCAGCCCGCCGCGTCGGCGACGCGCTTCACGCGCGGCCGCCACCAGGCATCGATCTGCGCATCGAGCGAGGCCAGGTCCAGCCCCGCCTCTTTCAGACCGTCCTCACGGGACCCGTGCGAAATTGCCCGGTCGGGAATGCCGATGTGCAGAACCGCGTTGCGGTGGCCGAGCCCATTCAGCACCTCGGCGACGCCGCTGCCGGCGCCGCCGGCGACGACGTTTTCCTCGAGGGTGATCAGGTGGGCGTGTTTGGCGGCGATGCGATCGATCAAGTCCTCATCGAGCGGTTTTACGAAGCGCATGTTCACGACCGTCGCATCGAGCCGCTCGCCGATCCGCTCGGCGCTCGCGAGCATGCTGCCGAAGGCGAGCAGGGCGAGCCCGCTGCGGCCCTCGCGCACCACGACGCCCCGGCCGAGGGGCAGCGCGTGCATGGCTTCCTGGATCGGAACCCCGGGTCCCGTACCGCGCGGATAGCGCACGGCCGACGGACCGTCCAAGCCGATGCCGGTGTACAGCATTTGCCGGCATTCGTCCTCGTTCGCGGGCGCCATGATGACCATGTTCGGAATGCAGCGCAGGAAACTCAGGTCGTAGCTACCTTGATGGGTCGCACCGTCGCCGCCGACCAGGCCCGCGCGGTCGACTGCGAACAGCACGGGCAGATTCTGCAGTGCGACATCGTGGACCAGCTGGTCATAGCCACGCTGCAGAAAGCTCGAATAGATCGCGACCACCGGGCGCGCGCCCTCGCAGGCGAGGCCGGCCGCGAACGTGACCGCATGCTGTTCGGCGATCCCGACATCGAAATAGCGCGCCGGGAACTTCTTCTCGAATTCAACGAGACCCGAACCTTCGCGCATCGCCGGGGTGATCGCGAGGACCCGGGGATCCACTGCCGCGATGTCACAGAGCCATTGGCCGAATATCTGGGAATAGCTCGGGCCGCTGCTCTTTTCCTTGAAGATCGTCGCACTGGCCGGGTCGAAGGGGCCCGGACCGTGCCACTTGATCGGATCGGCCTCGGCCGGGGCATAGCCCTTGCCCTTTCGGGTCACGACATGCAGCAGCTGCGGCCCCTTGAGGTCGCGCATGTTCTCGAGCGTCGCGAGCAGGGCGGATAGATCGTGCCCGTCGATGGGTCCGATATAATTGAGGCCCATCTCCTCGAACACCGTTCCCGGAAGAACCATGCCTTTCATGTGGGCTTCGGAGCGTCGCGCGAGCTCCCAGACCGTCGGCATCTGCCGCAGCACCTTCTTGCCGCCCTCGCGCAGCGTGGCGTACAGCTTGCCGGAGAGCACGCGCGCGAAATAATTGGACATGGCGCCGACGTTGTTCGAAATCGACATGTCGTTGTCGTTGAGGATCACGAGCATGTCGACGTTCATGCTGCCGGCATGGTTGATCGCTTCAAACGCCATGCCGGCCGTCATGGCGCCGTCGCCGATGATCGCGACCGCGCGGCGGCGCTCGCCGAGTGCAGCGGATCCAATGGCCATGCCGAGCGCGGCGCTGATCGAGGTGCTCGAATGGCCGACGCCGAAGGTGTCAAACACACTTTCCGACCGGGACGGGAACGGCGCGAGGCCGTCATGCTGCTTGATCGTGCGCAGCAGATCGCGTCGTCCGGTCAAGACCTTGTGGGGATACGCCTGATGGCCGACGTCCCAGACCAGCCGGTCATGCGGGGTGTCGAAGATATAGTGCAGTGCAACAGTCAGTTCGACAGTGCCGAGACCGGCGGCAAAATGACCGCCCATGCGGCTCACCGTATGGATGAGGTATCGACGCAACTCCTCGGCGACGGCGGGCAGCTCGTGGCGCGCCAAGGCCCGCAGGTCCGCAGGACTGTCGATTCTGGCAAGCAGCGGAAAGTCTTGGGCGATGGTCATGAGGCGGGTAGTTTACAGCGCCGACCGACTAAACTCGACGATCAACGACATAGTTCGCCAAAGCGGCAAGGATTTGTGCAGGCGCACCCAGGACTTCCAATCGCTCGCAGGCGCGCTCCTGCAGTGCTCGCGCGCGTTGTTTTGCCGCATCAACGCCGAGAATGCTGGCATAGGTTGGCTTCTCGCGGGCGGCATCTGCCCCGGTCTGTTTGCCGAGAGCCAGGGTCGTGCCTTCGACGTCGAGAATGTCATCCTGAATCTGGAAGGCGAGGCCGATGTCCTCGGCGTAACCGGCGAGTGCCGCTTGCGCCGAGTCAGACAGCGAGGCCGCGCAGGCCGCCGCCATGAGAACGCTCGCACGGATCAGGGCGCCCGTCTTCAGGCGATGCATGGCCTCGAGAGCATCGAGGTCGAGATCGCGACCGACCGCATCGAGATCCAAGGCCTGGCCTCCGGCCATGCCCGCCGTTCCGCTCGCCTCGGCAAGGATCTTGATCATCGCGAGCCGCGCAGTCGGCGCCGCGCCGTCACCGTGACTCTGGGCGAGGATCGAAAACGCGAGTGCCTGCAAGGCGTCGCCGGCCAAGATGGCCGTGGCTGAGTCGAAAGCGCGGTGGGTCGTGGGGCGGCCGCGGCGCAAATCGTCGTCGTCCATGGCCGGCAGGTCATCGTGTACCAAAGAATAAGAATGGATGAGTTCAACGGCCGCGGCGGGTGTGTCCATGAGGTCCGACCCGAGCCCCACAGCCTCGCCCGTGAAGTAAACGAGCAGCGGCCGCAGGCGTTTTCCTCCGCCTAAGACCGAATAGCGCTGGGCGGCGTGCAGGCGCGCCGGACAGAGCGCAGCGCTCGGCAACACTCCGTCCAGCACCGCCTCGATGCGCGTCTGGTAGGCACGCATTCGCGCTTCGATCATCGCAACGTTCACGTCAGGGACTTGAGCTCTCGGGCGGTTACTTGCAGTTATTATGACTCGTCGGGAATGAAGGGCGCGATGTCCGCAGCGGCGGCGCCTGCGCGCCGTTCGCCCGCGGCCGCCCCGCTGGCCGCCGGATCGCCGGCCCCCGCATCGGCGGCTCGCTTCAGCAGGATCTCGACCTTCTGTTCCGCATCCTTCAAGGCGGTCTGACACGTACGAGTCAACAGGATCCCGCGCTCGAACTCGGCGAGCGACTGCTCGAGGGGCAGGTCGCCGCGTTCCAGCCGCTCGACGATCGCTTCGAGGTCACGCATTGCCGTCTCGAAATCGACCGGCTTATTGGTCTTATCGCCTGTGTCGGACGCCATTGGGAGAAACGGTACACATGCGCGCCCGCAAGGTCAAACCGACCGGCCGCGGAAGGTTCGTTGGCTACGGTCAGCCGCTGCAGTCCGACCTGCCCGAGCCAAAAAATCTCGAGGTCGTGAGCCGCGTCACACAGACCCTGCGGAATCCGGCGTCCCATTGGATACCATGGCACCGAATGTTATGGCGCTCGCTAGATGGCGCTGGAGTTCCTCATTCCGCTCGAACGCCTAAAAAGCCCGAAATCTGGTCTTTTGGGCGGTGCACTGCTTGCAGCCGCCGCCTGCAGTCCCGTGCACCTGCCGCCGCCTGCCTTGAGCGATATGTTGGAAGACCGCGTGCTGCTCGACGGCATCATCTTGAAGTGCAACGCCGATCCGGCGATGTCCCGCGACGATCCCCAGTGTGCGACCGCGCGGATCGCCATCGCGCGGCTCGTTGCGCAGCGTGAAGCCGACGATACGGCGGCTCGTCGCGCAGAATTCGAGCGAAGACGGGAGCAGCTGCGTCAGGAGCAGGAACAGAGGCGCGCTGCCCAAGAGTCGGCCCAGAAGATCGACGCGTATTCCCTGCCGCTCGTTCCGGTCGATCCGGCGCAGCCCGCAGACGGTGCGGCAGCACCGCCCGCCACCGCGCCCGGCACGGATCGCGCGGTCAGCGAACCCGCGCTCCCCACGAATCCCTGACGCGTTCCACAGCAGGTTCGTGTCTGGAGGCGACCAGCCTACGGTCGATATGCGGGCCCGCACGCGCGAGCAGCGGCAGCTGGAGATGAATCCCTACGATCCTTTAGATCTGGCGTCGTGCGAGGTGACGCCCGCGGATCCGGCCGATCGCTATCGCCAGGCGCAATTCGCGCTCGACGTCTGAGGCGCGAGGTGGGCAGCGCGCGCAGCGTGTCGGAATCGAAATGAATGGCGCCGGCTTCGCCGCGCCGTGCCTCCGCCTTCGCCGCGCCGTGCCTCCGCCTTCGCCGCGCCGTGCCTCCGCCTTCGCCTCGCCTCTTGCATGGCGATCGGATTCAAGCAGCCAAGGTCGATCACCATGAGTACGCACGGGGCACTTCGTGCCCCCGCTTCACGATGACCGGGACAGGCCTCGCTCCGGTCCGACGTGCGGTCCTCGTCCCTGTTCACCTCGGGCCCGCACTTGCCTCGCTCTAGGAATGCGATGACTTGCGCGTGGATCTTTGGCCGCTATGGACCTGCGCGTTCGGGGGTTTCCACACTTTCGTCGTGAGACTTCCGCCGTATCCGCTCACTTCATTCCACGCTGGGCTGGTCAACGACAAAGAAATGAGGCACCGTAGGGGCGAGCGCAACCTCGCTCGGAGAGAAGCAAGCATGTCGAGGGGCATCTTTGATCAGTGACTTCTTCAAGGCCGCCGCACCCGCGGGCTTCGACCGGCGTGCTCGGGCATGGTCGGTGAAAGTGTGCGAGTTCAGCAGTACGTGATGGCGGATTCCATCCCAGAGCAGCCGACGTTCTCATCAAGTATCGATTGCCTGCCGTCCCGCTCCGGTGGGTCCGGATGCCGAACGAACCGTTCTATTTTCTGTCTGAAATATCGTAGGAAGTTGCTTACCGCCCGCCGGACGGCGCCTACGAGTCCGCTCTTGGACCCCTCGTATATACATTTCCGGCCGCGATTTTTGGCCTTCTCAGGTTGCTGATGCGCAACACTGTACGCTCGCGCACTGTCTTTCGCCCGCCTTCGGAGGACAAGTATTCGGGAGTAATGCAAAAGAACAATTTGAAGCTGTGACGGATTTGACATAGAACAGTACTAGGGGGGTTGGGCGCGATCACATTCAGAAGGAGAGCCGGAGTGCTGAAACTGAATCCAAGGTTTGCCGATTTGACGGAATAAGCCCAGTCGAAATACGAACGGAGGATCGAAGATGCAAGTATCACCGTTTAGAGCCGAATCCAAGACCGAGTCCAAGCCGGAAAATTTTCTCGACTCGCTGAGCGCGTACAGCAAGCAGCATCGCGCACAACGCTGGGAGGGCACGCTCGGCGAGTTCTTGAGCGACGTCCTTCCCACCAATCCTGCGGCATGCGCCCGCTCCAGCCACGAATATATTTGGGACATGCTGTTGTGGCATGGCCGTGCGACCCAGGGCACCGACGTGCAGAAGGCTCGCGAACTGTTCAAACGCGAGTTGTTCGGGGTCGACGAACCCTTGAACCGCGTCGTCGACTACTTCAAGGCCGCGGCGGCCGGTTCCGATGTCGGGCGGCGCCTGCTGTTGCTGCTCGGGCCGCCTTCGGGCGGCAAATCCACGATGGCCATTCTTCTCAAGCGCGGGCTCGAGGAGTACAGCCGTACCGACGAGGGCGCGCTCTATGCGATCAAGGGGTCGCCGCTCCGTGAATCTCCGCTGAACCTCGTCCCCACGAGCTTGAGGGCGGGATTTCGCGAGATCTATGGAGTGGACATCAGCGGGGAGGCGAGTCCCTGGGCCCGCGATTACGTCGATCGTCAGTGCGACGGCGACTACCTCGGTGTCCCGGTCGAGCGCATCTTCCTGTCGGAGGCCACCCGTTGCGGGATCGGCACGTATGCGCCGCATGATCCCTCGACCGCCGACATCGCGGATCTGGTCGGTTCAGTCGACTTGTCCAAGGTTGCGCAGGTCGGGGACGAAGGTGATCCCCGCGCCTGGTCCTGGTCCGGTGCCGTCTATGCGGCGAGCCGGGGAATGCTCGAGATGATCGAGATCCTGAAGGTCAAGCGCGAGTTCCTCTATCTGCTGCTGACCATGACCCAGGAAAAGAACGTCAAGGTCGCACGCTTTCCGCTGATCTATCTCGATGAGACCATCCTCGCGCACACCAACCTCGCCGAGTTCAACAACTTCCTGAAGGAGAAGGAGAACGAGGCGCTGCTCGACCGTATGGTGATCATCAAGGTCCCCTACGCCTTGTCGTACCGGGAGGAGTCGCGCATCTATAAGAAGCTCGTCTACGGTGCACCCGCCTTCCGCAACACCCATCTGGATCCGCACGTGCTGCACCTGGCGGCCGTGTTCGCGATATTGACGCGCTACAGCAAGCCGGAACGGGAGGGACTCGACCTCGCGAAGAAAATCCGGATATTTGCCGGAGAGGCGGTCGAGGGTTTTTCGGAGACCGAAATCGTGCGCTTGAAGACGGAGTCCCCGGAGGAGGGGCTGACCGGTGTGAGCCCGCGCTTCGTGATCAATGCGCTGTCCACCGCGATCACGCGCGGCAACTCCAAGTCCCTCACCAGCATGGAATTGCTGCTCGCGCTGAAGGACGCGATCGAGAACGACGCGCGCATGGACGCCAAGCAGAAGAAACAGTGGTTCGATCATCTCGTGACGGCACGCAAGGAGTTCTACAATCGCTGGGTCAAGGAAGACGTGCACCGCGCACTGTTCGCCTCCTTCCAGGACGAGGCGCAGCAGCTGCTCGAGAAATATCTGGACGAGATCGAGGCGTCGCTCGACCAGCGCCAGGTGACGGACCCCATGACCGGGGAGAACCGGGCGCCGGACGAGCGCTTCTTGCGCTCGGTCGAGGAGAAGATCAAGGTTTCGGAATCGGGCAAACAGTCGTTCCGGCAAGAGGTCATCCGCAAGGCGATGGTTGCGTTCAAGGCGGGAGAGAAGTTTCATCTGGGAAGCCATGCGAGGGTGCGCGAGGCGATCGAACAGTATCTGTTCGAGGAACGCCGCGACGTGCTGCGGCTGGTCACGTCGACGTCGAGACCCGACGACGACGCGCGACAGAAGATCTCCGTCGTGCAGGAGCGGCTCGTCGCCGAATACGGCTACGATGAACACAGTGCGCAAGAGGCGTTGAATTACGTCACGACGCTTTTGTCGCAGGAATAGCGAATGGCGTCATACCGGAAAGAGGTGCGACCATGACGATCGAGTCGACCGGGCCGGATTATCCGGCCATCAACGGTTGGTATGAATTGTTCTCGCGCGGCGCGCGGGATTGGCTCCGGCACAGCGACAAGATCCGCGAGGCGGTGCGCGATCACCTGCCGCAGATCGTTGCCGGTTCGGACATCATCAATCACGGAGCACGCACGGTCCAGGTGCCGGTACGCATGCTCGAGCATTATCGCTTCCGCCTGCGCTCCAACGGCGAGGGCTCCGGTGTGGGCCAGGGAAGCGCGAAGCCCGGCGACATCCTGGGATCTCCCAATTCGGACGGCGGACCCGGGCAGAAGGGCGCGGGCGGTCGCGAGCGCGGCGGGCCGGATCTGCTGCTCGAATTCAAGGTCGATGACATCATCGACTGGCTGTGGGACGATCTGCGGCTGCCGAACCTGCAGCCCCGCGTCGGACCGTCCGACGAGATCGAGTGGAAGCGGGAGGGCTTGGACCGGCGCGGCGCGCGTTCGCGGCTCGACCGGCGCCGCTCGGTCAAGGAGTCCGTCAAGCGCCGCGCGCTCGAACCCGGCGCACCGACCTTCACGGACGAGGATCTGCGCTTCCGCCAGCTGACCCGGCGGCGCCAACCCACGGTGACGGCGGCCGTCTTTTTCCTGCTCGACGTTTCTGCGAGCATGACGGAGCGCGATCGACAGCTCGCCAAGACCTTTTTCTTCTGGGTTGCCGCCGGCTTGCGGCGTGAGTATCAGGCGCTCGACATCGTGTTCGTCGCGCATACCACCGAAGCCTGGGAATTCAGCGAGGCGGATTTCTTCCGCGTGTCGGGCAGCGGTGGCACCGTCGCATCCGCCGGTCTTTCCAAGGTGCGCGAAATCATGCAGTCGCGGTTCAACCCGTCACGCTGCAACGTCTATCTATTTTACGCGTCCGACGGGGACAACGCGGCCGACGATCGGGCTCCGGCACGGACCGAACTCGAGGCCATCACGAAGCTCTCGCGCTATGCGGGCTACGTGGAGATTTCGCCGGGTGTGGCGCGCAGCATTCCCACGGAGCTGTCGCGCTTGTTCCAGGAGTCCGCGTCCGCCGGGCGGGCGAGCGGGCGCTTCGCCGTGACGAGCCCGGACGACATCGCCGGCGCCGTGCGGCATTTTTTCGCGGCAGAAGCCCGTGCGGCCGAGGCAGACTCCGCGGGAGTGGTCTGAAGATGGCACAAGACTGGCGCGGCCACGTTCCGCAGATCGAGGATTTGGCGCGCACGCTCGGGCTCGACTGGTCGCCGGTGATCTTCGACGCAGTGCCCGACAGTTTCATGACCGAGATCGCCGTGTACGGCCTGCCGGTGCGCATGCCGCATTGGTCGTTCGGTGCGCGTTACATCTATCAGCTCGTGCAGCGCCACATGGGCCATTCGCGCCTGTTCGAGGTCGTCTTCCCGGGTAATCCGGGCCATGCGTACCTTGCCGCCAGCAACGGGCTCGCGGAGAACGTGCTGGTCACGGCGCACGTGCTCGGCCACGCGGATTTCTCGAAGAACAACATGATGTTTCGTCGCTGCCAGGAGCAGGGTGCCCTGCACATCGTGGAGCATGCGGCGACCCATGCCCGGCAGATCGAGCGCAACATCGAGGCCTACGGACAGAATGCCGTCGAGCGCGTGCTCGATGCGGCACTCTCGCTCGAGCAGTACATCGATCTCGATCAGGCGCTGCGTCGCGAGCGCTATCCAGAGACAGTCGCGGTGCCCAAGGCGCGCGTCGACGACAGCTTCCGAAGCCGTTTTGCGTCCCTCGACGGTGCGCCCGTCGCGGCGCCCGAACCGCGCAAGCTCCGGGCCCCGATCCCGCCTCATCCGGAGCGCGACCTGCTCTGGTTCATCGCGACTTACGCGCCGGAAATGGAGAGCTGGGAGCGCGACATCTTCCTCGCGGTGCGCGAGGAGTCGTTTTATTTCTATCCTGTGTTCGCGACGCAGATCATGAACGAGGGCTGGGCCTCGTTCTGGCATGCCCGGCTGCTGCGGGAGGCGAACTTCATTCCGCAGGAGGCATATCTCGACGCGATCAAATGTCACTCCGACGTGGTGCGGCCTATCGCCGCCGGGGAACAGAGCGCTCTCGCGGTCAATCCCTATCACCTGGGCTTCACGCTGTGGGAGGAGATCGTGAAGCGCTGGGGCATCGACACGGCCCGCCAGATCCGGACCGAAGACGACGATTTCAGCTTCTTGCGCAACCATTTGACGCGCGAAATCGCCGAAGACATGGGCCTGTTCCGCTATCAACGGCAGTTGAACGGGCAGGCCAAGGTCGTCGCCGCGGATATCGAGGCATTGCACGAAGGGCTGCTCACGGACAAGTACAATTTCGGCGCGCCCAGGGTGTCGGCCGTGGAAGTGCGCAACGACGGGACCCTCGTGCTCCAGCACGACAACCGACTCGACGGCCGCGGCCTCGACGTGGAACGGACCCGCAAGGTGCTCGATTACGTGAAGACGGTCTGGCGCCGGCCCGTCGTGCTGAAGACCGTGGACGCGGCGTCGAAGCCCATGGAAATCCTGGCCGATCCCACGCTCGCTTGAGGGTCCCTGCTTCCCTTCCGGACGTGCCGCTGAGGTCTTCCGCGCCGCGGGACGGCTTGGAGGGCTCGGGGCGGCGCCTGGCTTCGGCCCGCTATTCGCCGGGCGGCGAAATGATGACCTGTGAACGCGTGCGCGAGCCGAGCGCCTCACCCGCACTCGGCGACCCGATCGCCACGTAGAAACTCTTCGTTGCCCGCCGCGAGGGGTCTGAGACGAGCGGAACGAGCAGGCGAACGCTGGCCGCTCCGGCCGGAATGCGCTCGCGCGTCGGTAGGGTCGACACATAATCGATGTCGGGCTTGGCTGAATCCGCCTCGGTCCACCATTCGAAACTGACCGGCTCGTCCAGATTGCCGCTGCGATGCACCGTGACTTTCGCGACGGTGTCGTGTGGCAGCGTTTGGTAGACGTCGGCCGACAAGGCAATCCGCCGCGCGACCGATGCGGCGCTCGCCGTGGTTCCCGCGGGGTCGGCCGGCGCCGGTGCCGGCGCGGGACCCCGCGCAGCAATTGCCGCTGGGGCATCAGCGCCCGCCGAAGCGTCATCATTCGACGCAGCGGAATTGAGCGCAGCGGAATTGGACGCAGCGGAATTGAGCGCAGCGGAATTGGGCGAAGCGGAATTGGGCGAAGCGGAATTGGGCGCAGCGGACCCACCGATAGAAGCGGGGGTTGGCACGCTGCCGGCCAATTCGGGCGACGCGACGGCCGCGGCGCTCGCGCCCACTGCGGGAACCCCCACCGTCACGGGGGGGACGAGGGCCGGTTCGGTGTCGACGGGGGCCTCCGCGGCGTCCGGCGGCACGGCCGCCGTGTCGCGCGTCCCGCCGGCAAGCGACGTGAGTACACCCCAAGACGGTCCTCGTGTCAGACCCAGCCCCAAAGCGACGGCGAGGGCGACTCCCAGCACAGCGACGACTGCGGCCGCAGGCAACAGCCAGGGCGCCGCGAAGCGTCGGGACGGGACGCCCCTCATGAGCGTGACCAGCGCGGGCAAACGCGCTCCCGCCTCGCGGAAGTCCCATCGGGCGAGCCAAGCCTCGAGGTCCGCCGGCCGGCTGTCGCGATCCCACGCGAGTCCGTCTCGCAGCAGGCGCCATTGCGCCGCAGACAGGCCCCGCGGCCGCCGTGGGCGCTTATGGGCCGCGCGCGCCTCCAAGGCGGTCATGCCCCGAAACGGATACTCGCCCGTGAGCAGGATGTAGGCGACGCAGGCGAACGCATAGATGTCGTCGCGCCACTCCGGCGGATGGCCCTCGAGCAGCTGGCAGCTCGCAAATTCGCGCGTGGCGAAATGCGGCGGCGGATCGGCCGGGCCGATCCAGGGATCGGACGGAAAGCGGTGCGATGCACCAAAATCCAGTACCCGCACTTCACCGGAGTTTGTCAGGAAAATGTTATGCGGCGTCAGATCGCCGTGCAATACGCCGCGCGAATGGGCGTGGCTCAATGCCCGGCCGATGTCGCGGATGATCGTGAGCGCGTGCGCCCGCGGCAGGGGCCGGGCGGCGCGGGCGTGCAGCACGGCACTCAGCAATGCGCCGCTCAACAGTTCCATCGTAAAGAAGGCAACTTCGCCGTCCCGATCGAACTCGAACACACGCACGATGTGGGGATGCGACAGCGACTGGGTGTTGCGGAACTCGCGCTGCAGTTCGGCGAGCAATCGCGGACGCTGCGTGACCTGTGTATGCAGGACCTTGATGGCGAGGCGCGGATCGACGCCCGGCACATCCGCCTGAAACAGATCGGTGGCTTCGAACACCGTGCCCATCCCGCCCCGGCCTAACACGCGGTTGAGTCGGTAGCGGTTGCGCAGCAGGTCGCCGGCAGAGACGGTCGGAGCGACCCTGCTCGTGTCCGCGGCCGCCGGTCGTGCCGAACCATTCGACGTCGTTACCGCCCACACCGCCGCCTCTGCCCACGCCAGATCGGCGGAGATCGGCGGATCGACCGGGCGCGTGATTTGAAGCGCGGGTTCGGTCACGGCGCTCACCGTACGGTCGGAGTGATCATTGTAAACTCGATCCTTTGTGCATAGGCTCGGCGCATAGGCTCGAATCCTCAAGTCGCGGGCGTGGCCCAGATACCCCGAGTTTAGTGGCTCCCGCTGCCTTAAGTCACATTCAACAGGACATTTATGCGAATGACCATGACCGGCACGGATGCCACCGCGGAAATTTCCGCGGCACTGCGGCGCGTGTCCCCCCGGTTCACGCATCCGCGGATCGCTCTGCGCAGTGTCCTGATCTATGCGGCCGTGCTGGGCGTCTGGATCGCGGTCACGACCGCTGCCTGGTTCGCGAGCGGGCTGGCGGCCTGGTCGGTCGGCCTGCTGTACGTGCTCTACGATACCTGGCTGCTGATTTACGTGGCACGCAAGACATACTTCATCCTGCAAGCGTCACCGTCACGGGTCGCGACCTCACCCCCCGTTGCCGGCGCGCCTGCGGGGTCCGCGGCCCGGACGCCACCGCCCGCTGCCGGGGCGCCTGCCGGACCCGCGGCCCGGGCGCGATTCCCCGCCGGGGCGGCTGCCGGAGCCGCGGCCGGGGCCCTTGCCGGGTCGCCTGGCGCTGCGGGGCTGTCTGTCGCGCCCGCTGCGGGGCTGTCTGGCGCGCCCGCTGCCGGGCTGTCTGCGGCGCCCAGCGTCGGGATCCTAATTGCCGCCTTCAACGAGGCACCGGCCTTGCCGACCACACTCGAGGCCTTGTTGCCGCAGCTCCGGCCCGGGGACGT
>Ga0116229_10006220_pt1 | contig 19288 bp, 11 predicted proteins | sample S1TSphgellanicum_3_FD_87313 | JGI IMG/M metagenome (GOLD analysis project Ga0116229, IMG submission 87313) | Host-associated microbial communities from peat moss isolated from Minnesota, USA - S1T2_Fc - Sphagnum magellanicum MG | ecosystem: Host-associated > Plants > Peat moss > Unclassified... | reverse complement strand
TTGTTTGACACCCTCCCCATTCCCCAAAATAGAAGCACAATCAGCTGGCCACAACGAACTAGCACCCACTAGCACACCATCCACAAGATGCCCGTCATTTGTGGATGAACCTCAACTGAATTAATGTTTGGTTTCACCTTCATAACCAATTTAGTAGGAAATAGGTCTCATATATAGGTAGATAGGTAAGAAAATAGGTAATATTAGGTGAGCAGATGGTTTATATATACATAGGTGAAAGCTGTTTTTACTACCTACCTACTGACTACCTGAATGTGGGTTGTTAATAGGCAGGTAGGGAAAAAAAAACAACTAAGCTAACCACCATGCTTAGCCGAGGGAATTGGAACCCAAAAAAAAACTGGTGGGTGTTGGTTCATTGTGGCCCAATCAACTTTCTTTTCCTAGATTATATCCATGAAATTTAAACTATGGTGAAAACATATGGGATAAAACTGAGGTGCTATTGGGAACACCATGGGGGAATAGCTTGGGAACTGGAAGAGCCCTTTGGAACCTCTTGGGAACTTGATGTAAACATGCAGGAACATCAGGAGAAAAATCCCTTCCTGCCCCCATAACCCAATAAAATAAAATTGGGTCCACTAGAGTGCATGTTGAACCTTTTCATCATTTGCTTGAAATTTTTATTTTCAAAATTGTTTATCACCATTTTTGACTTGGGTTAATACATGTTCATAAGAGCGTTGGTACAAATTTTGGCCAATTATGTGGAAAAGTTTGCATATGAGCATGTAGAATGGTTGGATATGCATGAAGTCATATTCAAAAGTTGTTTGGTTTTTAATATTTGTGTCTATAAGTAACCGACAGAGGGGCATTGAGTGATTATACATATATGTATCCATATCAACAAGGTTTCAGCAAGTTTGATATTTGTATCCTACACAAAGGTTTCAAGGATTCTAGATATGATTTTGTTATTCGTATCTAGGAGTTAGAGTTAAAGGGTTTAGAGGATGTTAAATATGGCTTCTCATTGTGAAAGTGGGGGAGCAAGCTTTACAATTTCATAGTTTGTCATTATAAGAGGCAAGCTTTCACATGAGCATGGAAGTTGAACATAGAGCTTAGAACTTGGAGCGTGAAAAGAAATTCCCCCTAAAATCATGCACAATTAAACTTATGGGAATATCTTACCAACATATGGCAATCTATGATGGGCAACATATGGGCAATCCATGAATCATAAGTAAACAAAATGGAAACCGATTTAGAAGATTATTTTGTTGATTTAAAACATATTCTTTTATTTCCAAGTGGCATTGGCACCAAATGCCTAATAATTAGTTTTATCACATGTGACCATGGTATGAAAGATGATAAAACTAAATGCCTCTAATGAACTACACTATCTCTAACCCATTCAAATATCTCACTGCAATAACTTTTTGATCTCATTGATATTCAATATATGTTGGTTGATGAAACCATCTATCTTGTGATCACAAAACATCCTAGTTCTAGAGATGAAATACAACTGTTTACAAGGGATTTCTCTCTTCTTGAAGGTTGTTAACATAAACACAAAGTTAGGACAAGTGCAATTGGGGATCACTTCAATTGTCACTTCATATGCAATAGTAATCATTCCACAATGACACTCAATTGAGTAAACATGCCCATATCCAAAATTAGGAACATCCTTCATTCACAAAATGGTAACTATTAGGGTGTTACTAAATAACCACTTACTATTGTGATCCTTTCTAGGTGGAGCACAATTCATGATTTTGTTGTCATGTTTTGGAGTTGGAATGTCATTTCAATTTATATTCATTATGAAAAAATCATGAGTATTGCAACTAGGCTATCTAGTTGTAATCTAGTTGTATCATACACTTTTTAGTTACATTGTACAAGTTGCAACAGACATAATTTTCTCATAGTGATTGATAGCCACCACCTTTACTTGTTCACACCTAGTAAGACAAAATCCATCCCCTTCCAAGAATGCCACCTCCATGCAAGTGAATCTTGTACCAATGAAAATTGGCTAAACATTTGGAACTTAAGGCTTGCCCTTCACAAAATCTTAAAGATTTCCTAGCACACATTGATCCTTATCATTAGGGAAAACCACATTATTTTTAAAATAGCCTCTTTATTAACTGCAAGTTTGAATTGATCATGAAACACAAGGGTTGAAGTGTAATATGAAAGTTTTGCTATTTTGGCTTCACATTTGTGCCCTTTAGATTGGATGGCTAAACAATGTACTTTTGAGTTGACAATCAACCTTTGCAATGTGGAAAACTTCTTGATTACATGTGGTTTTAAAAATATCCAAGGCCTCCTAACCATGAACACCTAACCTTGATGGAATCCCATTTCGTATAAGGGATTTTGGATATTCATGTACAATGTTCTCTTACACCTTCATATAATTAGATTACCATGGCATTGAAATATTCAATTTGTTAAGGTGATGTGAATCTTGAAGAGAACTAATCATGGTGTTGAATTTCCTCTTGTAATAACCAAATCTCTCTTCACCTTCCAACCCAATTGAATTACTATGCAAAGGACTACCAAAAAGAAAATTTGCAATTGCTTATGTTATTTTCTTGGGGTCACCAAATCAATGTGTAGCTTTTAGACGTAACTCCATTTGATTTGGTCTTGTTCCTTTTAATATACCCATCAAATTCATTATATCACAAATTTGCTACTTGAAAGCTTTGACAAGATCATTAATTGTTGCATTAGAAATCTCCTTGCCTTTTTTACCAAATTGTTACAACCAAATGTTGTGAATTATTTTGGACAAGTTACCAATAGTCATGTTGGCATCTTCTTCAATTGTCAAGCCCTTCACATGAAAAAATTCAAAATTTAAACATGAGATTATGTGATGACATAACATTCATACATTGAACATGTATGATTTAACATCTAGTTAAATTTGTGAACAAATAGGAAATGAAGTAGCTAGGGACAAAATAAGGGCTATCTTATCGATATAGTCTTATGGATATAGTCATAAGGGGTATCTTTTTTCTACTAATGAATGTTATCTAATGGGCCTTGTCTAAAATTCCCATGTTTTAAAGCTAATACAAGTTTTTTGATGTTGGGTGAAAAAAATGTCGAAAATTTGTCCATTAACCCATGGAGATGTACCCCTTGTAACTTTCTTATGCTTGATTGACCACAATTTTTTGATTCAAGACTTGAAAATGTCCTACTCAAAACCAAAGCTATAACCAAAGTGGTCATTATTGGATTTTTTCCATTTCCAACCACTAAAAGAAAAACATGTATTTTCGACTAGTTTTTGCAATTAAATTTTAGTTGCAAGAAACATTTTGCAACTAAAATCCTTTTAGTTGCCTAAGACAAGTTACATGTGATAAATTAGTCGCAAATGACAAAGGGTATTATATGAAAGAAAAAATCAACAAATTCATTTCATCCTTTGACTCCATTGTATATGTATTGTCACATGCGACTAAGATGCAATTATTTTGGTCACATTGAGGGCAAATGATGTGTTGCCACGTGTTTTAATATTTTATTATTTGTATTATTATTATTATTATTATTATTATTTTGAAATAATCTAGGACATTCAATTCAAATACTTGAATGATCTTATATCATGACATGTGGCCCAATGTAAATATGCCACGTTGCATTTAAAAAATATATATTAATATTAATATTAGGTTGGTAGGTGCCTAGGTAGGTACATAAATAGGTGCCTATAAACCTAAATTACATATCTACCTACCTACTTAGGTAAAAAAAAAGATAGGTAGGTTCTATTTTCCTAAGTTAAATACTTACTCATATAGGTAGGTACTTAGGTAGGTAGGTACATAGGTCGACCTAGGTGGATAGATTAAATTAAGTACCTACCTAGGTAGATAAATAAATAGGTTGGGGAGGTAAGTACTTTAGAATTGTGCATAATTTGTTTTTTTCTTTTGGGTTCAGCCTTTTGATTAATTCATCACATGTGCACAAATTTCTTAATGTGAAATTAGATGACCACATCCCCTTGTTTATATAATGTTCAAAATAGGAATTAAGAACAAATAATATGGGATAAATTTTGAAGTTACAACGTTTTCACAAACTAAATTATAATTCTAAAACTTTCTTCATGCCTTACTTTTTTAGTTTTTAGATTTTTAAACAATTCAAGTACTAGATAATTAGATAATCATTTAATTAATAACGATTGAATTTATATATATTTAAATTATAAATTATACACTACAAATAATCAGTATTCATTATCAACAACTTAAATAACCAATAAATATTTAATATTTAATAAATTAGCTATCTAGTTACTGACAAATTATTAATATTTAACTCATAAATAATTAAATAACTAAAATTATTCAAAAATATTTTATTACTTTTTAGAATCTGATCGAATTATATATAATATAATTAATGTAAAACTAATTTAATGTTTATAATTTAAAAATTAACTATTTTAAATGTAAAAAATATTACTAATGAATCAACAATTGCTATTAGAAAAGGAATTTTTACACAATTTTTTTTAAATTATTATTCAACTAACTACATTACTTATTGTATAATTACATTTATTTTTGTAAAAAATATGATACATCAAGTAATTTTTTTTCTCTTGGTAATTATTAACTATAAATAGAATAATTTGTTAAACATAACATTAATTTTCATAATTACTATAAAATTACTATAAAATATTTATCATAGATGATTAATCACATAATTTTTTTAAATAATAATATTACATAATAATTCATGAAATTAAAATAAGTAAAATAATTATTTAAACCACACTATAATTTTTACAAAATTTTAATTCAGGCTTGAAATTATAAATTATAAAATGTGAATAATTATGCACATATGAATTAATTCTTATCTAAAGTAATTACAATGATTTTAAAGTAATGTCACATTAATTACATTAATCAATTTCTTCTAATATAAGAATATAAATTATATAATATACAAATCTATGTTATAACAATAATAATTTTAATGTAACTTAGATTTAATAAACATAATCATTTATAATCATTCATAAAAGTGATTTATTATGGATAACACTAGTAGAAAAAACCTTTAAAACTCAATCAATAATGTTTTTGAATTAAAATATAAAATTAAAATTCCAAAATAGTAATTCAGAATTCAAATATCAATTTTTAGATCAAATAATTTTTTTGAAGTTAAATAACAAATTTCAGAATTGAAATGTCAATTTTCAGATTCAAATAATAATATTCAAAATAAAAATGTCCAATTTAAGACTCAATTAATAATTTTCTCAATTAAAATATTAATTTTGAGAATCCAAAATAATAATTTGGAATTCAAATTTCAACTTTCAAGTCAAGTAATTTCTTAAAATTTAAATTTAAAACTTCACAATTCAAATATCAAATTTCAAGTTCAAATAAAAATATTTAAAATCAAAATGTCGATTTTTTAAACTCGATCATTTTTTGGAATTGAAATTTCAAGTTCAAATCAAATGATTATTGAAAATTTAAATGCAAAATTTTCAGAGTTGAAATATAAATTTTCATGTTCATATAAAAATATTCAAAATTAAAATGTCTATTTTATAATTAATTAATAATTTTCTGACTTGAAATATTAATTTTTGGATTCAAAAATATTAATTTAGAATTCAAATATCAAAATTTAGATCAAATAAACCTTTTTGAATTTATATTGAAAATATCATATTCAAATCAAAATTTGAAATTCAAATAATGTTTGAAACAATTGAAATAACAATTTTCAGAGTCAAATATAAAGTTGCAAATTCTATTTTTTAAAAATTAAAATAGTAGTTTTCAAATTTGAAATATCAATTTTCAGATTTGAATAAAAAATTCAAAATTCAAATATTAATTTTGAGATTCATTATATGAACAATATACATATGTATGCATATTATATATATAGTTTTAGTACATACATTAAAATACAACCCTATATCATTGTAGAATACCTTTAGGATGTAACTAATTTGGTGATTATTGTGACTAATGGGACATATCAACCTATTAATGGATGAAAATAAATGTAAAATCAATCCAACCAGTAGAATAAAATTTCTAATAGTTACATCATAGTTGTGAGAATGACCAAAATAGTTGAAATTTGATCTTGTAATTGTAAATATTCCCAAATCTACTCGCAAACAAATTGCATGTAGTCGTAAATGGAGTGGTTACATTTTTGATAATTTCTACTAGTGAACCTCACCAATTCTTTTATAATTGCAATTGATTCATGACAATCATTAAGTGAAATAAGATGATAGTGTGAGCCAAAGTGGATGCATGCTTTGGTCGTAGTTGGTAACTTGTGCACAAGATTTTAGCATTGCAAATGTCCACACAAGAAGGGGGATTCTTGCAATACCTATAAACAATTATGGAATGTATAGGTGGCACATGTTTAGGTTGAAAGGAATTGTCCATTGCTCTTTCCCGATGAACCTCATTGATTCTTCCATTTCGCACTAAACTTGGGTAATTTTCAACTAAACAACACAAATGACCAACACAAGTTGTTCACTTAAAAGTTAATGCATCGTAATTTTTTATATTGGTTATTTTCACTACACATTAGTTCTAATGGAAAAGTGGGGTGTAATTCACTGGCGTAATTCACTATGGGACCTTAAAAATTAAATACATTCATTGCACCTTAATGATTTCACCTTAGATCTACTAGTCAAATGCACCACTAACATTTCCACATAAGATTTGAAATAATATCCTATGATTACATTCAACTATGTAGTCATTTAGGACGTCTAGTGATTAATTTCTTAGTTGCAAAGGACAAAATTCCTTCTAGTGACTCTAAAAAAATTATGGGGTGAAAGCACATGAAAAAGTATACACATGTGCCAAAAAGCTCTTGGAATAAACCCAAAAACAGTATGAGAAGCATGCCATTAGATTGTAAAGGCATGTGGAATTTGAAGTTGGGCAACATGTGTGATTTAACATCAAAGACTTAAATGTTTGATGAACTAGCCTCACGTTTCACTACCAAGTATGTGGGGTTGTATGAAATGAATGTGAAGCGTTCTCTAAAATGCCATGCAAGACATTTTAATTTTTCTCACCAATTGCAACATAATTATAGATGATCCAATGGTTTTTTTAAAAAATTCTAACATAGTATCAATAGTTAACATTTCCAAAAAGATTTAGGAATAAATGGTGACATGCTCCTAGAACCTATTTAAATAGCAAAAATGATTGAAAAAAAGGGTACCAAACTAGAAGTTAAATCAAAATGTGTTCTAAGAAAATTATCATAAATTGGCCTTTTTAACAATTTTTTTAATTTTTTGAATTTGTGCAAACTTTTGCAACCAAACAAAAGGATATATAAAATTTAATTTCAATGGCCACTAGAAAATAAAGCTATTTTCCATACCTATAGTCCACATGTTGGGCCACAACAACTAAACATGATATTGTGTGTGCATTATTCAATCATAAGAATTCACACAACATCACCTATCTCATGCCACAATAAGCACACCCCTTCACAATACATTAGGATCTAGTATTTTTCAATTGACACACCTTTTTATGATGGATTTCAAAATTAAACTAATGAATTATGTTACATGTCATATCATGGATATGGTTTCACATTTTACTAGAATGGTGATTTCCAAACATAAATACATTATTAAATTGAAAATTAAAAACAATGTAAACATTAACCATTTATGTGACAAACACATAAATTAAATCTAATGTGAGCTAAATGTCCAAAGAGATCATAAAGGTTCAACCTAGCACTAGAAGAACCATTTTGTTTGTACAATCTTTTTTATAACTTAAAAGTTGTAAACATTGGATGTTGCACCTTCTATGAATGTAAATTGAACCTTAGATCACAATTTTTATCACACTTAAAGCATCTTGATTGACAAGATAAAGTGGCATGTATTTCAATTTCCAAATGAAATCAACATCATATTGGTGTGAAAATGGGCTTAATTTTTTTATATTTGTCCCAAATAGTGTGAGTGTTAAAAGACTTTGAAAAAGAAAATGATGGCTTTTGGTTGGGTGGCCATAAGAATTGACCACACACATATCAAGGAACTCATTCTTTGTACATTTTATGAAACATGTACATGAGATAAATGGTTTTTTTTTATATGCTATGAATTAATAAAATATTTCATTAAAATAATATAGGTATATTTTCATAATTAGTTTAAAACACTTATCAATATTTAAATTATTTTTATTTATTTTTTTGTAATTAGTTGCACCTTACCATTTTTTGCACACTATTTCAAAAAAATAGAAATAACTTCCCTAAACCACGCATCATTACAACAAAAAAGTGTCCTTTTCAACCAAGTGAAATGACTTGGATTTGTAACTTCTATCTTAGGCTTTTCAACTTCCATTTTGACTATTTCCTAGTGGTTTTTTTAGTCATGAATGGACTCTAGTCCAAAAGACCATGTCATATTTACCACATTTTTGCATAGTGATAGTAAGTTTGGAAGTTGTTAAACCCAAGTTGTTTAACATAGTTGAAAAGCACACGTTTCATTGAAGTGCACAAATAGCTATTAATTGATCAACCATTATGATTGGCCCATGTGTGGCATTTGAATGTTCCATTAGTGTGTATTATCCAATATTTGTTGTTTATAAAATGGCAAGGCACAAACATTTAACAATAAATTTGGACATGTGAAATAATTATATTGCCTCAAATACATTGTATTGTTAAATTTCTTCACTTTAGAGTATTTCACCTGACATTTCACATCTTAAATAACAACCAACAATTTTCTTCATTAGGATTCATATATATTCATGGCTTATTAAAAGTAGTGTTCCAATTATCACAATGAGGTCAAAATAATTTTTTGTTTTAATAAAAAAATTGAATCACTTCTTCATAATGTCATTTATATGGTCACCAAGATTAAGCTTGAAGTCACGTGGTCAAACCAACCCCTTGTGCAAAAACTTAAGATTATTCCAATGGGAATTGTGAAGTGTTTTGCACTCCCCACTTGAATGTAAATTATTTACATCTTTTGATTTTGGGGTGTAACCAATGTCATAGTTCCTTGTTCAACATTCTTATCTAATGAAAATTACTAAAAAATGTACATATTAAAATAAAACATAAGCAAACCAAGTGAAAATCCAAGGTTAACAATAAGTTAAGACTTTCACCCCCAATCCTTCAAGCACATATTTGCACTCCTCAACTTCATAAAACAAACGTAAATTACTTGCACATGGTCAAACCACATATGGGTTAATCCCCCACTTGAAATCCAATCCTATACAAACTCTCTACTTAAGGCCATTCTCATCCACTTAAAGCAATAGGGTCTCCTCCCATGATAGACTTTCCATTTGGTCCACAGATTCATTGCCCAAACTCCTTTAATTTTGGTCATTTTCAAAAGAATGTGCATATGTCCTTTGAAAAACCCTCTGCCCAACTTGGCACACCTTTGTGCCGAGTGACAACCTACTTTGCCGAAAGTTGAACCCATATTGAAATTCACATCATGCAACCTATGCTAACACGAGGGCTACCCCATGGTGGTCCCAACATGTGCCCCAACTAGGCGAAGTCACATTTGACATCTCCTAGAAAAGCATGTCATTTTTCCCCATTTTAGAGATCTCAATATCCTCATTGATGTTTTTCTGAATAGTCCATCCTTCAATTTGTTTGCTCAACACATCTCCCACAATCCCTTATTGGGGTTAACTACTCTTCGAATCATGAAAGTCCATTCATGTTGTATCATTGTTTTCAACACAAAAGGAATTCTAGCGAGGTGTGCACATGAGGCATGCACTTTTTTTACCATACCTTTCTATAACCAACTTTTTCCCCCTTGCAGCCTCACTTCATGTTGGAATCCACTTTGGATCTAGCTTAGCAACCTTGGCCACCACACCAAACGAACCTATTACAAATGTGTTAATAAATAGTGTTGAGCCGAGTTTTACGACTCAAATTCCTATTTCCCATTCAAAATATGAATCATAAATTCATGCATGGCAAGTTTTATTTTATTTTATTAAGAGTGTGTGACTTTGTTCACATCCACCACTACCCTAGTTTTGCTTGATTTAACCTTGGAGGTTTTTTGAATTTTGAGTCCAACTCCTCAAGTCCATGTCTATTGGTTGCAATCACTTTGCATTTTCCAACCATTTCCTTGTCCCATTGACCTTTAACCTTCTTGCCGCCAACCAAGCTCATGAGAACCCTTACCCCTTTTTGTTTGAGTTTTTGTTGGTTTCGTTGGATGTTTTCCCCCACTTTAGAAAGGTTGGTGCCTTCATTAGCACTTGGGTGATTGATGGTTGAATTTCCTTTTTTGAAGTTTTTTTTTTGGTCCTTTTCACCCTAGTTTATGCCCCCTATCTTGTTCAAACTTGGCCACCATATCAAATAGGTGATGTAAGTGTGAATTGCCTTTTTGTGGTGGCAACCTTTATGTTTGACCAAATATACCTTGCCTTTTCAACTCATTTCCCTAGTTCCAATGATGCCTTTTTATTTCATTAGCAAACCTATGTTTAATGACATCAACTTCTAATCACATTTGTGTTTCTAGTTTGGTTTCATTTCATCTCTAAAAATAACTTTAGGTTTGAAATGTGAAAAGTTGGGTGTGCCACAAAACTTGTCAACAAGTTCAATGTATAAATTAGCTTCCACCTTGGTACCTTGCATGTGGTGAGCTACTATCTTACACCTAAAGTTTTACATGCAACTTTTATTGTCTTGCAACAACTACCTTCCAACAAGCTACCATTTCTAGAAAACTAGTTCTAAAATGTAACACACAAGATATAATACATTATTATGATAACTATAATATTTTTCATCAAACTATAATAAATTATTATCATTCAAGAAAGAAAGTAAAACAAAAAAAAAGATGGAAAACACCATGATACACACAAGACCTACAATATCCAAACACCACTTGCATTACTCTTCCTTCATACAACCTTTCTCTCTTCCATTCCTCCAAAGTTCTTCATACTAGAATGATAGGGGTCCACTTCCAATCCCCCTTCATAAGACAACATAAGGTCCACATGTTTCCCACCAAAATAGGCTCCCTTTATTTTAATCCATTCACAAATCCTTCCTAATGATTGGTAAACAAATACCAATCATTCATTTCCATGGGCCAACTAATCCTAATGGTTTCATCCTCAAGAAAAACTAGAGGATGGTAAGTAATCTACCATTGCCCATAGGACTAATTAATCTAGGTGGAATTTCTACCCTTAACATCCCTCATTGGTGTAAAAAAATCATTTTCAATAATTAAAAGATTACACCTAAGTAAATTACATAAGAATTTTAACCAAGGGGTAAACTTTCAATGTCACCCTATTGCCATCAACATCCATTGAACTTTCTTTGCATATTATTGTTGCCTCCTTATGCGTGATCAAGGTATCTTACTTCATATTAACAATGGCAACATGAAAGTAAGGTAATAATCCTCCCCTAAAGTAGTCAGCAATTGGTAATATGCCTTAAGTTGGAGGCAATTTGTTAGCTTCAAAATCCTCTTGTAATATTCTTCTACAGCCTCATTTGGACCTTGCTTGATAATTTGCAAAATCATGTAAACTTGCTTGTTCATCCATTTGTACATTGTGATATTGCTTACAAAAGGTTTGTTCTAACTAGGGTTTTTTTTTTTCCATTTTCTCCAAGGGGAATGGCTACAATGTGAGTGTGATGGTATGCCTAGGTGGCTTTATTTTTCAAAGCATGTGAATCCAATTGGCTACATAAAAAATATTTTCTTACATTTGGCTATCTTAAGTAACATATGTTCATAAACTTGTGGCAAGGACCTAAAGTTTGTTGTATGTTCATGTGGCTACATTTTTAATAGGTCTTTGAGTTCATGTGGCTCCCAAATTTTGTAAGGTATAAAATGGGGGTGATAGATGCTGCCAAAGTTTCGAAACCACAAAATTGGGGAAAAAATTAAACATTGCTAGGAACCATTTCATCTTGTTTATTCATCCTACCTATTTCCATCCTCATATGAGGCACATGATTTACCCTCCTTAAAAATGGCATAGAAATATTTGAAAAAATGTATAGGCACCAAGTAAAACTGAGAAAGGTCTTGAAAATGGTTCCACATTCCATAACAAATCCCATTGCCACTTGCTACTATATGTCCCCCATTTGTATGTAATATCTACAAAAGAATAAAACATTTTTTAATAGCATATGCCAAACAACATTAAAAACATTTGTTGAAGAAGATTATAGAATGAAAACATAAGGTTTATTACTCACCCTGAATGGAAAAAATGAAATTTGGGGTTGGACATGTGCAATAATTGTTGTTCAACTTACCACCTTTTCATCCCATCCTTGTTAACAATGTGGCTTACCACATGGATTAGCCACCCATATCCATTCCAAACCAATGAGTTACCTATTGTGATATGTTGTTACAAATTCTGCAATTTTTTCTAAACATCCCTTTGTTTGGACTAAATTTTTTTTGTTTGGATATTCCAATGGTTTTCTTGGTTCCAAAATTGCACTCAATTCCAAGAACTTGCAAAACCAACTTAAAGCAAAATTCGTTAATAAGATTTCATAGCACTTCAACAAAACCCCATTTCAAAGTCATTAAGCAACTCTAGTAGCCTTGAAGGATTTAGAGTAGAAAAACTATAGAAATAAGTGAGGAAAATACCATAATATTATCTATGAAATATTTCAGAAAAAAGAACGTTGGATATCATATTAGACATAAGAATTAGTAGCACATCCAACCCTCAGAACATTTTTCCACAACACCATTCACATCATTATGGAACTTAAGGGAGAAAATTTATATAAGGTCCCTTTGTACAACATCATCATCTAGAAAGCTTTTGTCAAGTCCCATATGCACAACAAATGATAAAAGGATGAAGCTTACCATGTCCTCCTCCATTGGTATGGTTCCATTAGTAACATCAACAAATTTTGAACCCCATCAACCTAGTAGCATGAGGGGGATTTGAACCCCAATCCACTTAGGATCATGCCCAAATTGCAAGTCACACCCCTACCTACACCCAAACCCTAATTAAATAACATGCAATTTTTATTTAAAAAAACCCTCTAGTAACAATAAAAATGGTAATATAATTATGACAATTAACAACCAAGATTAGGTTGTCAACATTGATGAAATGCAATTAATGGAATCAACATAGTATGAATCATAGTCCAATAACAAAAAGCTACCATCCAAAGTTCATAAGATTATTTATAGAGCTTCATACAAAACTAGTATAAAACCAAAAAATAACCTTAAAGTTGTAAACCTATATAAGTAAACCCAAAAAAGATGGCAAACCTGCATAAAACCTACTCTATCATCCCATAATGATGTTGTTCTTCCTTCAGTGCACAAATTGAAATGTAAAATAGGAATGTTTCCAAGGAATAAAATTCTTGGGCATACATGCGAACAATTAGATCCAAATGTGAAATAAGCCGATTCCAAATCTTTGAAAAATCACAAAGGCAAGGTTGGAGAATGTTTGTTCATCGTCCACACTTCCCAACACCATCACCATGCAAAAACACACCAATTTAAACCATTCATAAATGTTCTAATTCAAAATCCCACTTGTTCCAAACCTTTCTCACAATCTTGATGTTGGGTTGCAATCATGCAAGGGTTGCATGGCAACTTGACAATGGTTTTGCATTGTTAACTTAAAAAATGAAAATTGTTGATCAAGGATTTGAGGGTTTAACAACAGCCCAACAAACATCCCAAAAGTCCCCAAGTTTTTCGAGTGGCCATAATGTGCTTGAAGAAGGGCCATGTGCCCTAGAAAAATGATCTCAACTTCTGGAGCAAGCCAATATTGAAAGTAAATCACCCCACTTACATTTAATAACTCTTGTGTTGGAAATCACTTTTCCAATTCAATAATCAATCCTATTGCAACAAAAGAACATTATTCTTTCACGAAAGTAACAGTCTTAGCCCAAGCCTCCTTGGAAACAAGACTAATAGCACCTATGGTCCGATTGGTGACATGTAACATATACAGTTTGCCGCCAATGAAGAAGGCAACATATTCATCTTGAAATGCAGATTCTTTCCACCATGTCAAGCACAACTTGTCATTGATGTGTTCAAATAGCTCAAGGAAAAGGCTAAAATGCTTGGGGGAAAACTTGATGTCAAGTTCATAATACATTTCTTGTAGGTTTGTTTCACAAAGCTTGAAAGCAACCACAAAATCACAAATGAATGTATGGTATCCTTATGTAAACTTGGACAACCCTTGCACCACTTCCACTAAGGGCAAAACACAAGCAAGATTGCGTAAGGTTTCGACATCGCACAAAAGTTCATAATTGACTTTTACAATTACAATAATTATAGAATCGTCAACCATCTTCACAATTAATGGTTTGTACTTTTGTAAAACACATTTTTAGGGTGATAACATAGAAATCTGACAAGCTTTAATATTCTTCAAAATCTTGTTACTTTGCATTCAAGGATTTCTACCAACTTAGTAGTCTCAAGGTGGTGTTTCAGGCTAAGAACAAAGTAATTGTACATAGAAACCAACAAACTTTCAATCTTTGACACCAAGCTCAAAAATTTAGTGTCTAAATAGCCAAGTTTGTGTGATGTGCCATGCAATGCACACCACTCACAAATGGGGCATGTTTTTTGCATAATTTGGGCTATGACACCATTCTTCACACCCTTCCATCAGCCCCAAAACAAACAAGTTTATTTGCAAAATATATTTCACTCAAACTTCCAAATTCCATCAAACTTTTCACAATGAAGGAGGTCAAATTGTCAAAAGTTGTTTCATCTACCACACATTGCAAGTTCAGCAAAATTGGGACCCTCTTGCATTCTTTTGTCACATACACATGAACAGACAACCATGATTGGTTGTCTATGGTTGTGACCTCATCATAACTCATAAAAATAAAAAGAGACTTTTTGCACAACAACTTTTGTGGCCTACAAGACAACATTGTGGATCACTTCTACCATGGTCTAGCCAATGGAATTGGACCAATGTTTGTAGGGGCAATTCTCCACTATCAAAAACTTGAAAAGCCCCTTCAATCCTTCAAAATCTATTGTGGGATGGCCTTGTTTGAGAAGATGCCAAATTGCCACAAATTGGATGTTTGTTTTTTTCCTTTTTGCCTTGCCCCCATTCTCAAGTTGAACAACAACCGTGTCCAAACCTCTGGCAACAAACAACTTCTCATTTTTCACATGTGAATTAGTAGGACAAATAAAATATTGCCCCATAACAACTTTAGGTTTGGCAATTATGCATTTTCGCATCCTTGAATGTTTGATCAAAGAATCCAATTTTGGCACCAATAGTTTGTCCCTCCCTTCTACTTTAAAACAAACCCGACATTTGACCATGCACATCTTCCCATCCTCTCCACAAACTAGTTCAGACCAACAAAACCTTGCTACCCATCATTCTTAATAAACCCTAATCAATTACCATTCACTTTTCTTTTATTTTTTCTTCTTTGGTTCACTAGGACCAACTTCCAGTAGACTTATAGATTAGGGAAGGTCTTCACTTACTAAAATGTCTTTACCTTTATCAAAAGTGGATGACTGAGGCATGGTTTGAAAAGGGCTTCAAGAGGAACATCAGATGACAAAGGTGTAATTTGAATTGCATCTTGGACATAAACATTAATTTGACGAAGTGACAGACTAACATATGATGATGGTGATAATGTTGGTGTGTCTACAAGGGATTCAGGGTTTGCAAAAGCAAAAAAAAAAATGAAATTTAAAATTTGGCAATGGTTTCAAGGGCGCCATCACCACAAAAAGGGGTTTGATTCACTTGAGCAAAAAACCACATAATGGTTCGGAAACACCAAGCAAGGGATAGAGAGGGAAATGAAAATTGATGCTAATATTTACCTTGGGGTTTGCGTTCAATCAAAACTAGTATGCATTGAAAAGCAACACACCTAGACCCTTGAGCTCCAACAACATGTCATTTCATTTCACGCACTTCATTTCATTTCCCTTCACCTCACTTCATTACACAAACCCCTTCAACTTTGACATTCGGCAACAAATTTTCAAACCAAAATAACTACATAGTAAAAACACTTCAACATTACACACAATATCCAAAACAAAACATGCAAAAAAACACCTAGCATGTAAACTCTTGTTGAACCACAACAAGATTGCATAGAAACAAAAACAAACTAAAAATACAACAAACACCAAAATCAAAGTTGATGGAGGCAATTATGTATTTCAAGGTGGTTTATGAGACCCTAACTCCTTTGTGTGTTGTTGCTTCCTAGTATTCACCTCTTCACAATTGGAATACAAAAATAATAATCATAGAAAGTGAAAAAAAATCAACATTATGTTTTCTTGTGTACCTAAAAATTCCATTTGCACATTGCCATTACACCTTTCACAACTCCATGAAAGCAAGAAATTAAACAAGCCTTGCATTTGATGCAACACACAAGTTGATTTAACAATAGTCCAACTTTCAAATTCTAAAACAATTTGCACCGCAATTGCCATAGTTAATGAGAACACAACAAGTTAATTACTATGCCTCTCATGGTCATGCCATTTAGTGTTGCACTTGCATTTTGAAGCAAAACATGCTTATCAAAACCTCCATAATTCATTTTTCACAACATGTGGGATTTGTTATTGAATGCCAAACGTATTAATTTTTAAACCTAAACCTTTAATGACCAAAATCTCATCTTAAAACAGCTATGAACATAAAAATTGAAGCTCCAGCTTTCAGGAAATTTACAAATTTGATCTTGCAATACAAGTGACAATAGCAAAAGGCCCTAGTTGGGTGGCAATGTGACTAAAAGTGACGAGAAAGGGGTAAGGTGGCATCCAATGGTTGCCTCACTTCAACAGTGATTGCGACAAATTTTGTATCAATCTTTTGGGTGGCTACAACTAGGTTGTTCATCATCAATTCCTAGCAAATTTTTCAAAATTTCTTGCCTTAATTCCTAAAGGGCCTTCATAGAAGATTTTTTTTGCTGCCAAGTGGTGAAATTTTGCCACAAAAAAAACATTGGTTCTAACTCATGAAAAGTGCAATTTAGATGATATCATAAAAAAATCTCCTCCTAATTAAAAACATTTTATAAAGTAAATTTAAAACAGTTGATGATATCTTCCTCTTTAGTGTTCCCATTTGCCTTGATTACTTTCTTAAAAACTTGAATATGGACATTTAAATCCATGGATGGTTGGTAAATGGGGTAATTATGTTATTTTCGTTTCTTGGATTTTTCCTACAATGGCAATACTATTGCAAAAGGTAACATAGGTGGTATAGGCATATACCATGGGTAGTATGATTTCCACATACTATCAAGCCTTGGCCAACCTCCTCCAACAAGTGGTTGTGTGAATGACCTTGACCTATTACTTCCTCCATCACTTGAACTTCTTAATGACCTAGGTGGTTGTTTTGGTGATTTTCACTTCCACCTATAACTACCACCCTTTGGGTTATAAGATAATTGTGTTTTTGATTTGGATGGTTCCACACCATAAATGGTAGTTGTTTTCCTTGTATTCAAGGGTAAAATCTCCATGGCATCCTTCAAATCATCTTCCTTTATTTGTAGATTTGTAACCCCATAATCACCATGATAGAAGGATGATCATGACATCCATTTTTCTAATGTCCCATTTTCCTTCATAAGATATTTGTAGGGCATGTGCATCTATTGCCATGTTGTTTGTTGACAATACCTTTTGGGATCTTCCCCATTTGCCTAAAAATTACTACCAAAAAAAATGGTGAATTTTTGGAAGTAGATGGGTTCATCAGCCCTCCATGAATTGTCACCTACCTTGGAGTAATTCCTCAAAATTACCATCTTGTTTTGCATGAACTTTTCCTCCACAATTTAATTTGAATGCCTTCTAAGGCTCTTAGTTACCACCCAATTTATTGTACTATGTACTACAAACCTTGAAGTACAACTTTTTTCTTTCCCTTTTGTTAGTTAATGATACTAGTGTGAATTCCAATTAGTTTTAATAGTCCTTAACATTATTGCAAAAACCTAATATTCTAGGATCTTGAGCTTGGTTAAGTGGTTAAAGGGTTGTTGCCTTCTTGGTTAAATTTGCCACCTACCTTTTCCACTTTTGACTCTAATTCCAAGTAATATTTTTATTGCCTATAACCATTACCACCAATATGTTTTTCTAATATTGACCTCCACTATTGCTACCCTAAGGTTAACATAAAAACTAGTTTCACAAGTTCATTATCACCACGTATTATAGCCTTGAAAGAAATAACTAGACCTACAAACCACAATTTTTTTGGTCCTTTTTTGATATTTGTGCATAAAAACAAACAAACCCCACAAAATAACAAACCAAAAAACTATGGATTCAAATCTATGATATGGTTAGAAACTTTCAAAAAAAAAAAACCCTTTTTCAATTTCTATAATGCCACCACAATCAATTTTTTTTTCCCAAAATCACAATTGTAAATTTTTATTTGAAAATCTCACAAGCAATCAACAAAAAACACAAATTTGGCACAATATCCCAAAACACAATATCCCCACCAAAGATTGGAAGAAAAAATGAACAACATGGTCACCAAATGTAAATAGGCTTCACAATTACCTTCCAACCTAGTGGTAATGCCCAAAAAGATAATAAAAACCAAGGAAAGTACAATTGATAACAAAGTCCTTGAGTCCTATGTCCAAAAAGAGGTACACTAATTGTGAATATGCCCAAAAAAACAAACAAGTTTTTGAAAATCCTTGTAAAACCCATGTATTTTCCATCATGCCCTCATCACCCAAAAAGAAGTACAAGATGACTACCTTCCTTAGGACAATATAGTAGAAGAAAAAAAAGATTCTAGAAATAAGTATAGGGAGAAAGAAAGAGAGAAAAAAAATAAGATAGAAATAAATGAAATGAGATAGGGCCACAAAAAGAGTGAGAAGAGAGCCACACCCCCTCTTTAAGTCCCAAATCCCCACTATCTTCCTAAGAAAATCTTAAACCTCCTGCAAGTCAGCCCTCAGATTACTTCTTACTTTAGTGCCAGTTAGCCAACTAACTTCCCATTGCCTTTCTACGTACACTTCCTAGGAACTAGCTAGACTTGTTGGCATTGTCTCCCAAATTAATGGAGATAATAAATAA
>Ga0116229_10006218_pt1 | contig 19291 bp, 17 predicted proteins | sample S1TSphgellanicum_3_FD_87313 | JGI IMG/M metagenome (GOLD analysis project Ga0116229, IMG submission 87313) | Host-associated microbial communities from peat moss isolated from Minnesota, USA - S1T2_Fc - Sphagnum magellanicum MG | ecosystem: Host-associated > Plants > Peat moss > Unclassified... | reverse complement strand
TAATAGCTTGAAAGATTTTGGTTTCTTTTAGAGGATTTTCTGAAGATTATATTTTTGCATGGTGAAATATTTGAGTTTCCATAATTCTTCTTTTGCCTTAAGATGCTTTTTCATGTAAATGGCAATGCCACTGTGTGACACACCCCTTGTCACTTTAGGTGATTAGATTCCTTCCTCTCTTCCTTTTAGTGTTCTCTTGCCTTGATAAAGCTTGGCAGGTTTACATCATTTGAGAGGGTGTTTCTGCAGAGTGAAGCCCCAAGGTAGGGGCATTCCCAAGGAAAGGGCCTATGATGAGGCAGGAGCCAAGTCCAGCTCCACATTTCGGGTATGTCCACTGACCATAAGCCTTTCCCAGCATAAAGCACAAGGTGAACCTTTTGTAAGTTAAACATTTGTAGAACATGATGTGTGAGGAATTGGATGGATCTTACACCTACTACTTAGTACTGGGAGGGAAGTTACACCATGTTCCTTAAACACAACTTTACTAGGCACAAGGTCCCTCTCGCTCCTAAATAGTAGGTGTAAAATCCTCCCTCTAAGAGGAATATTCATGGGAATACTGGTGCCCTCCGAATACAGTAGGGAACTTCTTCTGGTGCTTTATATGTGGCTGGAAACATGTGCTAGAGATTGCTTCTAGCTCTTAGAAACTATCAAAACCAAGGGTGCTATTTGGGGGATAGTAACACCAGTGTTCATCTTAAGGATTCTTGGAAGTGGCTTGAGTGTCGACTAGGTGCACAAACTAGCACCTCAAGTGGCTACAATAACATGCATAGACATCTTTTTAAGTGGCAACACATGAAAAAAAAGAAAGTTCATTTGGCAATTGTTCCCCTTGGAGGGATAATGTATTTGACAATTTTAAGTTGTATTACAAGTGTGAGTAGTGGCTATTTCAAAGTCTAAATTTAGGTAAGAGTAAGAAAATTGTGAAGCTTTTTGGTGAGTGCAAGAGAATCCATATGGCAAAACTTGGAGATGAACTTTTGACTAGAGTGGCTTGAGTTCAAAATTACTCCTTGCGTTACACATACAAGCAATTTTTGCAAGTCCCTTATATTTGAGCAAAAAATTAAGTCCTTGTGAACATTGAACAATGAGCATAAAACAAGTTGAAAAGTCACATGAGGTAGTTGAACCTTGTCATGGAGACACTACACCCAGTGGTTGCATATGGCCTTGACATGCAATCCACACATTAGATGAAAATTCTAACAATGCAAACTCACAAAAGACAATCTAAGACCAAGGAAAGAGAAATCTATCCAAAGGCCAAATTGATCAACAACATGAAAATTAGGGGTTGTTTGAAACAAAATCAACTTGCACTTGTCACCTAAAACCTCACCCAGACAACTAGCATAGAAAGCTAGGCATATTTAATGTTGAAATGTTAAAACTTAACATTAACAAATATTAATACACAATCAAAGCCCAAATTAAAAGCAAAATGGAAGTTTGAAAGTGACAAGATGAGTCAAGCATGCCCAACATTTACATATTACAATGTAATGAAAATTAGGGTTTGTGGTTGTGCAAGTTTATCATGGATTACACCATAAATGCAACCATGATGTTTACAAATACCACAAATTTTAATTTACCTATAATAGCATTGAACCATTATCTAAGACTTTCTTAGTTCAAGCTAAAAGACCCCTCCTTTCTTTCTCATTAGTCCAAGTCAAGGTAACATCATCATATTTGAAAATTTGTCAACCATGGAAAAAAGGTTGTGCAAAAATTTGGACCACAAAATCCAAATGTTCACATAGTCTATTAAAAAGTATTCTTTTCATGAAAGTCAAGGTCAAGAAAGTTCTTTCATCTTTCACAAATCCCATAATTTAAACCATCAACAATTCTGCCACTTTCATGAATTCATTGAGATGGAAATCCAACAAAACATTGTTGGTCAACTTCTAAAGCTTGGATAGGCCATTTAAATCCATGGGGTTGGTCCATGACCCATTGGGCATTGGACTTCATTGTGATCTTGAAAAAATATATAACACTACATGTCCAAAATTTAATCTCTAATTACTATTAGGATCCATGTTTGGCTTGATCCAATTTTCTTAGGATGATAATAAAACCTTTTTCAAAACAAATAAATGGACAAGGAAGGAATCCTCACATATTGATTTTAACCAAAATTCCAAATAAACCAAACCTAAAACACCATCACATCTAGCATAAAAAATCATCTTTCAAATTCCTCAATAATTTTGTTGCAACCTATTATTTAGAACATTGACTTTGAACATCATCAACAATTTGCTATAATGTGATTCAAATCATAGGCACATAGAACACCATTTGAGGACAATGACAATGCACCATGATGGAAGTGCTGAAAATTTGAAAACTCAAGTTCTGCAAACTTATGTTTAAATCAGTTGCCCATTCATGCACCACCACATGTGACATCCCAATCAACAAGTTTAGTACCCATGGAACACATCATCCACAGAGGTAGTTTGAGGGTCATTGTGCCAACAATATAGATCTATTTGGCACAACTTCATAACAAAAACAAAATCACACACAAGACATTGCCATGATTGGGAGAATTTGATTAGTTCATTCAACCTTTTAAATGTTGGCATGAAGCAAGAAAATCCGAACATTACTTCCAAGTCACAAAACAACTCGACATTATTGCTCATTTGATTATTCACACCAAATTCTTGATGCATTTTCAAGACCAAGGCTTTGTACTCCCTCAATAGACATAAGCATAGTAAAATACACCAATTGAAGACTTGTTATTCTTTTGGAAAGTATCCATAAAGTATACTTTAATATATTGAATTCATGAATATTATTTTAATCATTGATCAACATGAAGAAGTTCTTTGATTCCATTGCATAATATTAAAAAATCACATGTTTTACTATGCATTTAAGTACACTTTTTAAAATGTAAAGTACTAGAAAGTATGCGTCACAATTTTGCAAAATAAAGTTACAAGTGCATGAAAGTAAAACATCAATTAAAATTATTATACTTTCAAGTTGATAAAGGCCTAATGTGTATGGATATAGTTTCGACTTTTCATATTATAGTCATAATCTATCAAAGTCTTAATGTAAAATATTTTGGAAAATTTGAACAATTAGCCAATTTTAAACATACTTTTTATCCACTTTTTTTATATAGATTTTCTTCAAACTTTAGTGTTCAACTTACAATAAACTCAATGAAATGTTGGGTGATTGCACCTTAAGGTGGACCAAAAGTGGCACATGTGGTGTCCACAATTTTCTTTTTTCATAATTTCTAATGAAAATATTTGATGTTTTGGGAATGTAAATTAGTCCATTTGAAAGTGAGAGGCAAAAAAACCTAAACCCTAAACTTACAAGTTTTCAAATTATGACATGTGCTTCAATTTGATCAACTATGGGAAAAGTTAGAAACAAAGACATGGGTTTTATGAAATTTCATAATTGACAAATGTTATGGTAGGTAGTAATGTCACTTTTTACAAAACAACATTTATCAAATTTTCCATTCAATAAAATGTGGACTTTTTAAACTATTGGTAATATTGTTGAGCCCTAATAAATTAAAATATTAAATTTGATTGGAAACCTTTATTTTAGCATTACAATAGCCTCACAATCATACCATGAAAAAATCAACAATTAAAAACATGTTTATTATGTAATAAAAGTTCATAACAATTTTTATGGAATATGACAAGATTTTACATCATTTGAAAAATCCACCTTGTAATGAAATGATAACATTTTATTTTCAATTTTTAAAATTTAATTATTTAAGTGTCATAATTTAATCAAATGAGTCCCTTTTAATTTTTTCAATCAAACTTCAACACATATTATACCAAATTTAAAGGTGCCCCCTTAGAAACTGCCCTTGTGACACCAAAAAATGGATTGTTTAATGTGCAACCAACCTAGTCTATGATTTCAAAATGAAATTTAAATAGGTTTTAATATCTTTTTGAATCTAAATGTCTAAAAGAGATTTTTTTAAATTAAATTTTGTTAGGACTATTTTTTTGGCATATTTTATCATGTTTGGACCCCAACACTCCTTTAGTAAGGAGTAGCATTGAAATCCATCCTATTTTAATGTTCCTAAGAATGTGTTGACCCCATGTTTCCACAATGTTGGCCAATTCAATAAACTCTTGAGTTATTTTTGGGCTACAAAAAAAGTACACATATAAGCTTTGAAACACGTCTTTAATTTCCTCACAATGTTTAGCATATAAGAAAGAGTTTGGATTGTTAGATTCATGCAATGGGTTCAGGCAATGCCCACAGATCATGAACAATAGATTTTGATATTTTGACTACATAATCACACCAATTCTTACACCTTAAAACACATTTATGAATGTTATCAACTTGGATGCAATCATTTGGGGAGTCAAATTTTGAAACAACACTATGGCATCCACTAGAATTTATTTTAGATTATTTGAAGTGGCTGCATCAACCAATCATTACAAGGATAGTAACAATGTGGTTTGTTTCCAATCTTCAACCAAATATGCATGAATGGAAACCCATGATTTGCTAATCACAAGCAATAACTCATCACATGAGAGGGAAATGAATTTGTAAACAACCTCAAAGTTAGATCTTTGTTTTTGTTGATGACCACTTCATACATGTAAGATGCCATCCCCCAACAAATTGGGCTTGACTAATGCATTATTGAAACTTAGTATTTGATTTCAAGGAACTACAATAGGCTAGTCATGTTTTTATAGTCAATCATGGATTTTCCTTCATACAACATGTGAAAACAAACAACAAATTTGACCGATTTTCTTTTCTTTTTTCCAACAACACCATGGCAAACTTGAATAGTAACAATATCCTTCCTAGTTATTACATACAATCATTTGTTCTTGGCATGAAGGGACCTTTATTTATCTAAAATTCCCTAGTTTTACAAACTTTTGGGATTATGACTAGCACCTTCCTCTTTCAACCATGTCTCCAAAGGCTATCCAACTTAAGGGCCAATGACTTTTCCTCCTTGTCAATCTTGGCACAAACTTTGCATTTCAATTGATGCATTTTCCCATTTAAACCCACCATTGATTTAACCCATGTGGAAAATATTCATTCCAAACACCTTGAAAGTATTTATGTTTGTACTCTTTTCGTTTCCTCTTATTTTCTTTGATAAAAATCCGAAGGTTTGTTTTAAAAAGAGGTTAATTTTTTTTTCCAAGGTTGAAGTTTGGTGGCTAGAGGATGTTATATCAACACTCATTGACCCCACTTGAGAAAAAAATTGTTGCCTACAACCAACAAGTTATAATTTCTAGGTACAACACACAATTCACAATGAATGCCATAGAAAATGGGTAAAAAGAAATGGGTTAAAAGTTAGAAACAACTTACAAATGAGAATGAAAATTTATTGAAATTACAACTTGTAAGATCACCTTACTAACAACATTGCAAAAAAAATCTCACCTTCGTTAGATCAAACTTCAAAGCTTGTGTGAAGTTATACACAAATCAAATTGTTCAACTACACAACCACATCAAGACAAATGGATTACAACTAGCTTGAAAGCTTTTGTTATTGGACATAATGTATGCACTAGAATTACATACTACTAGTGATTTTGACAAAAAGTGCAAAGGTGGCGATGGTGAAAGGTCACCTTCTAAACACAACATGAAACAATAATAAACATCATGGGTGTTGAAATAGTTTTGGTGAATGAACTAGCAATCATTTAAGGTTATGGCAATTTTGGAAAACAAGGTTGTGTTAATTGGCAACTAGGGTTCTTGAGAACTTGTTGCATTCAACAATAGGGTTTAAGGTTTAACAAGTTTTTTTTTTATGAAGAAGACAAGGCACACACGTGCTTTTAAATGCTTTTGCCAAAATAAACCCCCCCTTTTCAACCTTAGGGGTAGAAAGCCTTGATTCATGATCAAGGTCAAAATTTGCCAATATTTCACCATTAAAAAACATGTTGATTTGCACACTTTGACAAAATTTTCACTATAACCATGTGGGGGAAATTTTTTAGATTAATCCAATGTCATATAATGTCCATTTTTTAGGAATTATTATTAAATATAATCCATATATGGGTGCAATCATAATCAAATGAACCAATGGTGACAAATGATTCAACCACAAATGGGTTTTTTTTTAACATTCTAGATTTTTCATAGAAATGATTTTTTGAAATATTTTTCTTGCAACATGTTTTTAAAAATATTTACAATTCCCCCAATAAATTATATCACTTGTGTTAAAGTTTTTTGAATAAACATGAATTTTCTGAAATGTACAAATTTTGCCAAATTTTACATTCCGTTTTGAAAAATGATCAAAATTTCAAATCATGCAAAAATATGATAATTAATTTAAGCTTTAGCTTTTTTTCTATCATAAGCCATAACTTTGTTCATATGCCATATACATTATAACCCATTTACAACTAGCAAACAACCTTTGAAATTTAAACTTTTTAAAATTATATTTTAAATTTAAAAAAATTTCAAGTGCCAATTTTTAAAAATTATGAGTGTTTTTTCATATGTGAATGGTAGGTTATCATCATTTCAAAAAAATTCCCATTAAATTTTTTTATTAAAAAATTCCTTAATTTAATGTTTTACAAAACTGATTTTGGGGTGTTGAAGTTCAAAAGTTCTATACTAAAGCCAAATTCAATTTATTAAATTAATTTTTTTTGGAATTCTTCAACACTTATATAAATCATTTAACACAAATTTCCTTGATCAAAATGACATTAAACTGGCATTACATAAATATGTTTGAAAAAATTGATAATTTTTCAATTATTTGACATGGTTTTTGGCTTGTTTAATTGTGATAACATTCATATTTTTTAGAATATCCAATTATTATGATGCCACTAACATTAAATCTTGCTTCCATTATTTATAGTACCTATGATTTATACATGGTAAAGAAAAATTAAAAATTAAAAAAAATATTTTTAAACATTTACAATGGAAGATAATGTATTGTATTATATTTTGGTGGTTTTGTGACAAATTTTGGGAACCCAATGGGGGCTTTGAAATTCCTATTAAAATTTTAAAAATGGGTTAATAGAGTTGATGGAACCAATTCCTTTTAAATGGTGTCCAACAATTTGGACATCATCTAAAATAGTCCAAGTAGGTTAATTAAAAGATGGTGTCCACTAGCTTGAACTAAGCCCCAAGTAGTCCAAGTTGAAAAATCCAGGTGAATGTGTTTGAAAACATGAATTCTCAACTTTTCTTGCAATTCGTGTCATATGTAGTCATGTTGCATTATTTTAGCACATCATTTGGGAAGCAACTTATTACTTATTCTTGCAAATGACAACATTTGTTTTGACGCACTCCTAAACTCCTTGACTGATTCAACTATGAGTCCAAAGGTGAAAATGGCATAAGAAGGAATTAGGGTACGTTTCTTAGTTCGCAACACTTTGGTGGTAAGAGGAGCGTGCTCGAGCTCTGGAATGGGGACAAGGACAAGTGATAAACGATTCAATTATTTACATGGATTTGCACAAACCAAACAACAAGTTGGTTAATGCATAATTAGAGCACTTTTGGTGCACGGATGAGCCACGAACATACACAAATTCACAAGACTCACCATGGCCCAAACTTGGGGGAAGCCACCACCTTTGTTATAGCCCTCATCGAAAGCTTTCCAACGATGTGTGTCGTGCCACCTGCATGCAAGTAAATCAGGGTAATTCCCGACTTTTAGTGTTTGGGAGTCAAATTGGCACTTTGATTCCCGACCTTTCTTTTGGCCATAACTTTTGTTTTAAGTACTCAAATGGGTCATGCGAATTCATTTTAGACATTTATGTTTCAAAAAAATTTCAATAGTATAAGGGACTTTTCAATTTAATGAGTTTTGACCCTTGAAATTGCTTTTTGAAGATTTGGAAGTCCATTTCCTATCCAATTCCCAAAGTGGGAGCCCATTTGAGAGTGTGTGGGTTCATTCTTTCACACCTTCCTACACTCCTAGGAAAATAAAATGTGACTCTCGAGCTTCACTTTTGGCCCACACCTTTGCAAGCTCTTATCTTGGTTGCGAACCCAAGGCTAGGGTCGCAACATGTTTGATGATGTTTTACCATATATTCAACACCATCTAACCATGGGGATTATTGTGACATCATTTTGGTTAAAATAGGTTTATATAGATAATGATGGATGTGTTATCATCTTGGAATCTACAATAGAACAATGTTCTTTTAGTAATTCTTATAGGACTAGTTCATCTCACCCTAATATTGTTCCCTCATTTTGTTATGCTACTAATGATTGTAGTTGTTCCATCACTATGGAATTGATGAACAAGGATCTTGATGATTTGATGTAAAGAAAACCCCTTGATGCCCCCATTTGGAGCATTTGATATCATGTTACAATAATAGACTTTGTATGCATTGTACTTGCATCAAAATAGGGCAGTGTTTCATAGAGATTTGAAATTAATCAACATTCTTGTCAAGTGCCATGAACATGTGTGTACAAAGTGGTTGATTTTGGGTTCTCCAAAATTAACGAATAAACTCGCACTTATTCCTACTAAACCATTAATCAAGTACTATTCAATGAATGGCTCCATAGTGTTTTGGTGATTTAGAAGATCAAAATCATGGGAAGTTAGACAAATCCTTGCAATGTCACTTCATAGTTGACAAATTTATAGCTTCAAGATGGTGTGTTATGAAATTCTGATTGGATGTATTCCTTTGCATGGGATTGATTCAATGATGGTTTTTCAAAAGTTGATAAAAAATGGTTTATAGCCAATTATACTTGATTGATGCTTTGAATGGTTGTCCATTTTGATTCAAAGTTGTTACCATTTTAATCCTTTCAATGACCTTTATTCATTAACGTTTGTGAGGTAGTTGAGGCATATTATGTGTTCACTCATGCTAGAATTTGCATTTATGAACCTTGATTATCCTTGGCAATAGGAATAGCTTTGTTTTATGTTGAATGGTATAAATATTATGATTCAAACAACTTGAATTTAGTCACAAATTTATTATAGGAGGAAAAAACATAGACTAGTTTAGAGAACAAAACAAAACTTGATTATAAATATAAGAGGAGAGAATGTGACACATGCGCTACAAAGGTTGATGGTTTGGGAAAAAGTGATGCAATGATGAGAAATGCAATATTATAATTGGCAAAGAAACAAGTTTCATTGATTGTTGATGGGATGATGAGACATTATAAGCTCTTGTAGTAGTCCAACAAAGAGCTCCACATAGTGGTAGAAGGTTGATAATTTAGAATGTGGTCGAATATCAAGAAAATCATTGATGAAATTTGTAAAGATATTGGGTGCAATGATTGTCAATATTGATGAAGATAATGTGAAGCTCATACATGACACCAATAGAAAGTCTCAACTGATGCCAAAAGGTTTCAAACAAGTCATTGATTTGGTTTATTTGTATTAAATTTTGGAAGACTAGTCAAACCTTTAGACTTGACAATTTACATGTTTCTAGGGATGTTGTAATTGGTCAAAAGTTTTATTTTTTGAAATAGTTACAAGTTTGTTGTAGACAAACAAGAAAGATATGTTAAAGTAATGAGTAGTTATGGATGATGGGCAAACCCGTCCTTGCGTGATACAATTAGGAACCAACTCAAGGAATTATTTAAGGAACCAAAAGTGGTCAAATCATTTTCCTAGGGCCTTTCCTTTAAATGTTTTCATAACTATAATTTTTTTTCGCATGTTTATCCATTGCATGACCTAATATATGGCTTGGAGTTTATTTTGGAATAAAAAAATGAAAATTGTTAAAATTTTGTATTCCTAATAGAGAAGGCCTTTCAAAAAAATCAATAGCCTTAACTTTGGAAATTCATAATTAAACTATACTTACTCAATTAATTTTTTAAATAAAAAATCAAATGTAAAATGACTTCAAAATTATCTTAGGAATTTTTTTTAAAAGAAAATTTTAAAATCATGTTTCAAATTTGTGTTCTTGATTCAAAAAATTCAAGGGAAAAAACTAGTGCTACATTCTTGAATTTTTTTCTAAATGCAATGTTTAGGAACATCAAAATATACAATATTCTTGATATTATTGAAATTTCAAAATCTATGAAACCTAATAAATCTACTCATTAAAAAAATTATGAAATATTTACATAAGTGTTTTCTATGCTTTTTTAAAGTTCAATGAATTCAAAAAAATCAAGGTGTAACATTCCTAATGGTACCACCTAAGGATGGGTTTGCCCTTGTGTTTGAACATTAAAAAACCATCATCATATCAATAGGACAATCTCTACATTACATGCCTTTAGCATAACTCACCACATAAGGGACTGGCTATTGGTCGGTCAACACTTTCTCACCTTTAAAGCCTGTTGACATTGTGTTCTGTATGGGAGAAGGGTAGGTCTTGAGGCCCTTCCAGGTTTGGAGGTTGTGCCCAAGTTCCCAGCCACCAAGAATATACAGAGAGAAGGGTAGGTCTTGATGCTCTCTCTGGTTTTGAGGTTGCGCCCAAGTTCCCAGGCACCAACAATATACAGAGAGAAGGGTAGGTCTTGATGCCCTCTCTGGTTTGGAGTTCATGCCCAAGTTCACATGCACCAAGAACCTCTGAAAGGGTTGAAAGCCCACCCTTCTTCTTTGTAGAAACTGGTGATTCCTTTTTCTTTTCACCATTTCTTTGTGTGATGAGTAATTGAACAAGAGTTGTTTTCTCTTGAAGCTTACAATTTGTCTTATGAGGTGGAAGATTCCAGAAAATATATTGTCTGACAATGGATGGCAAATAACAAAGGGAAAATAATCCCAGGTCTTTGCATTTTCACAACACGAGTAGCCCATTATTGAAAGAATGCTGGCGAAAAATTGGAAGGAAAATGCATTGGAATATACAATCACAATGTATGTCATTGTAGTACTTTACAAATTTCCTCCATGCCAGGTTCAAGAATGATAAGGTAGTTAACCTGGCAACAGACAGAAGTGACTACACTTACCCATGACTTCTGGCCTGCCTAGTACTGTTGCACACTACACAAGTTGCACCTCAAGGCCTAGAAGTTGGTGCACACAAAAAACCCCATGATATCAAACTTGATGAAGCAAAGCTATGGTTCTGCATGTGCAGACATACAAACAAACCACTGGATTTGGATTATGTTTTCTACGATCTTAACACAACCCAAGAGCTATGGCATTAAGTGCCACAGAGGGGCCATCGGTGCTACATACTGAAACCAGTGAAAATATGACAAAGTGCATGTCTTCCATCTTTACCATCTCAAGCTCAAAAATGTCCTGGTTTGATGCCATGTCCACAAATGCCACCAATTCCAGGGAACCCTTCCACTCCACCTGCTCTCAGGTTGATCACCACAACAACAAATTTTATTCAAATCTGTGAAGATTCTACGGACCAAGGACCTTTAGTGTAAGATCATAGATCATTCAGGACATGGTAGATTACTCAAAGCCTGCTTAGATCAGGTGGGGATGCATTCTCCTCTCAGTGAGAAAAAAATCCATCTGATTTCAAACCAATCTAATTTGCAGATACAAGAGATTTCATGTCCACCCAAAGGGATGGACAGGTAATCTCTAATGGATGTCCAACCACCCTAATTATTGGTTTAAGAGTTAATAGCAGACCTGTTTATGCTGAATGAACACAAGTTTACATCCTACAAAGCAATATTTCAGTTATTAGATTGCTACAGGATCACTGAACAAAAATTTGGGTCATTTGCAACCTTGCATTCCTGCCTGCCTAAGGAATCTGCAGCTTTTAGCATGTACATTGAGACACCTCACCCTGCCAATAAATCAATCTATCAATTGAATTGGGCAATGCAGTTCAGGGTCTAAACCTGTCACTTGCTCATATGTGCCTCCATCTTCAAGGGACAATGGAATCATTTTCATCTGCAAAAAACACCTTACATACTTGGCTACAAGTACTGCCACCCTATTCCACTTTTGATGAAACAAAAACCACAGGAAAGTTGCATTCTGTGAAGAAATTGGAGATGGATAATCAAAGCAACTCACCAAGAAGGCAACCCATTGAAGCATTCAGTGAGATTGCAATGCAGTAGAGAAAGTAAAGAAGAGTGTGCACAAGACAGTATGCAAAGAGAGAGAGAGAGTTAGAAGCAGGAGCTTAAGGTCTCAAGGTCTTGTTTCAGATCTCAAATACAGACAAAGCAACATGGACACACAGCCTCCTCAATAAAAGACAATGGTACTAATTGGAAAAGGTTTTTTGATGGGGTTCTATCTGAAGCAAGAACTAATTTGTTGTTAGTAAGGTGCCAATGAATTTTATGTCTTAGGTTAAGAGGAGCAAAGTTGTTACCCATTTAACAAAAGACCAAGATTAACCATGGAATACTTGCAACAAATACCAAGGTCTAGTGATCTTGCATGGGTGGAAGACAAAAAACTAGTTTGCTGTAAGATCCCTACACAACTGAATTCTTAACACATTATTGCAGTTAATGAAGTTATCCACAAAGTCCCTGAAACCTGGGATCAGTAGTCCCAGTTTTGCCAAAAATGAGGATGAAGTCACGGGTGAGGATAAAGAAGTACCCACAATAAGTTGTGGAAACTCTTCCCACTGAAACTGGTCATAACAGGAGTTTCACTCCCAATTTTAGATTTGTTCTTACAAACACTTTAGGACTTTAATTATAAACCGACTGGACTTCAAAGACCAACTCCAGAGAAATTGGGTTGTCTTTGAGATTACTGCTTTTATAGCACAATGCACTGTTAAGACTCTTGACCTCATCAACAAAACTCAAAGAAGTCATAGCATCATCTCATTCTGAACAAGAGTGCCACATCATATTGATAAAAACCTACACCTTGTGAAACACAGTTCAGGGAGTTGGAATGTACCTTGCTGATAAATGTGACCTTTTCAAAATATGGGCATTCCATTCGCACTTTCCATTCAGCAGCTCTGATTCTTGTCCAGCAATGCAACACCAAGAACTTAGCAGCACACAAGTCATCACTGATCATTAATATCTTACTCAAATGAATTTTACTGTGGAATATGCCCTGCAAGATGTGAAATCTTCTGGACATATTTCTCAAATTTCTTAAGCTTCTGACAGCCCCCTGCAAGATCAATTTCTCCTGATACACAGATTAAAGATCTGAGCACAGGATCACACTACCAAAAAAAAAGAAGTTACTTCTTGTCCTACAGAACACATGTTCCAGAATCAGATCGAATGCTCAAGTTTGTCAGAAATCAACTCAAGGGGATACCCAAGGTGCAGTACCAGCTACATTTGAAGAGAAACAAAAACTATGTCCTGTTCAAAATCTTAAACACTATCCACACTCAAAGCTCTTACTGAGTGCAAAAGAGGACGTAAATCAGCAGCAAGAAAGAACTCAAGACTTATGCTTATTGGATGCAAGGCCTGTTTCGACCCGCCTGATCTCGAAAATGAGCATACGCCACATTTTCAGAACAAACATTTCAGCCTCATCATCAAGGATGGATTCTAACAGCTCCAGCATGCTTGCTGCAGGTACATGTTTGCGGGTATTACTCACTATAAAGTCCACTAGTGTCGTTTCCTCCTCTCCCAAAAACTCTGTAATTTTCTTTGAGATCCATGGTCGCATCTTCTCATGAAGTTCGTGCTGTTGATCACCAAAATTCATCCTTGTCAGCATTCTTGCATCCAAGAAAGACCCAAGCATTTAACCCATGTTTGCAGCATTTCGAAAACTGGTACCCTTGGAAGTTCATACAAGAATTTGGCCTATGACACACCAGTCTGGGAGCTGGTAAGCAATGTTCTAGTCACACTTGCAACAAATTAGGCACAAAACTATGTATGTCAGACCTCTGCTGAATAACAATACTTTGAATGCCAAGTCAATGATGGAGAAGGCTGATTACCTTGTCATAAATTAGCCAGTCAACGGGATAGCCAAAAAGCTCCTCCTTGGTTTTTGGTATAGTATCAATAAGCTGCTTTGCATCAACTATTTTCTTGGCCCCAGAAGCCTTTGGTTCAGTCTCTGTGACACGTTTTGCATCACGATTACGATCTTTTTCCTTGTCCCTGTCCTTGTCTCTTCGGGTTTTCTCTCTCTCTCCAGATTTCTCCCTTGATCTTCTAGACCTCTCTCTGTCACCATCAGCCTTAGCTGTGGGCATTAGTGCCAAACTTTTTACAAATTCTGTAGCAGCTGCCAAATTAGATGCAATCCCTCTTGAAGGAGGGACCACAGGCACTGAAGAGCTTGGAAGGGCCACCACTTGCATCTCCTCTGCTGAATAATCAATGGGAACTAATGGACGTATTTTGTTCAAATCAGGTGCCTCTTCTTCATCCTCATGGTTGAATACAGAGGGCACTGTTGCACGTCTCCCTGACCCCATCAACCCAAAACCGAGCTTTCGAGGTGCTGAGTTATTATTGTTGGGCTTTGGATCTATGTCCATAGCAGTTATCACTTCCTCATCCCTTGACTTGTGCACACCATTGCTGGCTATCACTTCTGAAATTCCACCAAGGTTCATAAATCAGGTTAGCTTGAACATGCCTCCCAAAATAGAACAAATTCTTCCTAGGAGTATTAGGGCCATTCCAACAAGTCTGTCAAATACTGAGGAGACAAATCTCTTGCCTGGAAGCAGACACTGCACACACAAACACTTCAGAAGAAATAAGTCAGAGCCTTACTCTGAGGGGGTTCTTCATCGGAGTCACTTCCAAACATAGACATGGGCTCAAAAACAGTAACAGGGGCATTGTTACTGGGCTTCACAATAGAAATGGCTGCAGCCTCCTTTTCAGTGACCACATCATTAGTGTCATTGGCAACCAAAGCATGGTCAGGTGTAGGTTTCTGGCGTTTTGCAAGTTCTGCAAGTAGAACCTCCTCTTCTGCTTCACGGGCACGGTCTGCAGCATCATCCTCGCGTTCACGCTGGCGGCGTTTGCGTCTCTCCTCCTGCACACTCCCACCATGCCGGTGCTTGTGCCAGTCATCCTCATCACTCTCTTCTTCCTGCTCTTTAATTTCCCTCCGTCTATCTCTTTCACACTCTTTCTCCCTCTCTTTGTCATGCAATCGCTGCCGTTCCTTCTCCCTCTCCCTATTTTCCCACTCTCGCTCTCGTTCTTCATAAAGTCGCTCAGCTTCCCGCAACCTATTCTCACGTTCTCGATCTCGCCGGATGCGTTCTCTTTCCCGCTCCCGTTCATAACGCTCCAGCTCTCTTTCCTTCTCAACTTCTAGATCACGTTCTCTATCTCGGTCCCCACGCTTGCCTCGATCTGCAGAAATAACTTCTAGATCCACACTTGCTTGCTTCTGGTCACTTGCTGCATCATCATCATTCCTCACACTTGTTTCCTCTACAATGTCTGTGCAGGTGGAAAGTTCAGTCCAAATTAATTATTCTTGAATAGAATGGCTCAAAGCAATTTCAAAAGTTTGAAAACTTGAAAAATAAACTGAGGATGGTAGAAACATCTAACAATAACTACATAAGCCCAATTGGCAAATGAGCCATAATATAGAGTAAAGGCAGGCTACATTTCAGCTCAGGAGAATTAAGTGGAACTTCCAAAAGCTGAGAGAAAAGCTTACCACCACTCTTTGCTCCATCACCAGCAGAACTGGCACCCCTTCCAATTGCTGAAACATCAGAAACTGATGCAATCTTAACTGCTGAATCTGAAACAGTTGGCAAAGGTGGAGGTGGGGGAAGTGGCCTACTTCTGGCTCTGCACATATACAAAAACAACAGAAGATGACATTATGAATACAGAAATTCCATAGCGTGGCAAACCCAGTTATCCATCTGTCAAATTGTCGCTTCATAAAACATAAAGAGCAAAAAAGATCAGGAGGTGACTAGACCCTGGGTCCAACTGTCAGATCGTATAATCTTGTAGATGCCTGATATTTGAACCAACCAACCATTAGGGAGTGGCCCCAACATCCGTGTGACTTGTTGCCTCAAAGGTCAGACATGGACTATATGACAAAACAGACCCAAACAAACAAACAAACAATTGGAACTTCAACTTGTAAGGCTGAAAAGGCTCTCTATGCACAAATCAATGAGATTCCAAAGAATTCTCCACAACAACATTTGGAAGTCAACATGACACTGAATGCAATCATAACCTTATGAGGGTTGCAAACAAAGTGTTAGGCTCTTCATGCACATGCACATGCACAATTGACAAACAATACAGGTGACCATGAGCCCAGGTCAAGACTGGAAGATTAGAACAAGACAGAAATATAAGATGACATGAGTAAAGACCATCTCCAAAACAAGAAAAAATCTTCAATGTTGCCAAGATACAGATTTCAAGTCCAATTTCAAAGCTACTTGCAGTGTTATGATATGCAGCACCTTTCAGCAAGCATGGCATTGAGTTTTTGAAAAGCATTGTCATCAACTTCCTTGTCAGCCTCAGTGACAAGGCCAAATTTCTTGGCATCCACCTCTGGGCTAGAATTATCATCCTTGTCATCTATGGTAATGGCAGGTTTAATTGGCTCCACAACAGCATCTACACCAGGGGCCCTCTCCTCTTTGCGAATAGCAGCCTCCTCCTCCAATGCAAGTTTCTCACGCTCCTTCTTCTTTAGGACATATCGCTCTAGATACTCACGTGTTGCTTGATTCACATTCAACTGCATCATCCCAAAATTACCAAAACAAAACCCCCCAATTATTGGTCAAGCAGCCTTGTATGGAAGTCTTCCAATATAATCAGCAATCATTAGAGGATTCTCCAGGAATGATAAAATCCAAATGAAAACCTGTTGAAGACAACTTATTCAGAGAAATCTCTATCTCTACTATGATAGACAAGCACATACAAGCATGTCACACAAGCTTGATGGTGACTATCGAAAAACCAGAAATAGGCATATTAGCCAGAAGCAGACAAAAATTCAACAGTCTGCATATGCTATAACTATACAAATAAGCCATACCACAAGATCTTGCCCTTCAAGTGAGAATTTGTTTATAAGTCGTAGGGCACGAAGAACTCCTTCAGCTGATTCAAATTCACAGAACCCAAACCCTTTTGGAGAGCCAGTTGTGGGATCTTGTGCACGTTTCCAGCTCTTGATCTGTCCACATAGCTACAGAAGAGATAGCCAGAAAAAGAGTGAGATTCAACAGCAAAACAGTCAGGATCATAGAATAAGGAGAACTGCAGCATGTATAGGACCAAAAAAGCATACAAAGTAGAAGCACTCACCTCAAGGATAGCTCTCAGAAACTCGTCTTCAATTGTGGGAGCAATCTTGCCAACATACACAGTTGTGTGAGGCTTCTCAGGAGGTGGAGCCAGCTGGCCCATACCCTTGCCTGCAAGATCAGAGAGGATCATGCCTGGGGGGGGTTTAAGCACGGGGGGCACAGGGCGCAAACCTGTTCCTGGTGGTCTTGGCAGCACAATTGGCACAGGGGCTGGTCCTGGTGTTGGCCGTGGTGGATAAACTGGAGGTCGCACCTGAGCTGTGTATGGTGGTGCTGAATACCGTGGCAATCCTGCAGGAGCAACACCAAGAACTGGACAAGCTCTGTATCAGTACATAAGATCACCCACATTCAACAAAAGATTTTGATTTCCACCTCCGCAGTCTTTGCAAAAATTCAAGGGCAAAGGTGCAATGAGCTGCAAACTTACCTGGTGTTGTTGAGCTTCAACTGGCATTGACAAAAGACAGTCCGGGAATGCTATTACTCCTGACAGGGTCAAAAAGGTACTCTGTTGCCATTCCCTTCCTAACAAGATCTTACCTCCAGAGGTTTCTTTGCACCAGGGAGTCTTATGGCAAAATGGCATGCACCAATAATCAGCAAGATTGACCTTGCTTCCAGATAAACAAGAGCCAACTGTATTTCGCAGTTTAGGGAATGCCAAAAAACTTACTGGCCTTTAGAGGCACGGATATAAAAATCACACACAGGCTGTGTGTGCAATGTTTTGACCTACTAAAATGGGGGAAACAAACATGTAACCCTACTACATGCAGTAGTTCATGCCGCTCCCAGTCTGAACAGAAAGTGCAGGGGAATGACAAGAGACGCAGAGATGGTAGACAACAGACATGAGTGCTGTTGTAACTGTTTGATTGAGGGGATTTAAGCATACCACAATAGGACGATGGAGGCTCTTTACCCGGGGCGCCCTTTCCATATCACCATGACAACTCGAATGCACTGCCGTGGGAGAAAACAGCCTGTCACCCTCTTGCACACATGCATGCGCTTCTCTCTTTTCTATTTCCTCTATCTCTCTCGTCGTCACTATACCCTCACAGCACTCCAATCAAGTATATTCAACTAATGCAAACATTCTTGTTACCCACCTCCAGGAGGCATCATCGCCGGTGCCGCCGGTGGCCCTGCTGTTGGTACATATCCCGTCGGCCCCGGCGCAAAACCCCGCTGCTGCTGCTGCTGCTGCTGTGGGGGCGGCAATGGTTGCTGCTGCTTCGGCGGCATCCCATACCCTGGCCCGGAAGAAGGCGGCCTCATCATCGGTTGCGGCGGTGCTGTTCCCGCTGCTGGTACCACCGCTCCTTGCGCTCCTCCTCCTCCTACTCCTACGCCTCCTCCGTACGCAGGATTCATCCTCTGCTTCAAAACGCCACAAAACCTAGATCATCAAACCCTAAGTTGCTAGGAGCGCATCTGTGCACACAACCGCGACCAACACAGAGCCCTAGTTTTGATCAAACTTTTTAGAAATTTCGAAACTACGCTGTGGCATGTCGAGGGAGAAAAAACTCGTGCTCATGTCCGTCGGAGCGAGCTTGAGATTTCGAGCAAAAACGAATAAAAACAAAATCGCACGGGGTTAGTAGGAGCGGAAGAGAGTGGAGTGAGTTTTGGAGGGCGGGTGGAATGGAGAGACTCGAGACCCGAGACCCGTTGCCAGGTGCTGCTGTGCAGTCGCCACTAGGTACATTCTACATACCCTAGCTGCCGCGGATGCCGGACCATATTCATCCATACACTCTTGGATGATAATCGGGCTTCAGTTAATGTGTCTTAGGTCAACCAAGCCGTAGCCTAACGAAGAAAAAAGAAAAACTAGTAGGCTTCCTGGTGGAACCCAGGGGGTTGGTGATCATCCACAAGAGCATTTAGCCAAATTTGGCTACAGGTCATAGAGAAAAGTCTAAATATTTTTTGGGGGATGCCCCCTATATTCTGGTGAC
>Ga0116229_10006216_pt1 | contig 19296 bp, 13 predicted proteins | sample S1TSphgellanicum_3_FD_87313 | JGI IMG/M metagenome (GOLD analysis project Ga0116229, IMG submission 87313) | Host-associated microbial communities from peat moss isolated from Minnesota, USA - S1T2_Fc - Sphagnum magellanicum MG | ecosystem: Host-associated > Plants > Peat moss > Unclassified... | reverse complement strand
TTTTTTTTGTTTTTTTTGTGGGGGGGGGGGTGTAGGGTGATGTGATTTGTCAATAATTCTTCGAAGGGTTTGCATCAATTTTGTCATTTTTTCAATAAAAAATTTGGGTAATTTATTTTTTCCTAGTGTAAATTCTATAAAAAATTATTTTTTGGTGGGGGAATTAGCCAAATTTTTCATTTTAATTAATTGAAAAAAAAATCCTTGGGTTCCATGTTGACCAACCAAAGATTTTTTAAAAATAATAATAAATTAAAAAAAAAAAAACCCCAACAAAAACCATGATAAAAAAACCCAGCAATCAGGTCACCTACTATCGACAAATCCCCCACACTTATTCACTTGCCTACCTACCTACCTACCTACTACCCCCGGAAGGTGGAAGGAAGCTTCGGGTCCTTAACAACCTAATAATTCCCAATACTAGGTAAAGTAAGTACCTAACACCTACGAACCTACGAAAGTTAAGGGACGCGCTTTCAACGGAGCCGATCACAGAGCGACGAATGTACATTCATTTCACAGCTTTCTTTCTCCTCATTGCGCATCCGACCGTTGATTTCAGATATCAACGGTGGACAGCAGTGGATTTCGTGTGTATGATTGCCTAAAGTGGCGCGCTTTTCCCCTCCGTCCCTTACCCTACCCCCCCCAGAAGATTCCCTGCCAGAAGAGCAATTCATCACATTAGCTTAACCTGTGGCTAGGCTTCCCTTAGCCTATATAAAAAATAGGCCTTTGAGTTGAAAGGCCCTTAGGCTCCCTTTAAGTGTGCTCCCATAGGTTTGTAGGCCTTGTAGTTGAAAGGTCCTAAGTTAGGCTGCTCCCTTAAGTGTGCTCCCACACACAAGAGGGTCCCTTTCTCTGTAATCAGTTACTTATTATCTTTCCACTATTACTTTTAGGGGTCCTACTAGGGTCCTCTAAGTGTGATATTACCAGTGTGATAAATAAAGAGGGTTCTCTCTTTCTAGGGACCCCTTTGTGTCCCTTCAATCCTTTTATCATTTTGACCCTAAACCATAAACCATACTTTTTGGGACCCTAGGCATCATCTTCCTTTTTAAGTGCGTTTTGTTAAGTGAAAGGGTCACTCTTTATTTAAATATTTATTTAAAAGAAATTTATTTATAAAAATAAATAACAAATCAGAATCCTTCTATATTCTTGGCTACGTACAGGAACTCATCATAGAAATATGGCGATTGGCGTGAGGGGGGGTAGAGAAAAAATCTTTGAAATCTGGCGAATTTTTGCCATTTAAAAAAAATGAAAAATCCTGTCTATAGGGTCGAAAGCATATTTTCAGGTCGAAATTTTTTGCGAAAATTCGCCAGTAAAAGAAACGGTGGAGCCTCCCCAGGTACAAGAAAAGGGTGACTTAATTCATTTTAGGGACTCCGTTGCGGTCGCTTCAGTGACCTATTGTTTTCATTTAGGGCTCCTGTTAGGGGCCTTGACGTCATCTTGGGGTGCGGCGTAGGTCCTTCTTCGGGTGCGGCGTTAGTCCTCGCGCACAACGTGAGTACTTTTGCAGACTTGCCGCGAGTGTTTGTGTCAATCTCTCTGTGTCTGTGCCTCTCTCTCTCTCTCTCTCTCTCTCTCTCTCTCTGTGTCTTGTGGGAACACAGTAGTGTTGCAGCAGAGATGGTGCGGCAGCAGTCGTGATACGGGGTTCAGGATCAGTTTTTTTTGTTTTTTGAACTTTGGAGCCGTGGCGGGTTTTTGATTGTTTTTTGTGCGGAGATGGATACTCTCAACGACAACGCTGCGCAAACAGGCCAGGTGCGTGGTTCGTGCTTGCTGGCTCCCTCGCGGAAGTCGTAAGGATGATTAGTGGCAAAAAATAGAAAACCACAACACCCAACAACACGATGTGTAGTTTTTCTTGCAGGATCTAGTGTCAATGAAAGCAAAGATCTTGCCCTAATCTCTGCCTCGAGCTCAGTTCCCCCCCCCCGAGTATTTTGTAAGCTTTTGAGAATTTTGACAAATGAAGAGATTGTGTGGGGGTCAAAGCAGGTGGCATTCTTCTTAGGGCTTATGCCACTGGTGGTAGCATGGATCTATTCTGAGGTTCTGGAGTTCAGGAAGCTTCGGTTTGCATCTAAAGCGTAAAATTCCTGAAACTTTTATATCGTCTCTCTCTCTCACCTTTTTGTCCTTGTCGGTTTTTTTTCCTGCCTCGGATCTGCATCGAGGAGATCAATCATATGCGAAGTGAATTTCTGATTGTTGTGAAAATTTGAACTGCTTCTGTGATGTAATGCAGGCATGCAGATATAAGCCTTGAAGATATGGTTGATGGAGCCACCAATGTCGAAGAGAGATCTGTTCTTCTTGAGCCCTCACATCCAGGCAGTATAAAGGGAGGAGGAGCAGCCTCAGTACAATCACAGCTGTTCAAGTCTGTCCCCTCCTCTTGCCTTGATCTCTCTGAGCTGCTACTGCTCCTGCTCCTGTCTCTCTCATCTTAGCCTCTGTCCCTGTAAAATTTCCAGACAGGAGTGCATTTTGTATGAACATTAATGGCAGCTTGGTCGTGGAATCTTGCTAGGGGATTCCAGCTAGTCTAGATCTGCATTTGGCTCTTTGACCAGATCATCATTGAAAGAGAGACCATTCTAACGTGCACATTAGGGGTCTCTTGTTGTACAAGTAACAATTCAACCCATGGCCCATTGCTGTGGGCTTTATTCTCATCAAATGTATGTATTGCTCCATGTTTCAGGTTTCTTTCACTGAATGAGACCTTCTTGCTTGAAAATCGCTTAACACTTAGAGCCATGTAAGAAAGATGCTCTCTTTGTGGCTTGAAAATTGCAATCACCCATCATGCAGTCTGAATCTTTGCTATACTCTTTTGGTCAACAACAGTTTCGAATGCGAAACCTGCATTGCTAAAGTGCCATATCATGTGAAGCTGCTTTAATCATGTATTTTTATGCTACGTAGTAAAGGGGATTCAATTCTGCATGATGCTGAGTAGCTTTTCCCAATCCCAGTGCTGAGTTTGCAGGTCTCCTCTGCTACTTTTACACCTGTGACCGGACGGACTTCTTTGAGGCATCTCAAAAGGTGTCTACTTCTCTCTTGGAAGATCCTTCTAGGTCTTATTACCTCTTTATTTTTCTGAAGGGCAATTGAACAATTTCCATTTGGTGATGTGCCTTGCATGCTGTGTGCTGCTTTCTGACAAGTATTGAATCACCAGGCCAACCCCTTTTTTCCTACTTCTGAAATGTTTTGTCAAGGAGGCTTTGCTTTCTGAGTTGACATTTGAATGTGTGGTGCAGAGCTATAGCAGAGATTTATTCTTGTTCCTCTACCTACTGCTGATCATAGTATCAATCAAAACTTCATTGAAAAAACATGTTGACAAGTCAGTTTTGGGCAAATCTATTCTTTACCTGAACAGGCATCAGACTGAGGAGTGGAGGGGCTGGATGCAGGTACTTGCCACAGACTCTAATACTGATTAATTGCTTTGTCCTCACCGTTTTATAGGTAATGCATCCTGTCTTTATTAAACTTCTTGTGTGGTGTGTTCTGTGGACTGTGGGTGCTCCTAGGTTCTGTTTTTAATGTACCATTACTTTGAAGCAAGAGAGTTCTACAATGCAATTCGGGTGTTCATTGCTGCCTATGTATGGATGACTGGTTTTGGTAATTTCTCCTACTACTATGTGCGGAAAGATTTCAGCCTGGGTCGTTTTGCACAGGTACACAATGTTGTCATGGTTACTTTGCATTTCCCTTGTGATAATGCCATACTAAATGGACAACTAGCTTTTGCTTCAAACAGAATTGTGATTTCTTTTTCTCAGTATGAGTATGGTTCTGCAGTGTCCAAGAAAGGAATTATATGTAGACCAGGAGTGCCATGGGAAATACCTTACTTTCATACATTTCTTCACTGGGGACACCTATATATGTTGACATGTATTCCAGGGCTTTTCTGCCACTCAAACCTGAGTTTGTGGATGTGGCAGATGATGTGGCGCCTCAACTTTTTGGTATTTTTTGCTTGCATAGTACTAAAAAATGACTACATGCTTTACTACATCTGTCCCATGCACACCCTATTCACTCTTATGGTATATGGAGTTCTTGGAATCAACCACAAGCACAATGAGGTGCCCTCTGTGATGGCCATCAAATTTGCTGTTAGCATCCTGGTGGTCATAGTTGTGTGGGAGATTCCAGGAGTGTTTGAATTTATATGGACACCCTTCACATTTCTATTGGGTAAGTGTGACAACATGCACCTATATTCACAAGCAGTCCCTTATGAATTTGCAGATGCATTTCTGTGGATCTGAGAAATACTACTTGCAATAATAGTGCACACTTCATGGTACAATCTCATTGATATGCTAATCATATTGCTTCAATTTGCTGATATTTTGACAGGGTATGCCGACCCAATGGCAAAGACATCTGTGCCATTGTTGCATGAGTGGCATTTCCGATCTGGCTTGGATCGGTATATTTGGATTGTTGGTATGCTGTATGCCTACTTCCATCCTACGGTATGTGAAACTGATGTGGAGCTTGATTAGCGAACTGCCTGTTTTATCTTCCAATCTCTTCTTGAATGCAGTTGCTTGAGTTCAAGGTCTTTGATGTCTCTTTTATTCAGAAAGGTCTGAAATTTTCTTTTTTGGGGACTGCCTTCATTAGCTTAAAGAGAATACAAAAGTGGAAGACTCTTGTGCAGAAGGTGGTCATTGAAAACTCCTGTCCCTCTGGACCAAATGTGCTAAGAGACTGATCACTATGGACAATGGGAAAATTTGCACAGGTGGAGAGATGGCTAGAAAAGCTGGAGGAGATGGAAGTCAAATTAAGAGCACTTGTGTATACAAGTCTCATCAGTGTTGCCTTGGTGGTAAGCTCTGAGGCACCATGAAACTAATCCAAAAATCACATAGGTCGGGCTGGAAATGCTATAGAAGTACCTAGTAATGCTTGCATGAGATATAGTAGACTCACAACCCCTGTTGGGTGTCTTCTGCAGATGGGCTATATGTGGTACGAGCACATCTACAAGCTAGATAAGGTGTCATACAACAAATTGCATCCATACACATCATGGATTCCTATCACGTATGCTATCTTCACCATTTTCCACGTGTGTAGAGTATCTTTTGGGCACCCAGCCAAGCTTCACCATTGACTGGCCTTAAGCTTCAAAGTGAAGTTTTTGGAAGCACACCACATAGACCTAGTGTGTTGGTTTGTTGGGTTTGGGAGGCAATTGGTTGAGAGGATGTGCCCACCTTGTTGTTTTAGTTATTGGGGTTTAGGGAAGAGGGATTCAGGTCATAGATAGATATTGACAAGAACCTGTGGCCTTTCACCCTTCATTTATACGTGTGTTATGATTATTTGGCTTTGAGAGAATTATCATTGAATAGAACACAAAATGCCTGTACAATGATTCATTGAGCTTGTGAGGATTCATGTATATGTGTCCATGTATCTGCTGGCAGCAGCTGTATTAGCATCTAACCCTTCAATTTGGTGGTTGCAGTGTGTACGTCATATTACGCAACTGCACACAGACATTGCGCTGCTATTCTCTCACTCTTTTTGCGTAAGTGATTTACTTCAACTCATGCCATGGCTCCATGTCTGTCACACAGTGCTATTACACTAAGCATTAAACATCAGACTCTATGTTTTGTCTGCTTGTCACAATTGTGTAGTATGTGTCTTTTTAGACATTGGGTTGGTGCACAAGTGAGGCAGTATTAATAAGTGCTGGTGTACAGATGGCTTGGAAAAATCACGCTGGAGACCTACATTTCACAGTTCCACATATGGCTGAGGTGTGCAACAAGCCTGCTGCTTTCCTCACCTTCATGAGTGGTTCCTTCCTGTTTTGCATATTGACTTTCTTAATAACCAGACCCATGAAAGGATAAATGCATTTAGTAGTGCTTTCTTCCTTCTTTCTCTGAGCTTTGCTCCTGCATACATGATAAAGGTACCTCCTACATTCTTAGCAGCAGTCTCAACATTAGGTTTGCATTCTTCTGTTGCATCTGGTTTAGGTTTGCACTGACTCATGCTATAATTGTGTGAATGCTGTATATGGATGACCCAATTACAGAACAGGTGTACTGAATGGGCAGCCCAAATTGTTGCTGTCTCTTATCCCAAATTATCCATTGCTCAACTTCATGTTGACATCATCTATTTACATCTTGGTAGCTCTCTCACAACATCCTGTATGCTGTTAATACAAAACTTTAGAGCCTCATAAGCTGCAGCTATCATGCCCCTCTGTACAGCATTGGCAAATCTGTGCCATGCTACTTTACTTTCAAAGCAGGAAATAATTGCTGCTGCTGACGGAATTAAGTCTTGGCATGGTGACAGGTATCATATCGACTGTTTGAGTTGACAAACCGCTTGAAATTAACCTTTGTTCCCCACAAGGACAACAGGCGGCTTTCTCATATCGCACTGACCGGAGCTTCTTTGGCTATTGCTCTATATGCAGCAGCCTTGTTAGTTATCAAGCTTCCAAGACTCATGGTATCTTGCTCACCTTGCAAGATCTGTAGAAATTTGTTTTACCCTTCCTTTAAATCCATGGACAAGTGCACTCTATCTTTAGAACTCTACATTCACATCCTACAGGAATCCACAAGTGGAATCTCAAATATGTGATCTTGTCCAGTGAATGGATGGATGGCGGCACTGTTTTGTGTTCTTACTTATGTGGGTTTTTGGTGCTTTGTGCAGGGTTGGTAGGGTTACGAGCATTTGCATTGGGGTATGCCACCTCCCCTACAACTTGGACTTCCTTGCTCACAATGTTTAAATATCTTGGATATATCAACTTTAGACAACATTTCTCAGCTTCAAGGTAAAAGCCAGCCAAAGCAAGAGGGATATTCCTTGGCAGGCAGGATACGGTTGGTGAATCTGTACTGCATTCATTGCCAATAGGATATTCCTACTTTCCTTGTCCATCATTTTTCTTTGCGCCTTTCCTTGGATCATTCTAGATTATTCCTTGATGTCTTGAGAAAAATTATTCTCATCTATTCTCAGCAGCCTTGTTACTTAGTATGCAAAGGCAAATTGTGGTTTGGGCTGAAAGAGAAGAAGAAATATTCAAAAAAATGGTCTCTTCTATTTTTGACATTCCTTCTCTTTTGCTGTGCAATGACAGTTTGTGGTATGGGGTCAACAATAGAGGCCATATGCAAATGGACTTGGTAAGGGACTTTGTATTTTATGGCAATGGTCTGGAATTACTAGACCTAGAAACTTAAACTCATCCTTGAAACTGCACTGGTCTATTTGATCTAGAGTACTAGGCTGGTTTCTTTGCTTTTTCTAGAGCCCAAAGTACTAGTAGGACTTAGATAGCTGAACTCTGAGATTGGTCAAACCTGGCTATTGAATGTTGACATGTGAATGAACCTAAAGGAAGGCTTCTTTTGGTGAGCATCATAAAGGTTGATGTGATGGAATCAACTCATTTGTCAAATCTATTGAATAAGTTGCCATAATGCTTTTATGGTTAGTTTTTCTACTTCTACCAAATCTGACCATTGATTACATGTTCAAAATTTATCATACTCTAGTTCACAAAAGTCTGGATCTGTTCTTCTCATTGTAAAATTTTGAGATTCAATGCCAAACAATAGCTAGGCGTTGTTATAAGCCCTTTCCTTGCATCTGACACACCCAAACTGCCCAAGCAGTAACATTGTGCGAAACTGAAGTAAGATGTGCATGTTTGGTAATCGTTGCATCTGAGTTCCAAAATTGCTGGAATAGATGCACTACAGCAAACTGACCTAAAAAATTCTCCTAGAAAAAAAAATACTGTTGTCAATGAACATTTGTCAATTTAAAATTTTACTGTTTGAATGGAAAGGGAGAAACAAACTTGCACTAAATGCACCATCTCAATAGTGAGATTTAAGGAGACCCCAATTTGCAAACTCAAGTCACATATGCTTCGGACATGTTTTATAAAATTGGAAAGATCTTGACAACACCTTTCTAGCATGGGTTCAACATCCACAGAAAAAGCTAAAGGTGAAATGTTATGAAACCATAGCCACAAAGTGTTTTGAGCACTATTGTGACTAGCCTGTAAGAAGTGACAACCTGAAGTTTTGTAATTTTGATATAGGCCATAAATATACAAAAAATACACATGCTAAAAGAGGAACATTCAATGATTACTCTAAATGGAAAATTGGATCAATTAAAGCCAAATCTGCACTCCTATTTTAACATGCGGAGGTGGATTTGAAGATTTTTGTTAATGCTGTAGAATGCCATGGATACATCTTGAAGTTGTTACTAGTTGGACTTGAGTAGTGAAGAACTGAAGTCTCACCTCTTGTTCATGAACTTTCCATTAGAACTCATGTTAAAGAATCATCATCAATAAAATTTGGCCAATGGATGTATATTATCTCGACTTCTTATCAATTGGGTCATGTGAATGTGTACATCAAGCTTTGATCTTCATGTATGCCAAGTGTGGGAGCATGGAAGGTGCTTGGGGAGTGTTCAACAAGCTGCAATCTCAGGATGTGGTCACTTGGACTTCTATGATATTGGGACATGGGCAAGGGCACAAAAGGTGCTGGAACTATTCTGGCAAATGCAACAGGAAGGGTTGTGGCCAGATAGATGCAACCACTTTTGTGGGGGTGCTGAATGCATGTGCCAGCATAGTTGCACTTGAAGAGGGCAGGTATGTTCATGAGCAGATTATTGAAAGCAGCTATGAATCAGTTGCTTTTTTGGGGAATAGCTTGGTTGACATGTATGCCAAATGTGGGAGCATAGCGGATGCTAGAAGTGTGTTCAACAAACTGCTCTCACATGATGTAGTCTTGTGGAATGCCATGATATTGGGACATGTGAAATGTGGGCAAGGGCACAAAGCACTGGAACTATTTCAGCAAATGCAACAGGAAGGTGCATGGCCAGACCGTATGACTTTCGTGGCGATGCTGAATGCACGTGCCAGTGTAGTTTCACTTGATGAGGGCAGGTGTGCTCATGAGCAGATCATTGACAGCAGCTGTGAGTCAGATGATTTTGTGAGGAGTAGCCTGGTTGACATGTATGCCAAATGTGGGAGCATGGAGGATGCTCAGAGAGTGTTCAACAGGATGTCATCTCAAAATGTGGTCACGTGGAATGCTATAATCAGGGGATATGGTATGTTAAGGAAGTTCTTCAACATTTTGAACAGATGTGTAATAGAATCTAATAATCATTCAGTTAATATGCATTTGCACCGATATGGAATCATATCAAGTAGACTAGGAAAATAGGGGTTGACCCTAGCACATGGAAATTAGCCTCTACATGATTATTGGCACACCAACCTTTGTGGTCCAACTTGTTGTGGATGACCACCACCACTAACGATTACCTCAAAAAAATTGGCATAAAACCACTCCCTCACCTTTTGGTTAGATTAAGGATTTCATGCACCCAAAAAGAAAAGTTCAATAATTTCCTTCCATAAATCTTTGGTAGGCAATATTATCATTTGATTTGTATTGTGGGCAAATAAGCTCCCACTATATTAAATTAAATTAAATTTTCCATTGAACTATTACATAAGTATTCAAGGAAGGCACTAGAATTTTTTACATGTGAAGACAAATTTGTGTTGTTGAATGGGGGAAGTAAACGTGGTTGTAGCTAAATTTCGGATATATTACTACTAGTAGCCTGTCCTTTAACATACAAAATTAACTTTTCATAATGAACATAGATAAATTTTCCCTTTGGTTGTTGAACTCAAAACACATGCAAAATCCCAATCACATGCACTTGAATCAAAGTTAAATTCTCAATCAATGAAATTGAAATTTACAACATTGTTGTAGCAAAGGCCTTTCCAATCCTATGTATGCAATTGACAATTCAAATAAATTGAAGTGCCTTTCATATGCTTTTTGCCTTTATATGCAATTGTGAATGTCAAGGTTTGGGGTATTAACTATAAACCAAATATGGCTACCAGTGAACAACCAAACTAGGGATTTTGGGTGGTGAGGTTTAAGGAAGCTACTACAATATTAACCAAACCCTAAAACCAAAATTACACATAAACTGCAGATCTATGAACTTCAGTATATGAAAAATATGCTCCTTGAGCTTCCACTCCGTTTGGAAGCCACAACAAGCAAGGGCAACCACAGGGTTGAACATTTCAGATCCCATTTAATGAAATTGCTTTGCTTTAGTCTGCTCAATGACACGGTCAACCTGTGATTGCCATCAATTTGTGAGTTGAATCCCCACAAGAAAACTCAACCTGCAATTGGCTATCCATTTGCAGTTGTGTACCATGAAAGACATCTAGACATAAGTCAAAATCAAGCACCGTGAAGTAAGTGAACAGTTAACAACAATCATCAGTTTAGGGGAATAAACTTTTTGCATTGCAGCTAATGCCAAAAGCTGACCCATCATACTATCAAGTGTATATCTCCAGATACTTCAGATGAGACAATGCCAACTTCATCTGATCTCATCTGCTGAAGAAAAAATTTACTCATACTCCTTACACATCTAGCCAACCATAATGAGGTCTAAAAAACCATGCAAACCTTTGTTCTTCACCTACCCCACCAGACAGAAACACCATTCTTTTGTGCTGATTTGCAGATTAAAGAGGGTGCTTGGGAAATTCCTTTACAACAAACACAAAAGAGTTCAGCAACAGCTAAAAAAAATTGATTGGTATTTTTTGCCTTGCTGATTGCATGCCTGATACAGGCACACAGAGAGGGGCCATGAGATCACACACAATGTCTTCTGGCCCTAACCATCCAAGAAATCTCCAAACACCATGAGGTAGGGTTGTCCACAAACTAATTCTGCAAAATGGGGCTACCAAGTTCTATACGCTGCCAAAGAGGTAATCTTCTGACAGTAAAATGTACCCACCCACAAATGGAAATTTTCAACAAACTACTGCGAAATTTTGCATGACCATTACTTAGCCTACACCCAAAAAGATTATTTGGAGCTGTATCTTCCCCTGTGCAGTGTAGTACACCACATGTTCCATGCATCTGAATGCAAAACAATTGAAGAGTAAGTCTATGTGCACTTACAGAATCTCCAGCAGGCAAAAAATATAGGGCAACTTTTCTATCATGTCCGATCATCTGATATTGTTTCATCAGATGACACATCATCAAATTCATGCCCAGCACCTGCTTTACCACGAATAAGAGGGTCAGATTGTGTTTCACTAGAAGAATCATTGCCATTCCTATCTAAGTCTATCCTATTCAGTGGGACTTCCCAGTTCTTAGGACCAGGAACAGGTGGGAGAAGCCAATTTGGCAGCGGTGGCTGTCCAGCCCCCCTGAGGTGAACTTGCTCACTGGACTCAGAGCATATTTGAACCCCAGGTCGATGGGCAAGTGACAGAGGGGATGCCTCCCCACCACCACGCTTCCTGGCCAGCACATCAATGTCCATCCCAGATCTGGAGTGTGCTGCATGAGATTCTCCATCACCGATCGAATGGTGTGCATTCTTGGTAACAGCAAAGGAAGGTGAGGCTTGTGAGTGAGCCAATCTTTTACCCTGCCATCCACCATACCCAAATGGCATATTCGAATCTGGTGTTGAGGATCCACCTTGTAGAATTGCACTGCTCCTGCTAAAAATGGATTGCAAAGGCCCATTCAAAGGTGGAGCAGGTGGAAGTGATACTGATGCCAGGTTTTTAAGTGCCATCAACTCTGCCAGTGCACTTGGCCTTGAAAATGGTGGTGATTGCAGGGAAGGTTCAACCGGAGGCATGGAAAAGTCAAACAGTCTTCTTGAAAATGATGAAGAGGAAGGAGGCATGCTTCCAGCTTGCACACCACCTGTGAGACCTGACTTCAGACTTGCTGCATACTGCTGGAGGGACGCAGGAAGGGCTGGAAATTGGCTTTGTGCTTCTATTTGAGCTGGAACAGGGTGTGGAAGAATCCTGGCCACTGTCTCACTACCAGCCACAGAATCGAACTCCTCCGGAATCCTACCTTCAGAGATCCTCTCTTGCTTTTTGTTTCTCTTTGAGAAGTTCCTCGGAGGTGTAGGTGGGGGTCCAGGATGCACAAAGGGAGGGAGCCAAGTCTTGCAATCCTTGTATAGAAATTCCGTTGCCTCTGCAACAGCAGCAATTGTTGGTGACAGTGCAACAGGTTTTGGAGGTGGGGGTTGTTCTGGTTTGAAAGCTTCTCTCAACCAGTGGGGTAAACTCTGGCTTCCATCATTTGTGCTCAAGGCACTTGTGCTTTTGGAGATTAAACCTGTCCGGAGCCTTCGCCTCTCCATCTCTGCAATGCTAGCTGATGAAGCAAGTCGTGATTCAAGTGTTCCAGGTACCAAGCCACCAATGTGTACAGGTTGCAGAAAGGACTTGCTTGGAGACACTGCCTCACTACTTTCACCAGCTGCTCCCCCAAGGGTAGCTGAAGGAACCTGAGGAAATGGCAGGGAATGGTGGTCTTGAGATTTTTGTGAATGTGTTGCACCAGAGTATGCAGCTTCATTAAGAGCAATGGCATGTGAGAGAGGTGGCATCTCTGGTTTTCCTGTCTGCTGCTGGAGGGATATACTTTCTCTTTTGACATCACTTTTTGCCTTTGCCATACTGTGCAAGGAGTTCTCAGCAGTAATGACAGGTGTGGGACCTTCTTGTCCATCTGCAGCTGAAGGTCTGGAGTCTGTCATTCCTGGCAACTCTGCTCCAGATGACGACTCCAGGCAGTTTGCTGATCCTGTCCATGCTTCCTTTGCTGGAAAATCACCTGTTGACCTGCTTGAAGCCAAATCTATTGACCTCATCACTTCTGGCCCAAGTCTGCTGTCCCGATCTGTGAGAGACAAGCCCACAGCCTGATTTACCAGAGCAGAAGCACCTACCACAGGAAAGTCCTTGAACACAATAGGTTTGATGTCCATTTCACCAAATGGACTCCTAGCTGCAGGGTCATTACTCTGACACCCCTGCTTTTTGTCTTGCACAAGTTCAGCAGCTCCCACATTTGGTGTTGGATAGCTCCAAGCAATTGATGAAGGTAATAGTGCATCAGAGCCCTTTTCACTCTGATGGGTACTATGTCCTCCTTGCATAGCTACCTCACTGATTGAACACAATCCCCTGGATCCCCTTGAGCTCCTGTCCTTGCGACTAGACAAGGGGTTGTTATGTTGTGCACCTGTGTTCCTGGGAATATCTGGTGGTGGAACTCCAAATGTCTTCAGCTGCTCCTCTCTCCATCTATCTGCCAGATCACTAGCAGTCCGACTTCTGGAGAAACACAGGCGTTGGTCCTGCAGCATAGCAAACCAGTTCCCAAGTCCATGGCGACGCACACCTGTCCACAAAGCATCAAGCTCATCCTCTGTCCAGGTCTGCACTTGGTTAACAACAATGTCATGTTCTTCTGATACTGATCTCCTTGACCTTCTGTCCTGTCCACCCCGCTGACTCCCTACTGATGGGTAGCTCTTTTGAATACTTCCGACTTGCAAGGGAATTGCTTGACCAAGATGATTCCCATTATTGAAGGGAAGGCCCATCTCCTGAATTTGTGGTCTGTTAGCATCTCCTGGATTCAATCTGTGGCCTGGTGCCATGGGCAATGCAGCACTACTCTTAGTTTGAGGCCCCACTGCAAACTGGGAATCATGGTTAGCTCGTGCTCTGGCAAGTAAAGCCTGCTCATGGCTGGATAAGGCCAAACCCCCAAATCCTAAAGTCATGGAGAGATCCGGAGTCCTTGGACTCTGTTCTTTGTTTCGTTGCTCCATGTTGCCAGGAAGCAACTGCACTGAATTTCTTTGATCTGGAGTTGACTGTGGAAGTGGACTCCCTCCCTTCTGGTTTTCTGTTTGCTGCAAGAGCTCCTGTGTCCTTGTTCCAACCTGATGCTCCCTGCCTTCCCATTGCAAACTTGATTCAAGTGCATTAGCAGATGTTGTTGCTGACTGCACATCACAAACACATCCACCGTCACAGGGCCTTAGTGGAATGAATCAAATCACTGCTGCTTTGATGAATCAAAGCTCTTACAGCTCTAGGTAAACTCCAGGTGCAGAACATAGAAAGCAGATTTTATTCCAGTATTACACATTAGAGCATACAGAATAGGGCATACCGACAGGCCAGTGCTGTGTGGGTGTCTGCCAAAACTTCTTTGCTGGTACTCCAGACTGCCCAATCCATGAAACTCAGGCAGCCCTCCCAGTACCTCCCCAGGACCATGAAGCTTTTCTTCAGCCACAGGCCTTGGTAACCCACTCGGACTCACCTCATGAGAGGCTAGATGAATCAGTGCAGCTTGGGACTGTGCAGCAACTCCACTCTGGCCAAAAGATCTTCCAGAACTTTCAAACAGGAGAGGTGGTGGTCTGAGGGTTTGCTGAGAGCTCCCAAATGGGAAACGGGAGCTTTGAGGCAAGAGCTGTCGTAAGCTCGCCTGCAGCGTAGCAGAGACAGAAGGGGGTCTCCGAAACTCTTGTCTGAAATCTTGTTCTGAAACTTGTTCTAAAATAACAGTGTCATCCCTGTGATTTGTACCCAACAGTCTCCCAGTCTCTGATGCAGCAGTTTCTGATTCTCTTGATGGTGGCTGAGCAAGATCATATGTCTTTGGAAATGGAAGTCCCCTCTTCCCAGGTATGGAAGGAGAGTGTGATACTGGAATTCCTGGTACAGTATACACCCGTTGTGGATAAGAAACATTGCCTTTCCGAGAACGCTCCACATTGATCACAACTGCTTGCCATTTTGATTCATTGGTGCTCACTGACAGTTCAGTGCTGGTGTGAAGCCCACTTCTTGCACCAGTGGAAAACTCCTTAGATGGCAACATTGGTCCTCCACTGGCATCTGCAAGTGATATCTGGCCAGCTGCTGGCCTTGTATCCAGATCCAAGGCTGGAGATTTCTCAGGTTCATAGCTCCCTTCTGTACCCTTTTCATCTTGGGCAAGCTGTGCTTGAGTTTCTCTGCTCCGGAGAAGACGGTCCTTTTGCCTTGCCCGGAGTCTTGCCCTGCAGATCACCAGGGCACTCATTGACTTAAAATACATACATGCTAAATGGGGTCTTCTGCATGGCTCTATATTTGTTGCCACAAAGGCAAAAACTTTGGGGGCTGGAAGAAGTAAAAATGCTCTGAAAAGAACGTACATCTTCTGCTTGAGAGCTCGACCTGCAGGTGTATACTCTGGTGCTGGGTCAGCTGTGGACTCTCCCTCTGGCTCTTCCTCACAAGCCTGCAAAACAAATGAAGAAAGAAGAATTCCAGATAGTGAGCATGATAGCATTTGGCTCATACTGAAAATCCAGAGCAAAGTGTTGCTACTGATATTCGACAAAGTAAACCTCATCCCCTGGCACCATAAAGGTCTGAGAGTCCATCAACTCTGATAATTTCAAACACATGCTTCCATCAGCAAGACTCTTGAGCACATGAATGAAAAATGTTGAACAAACAATGCTCATACCTCAACAGAGGTCTCAATTGACTTCAGCAGAATGGACTCATTGTAAGACACAATTTTCCGCAGGCGCTTGCCCCTTCCAAGTGCTGCTTCATTCTCAGTCTGCAGCTTCTCCCACCTGTGGGAAGAACATCACAGTTGATACATTACTTATGGATGCTTGGTTGATTGTGCGACCTCCCTTTGGAAGAGACATCTCCAGTACAGCACATCTGTGGACAACATGTGTAGATTCCAAAGATAAGTCTAAGATGTACCTAGTTCGCAAAAGCTTCTCCCACTTGTTTTCCTCCTCCTCTGTTGTATCAGGTTTGCTAGCAGCCATGTCAGAGTCCTTCGCTGTGATTTCCTCTGCTTCCACCTCCTCCAATCCGTCTTGTTCAGACCAATCCCAGGTCTGCTACCACACCAGAAGTTCAGCATGTGCACAAATTGTGACACCTGAGCATCCCAAATGAGAGTGACCTAATCAAGTATGATACACCTACCAACAAGCATACCAACTGAGAGTGACCTGATCATGGATGATACCACACCTACCCACTATGCAAGCACAGGAAATATGCAACTCTCCTAATCCTTGTGGTCACAAGAGTAAGGAGACTGCCCACCTTGAGAGAACCTAACCAGTCATTCTCAGGCTCACCCTCCACCACATCCAAATTACTGGTGCCAAGTTCTGATCTGTCTAAGAGACGAGACACAGCTGCATCATCCCAGACAATTTTGGGTCTCTCCTTCTTATGGGACTTATCCTCATCTCCATCTTCCAAAACCACAGGTTTCTTCGGTTGATCCTTGCTCTCTGTGCCGTGAGCAGATCTGGTGGTGTCAGTAGGGCTCGAGAACCCACCTTTTTTCTCTGGCTTAGATTCTGCATTGACACCATTATCAGTGTCCAATTTTCCTGGGTAGGATTGGGGCTCTTCAGGTTGAGGCGAACCCCCTCCTCCTTTGTGGAAAAGCTCTTCAGTTCCCCAACGTATAATATCTTCAATCTCTTTCTGGGAGCCAGACTTGCTTGCAAACAAGTGATCCAGCATTAGCTTTTTCTTTGCAAGCTGTAAGATCCGTTCCTCCACACTTGCACGCACAACCATCCTGTAAACCAAGAGGGTCTTTGACTGGCCAATGCGGTGAGCACGATTCATAGCTTGAATGTCAGCATGCGGGTTGAAGTCTGAATCATAAATGATCACAGTATCAGCAGTTGCAAGATTAATGCCAAGCCCACATGATCGTGTGGACAGAAGAAAAACAAACCGCGAAGGGTCCTGATTAAACCGCATAATTGCTGCCTGGCGCTCTGCAACAGGAACTGATCCATCAACCCGCTCAAAGCTTTCTTGTCCAAATTGGAAGGTCAAGTAGTCCTCTAGAATATCAAGAAGCTTAGTCATTTGCGAGAATATCAGAACACGATGGCCAGCTTTCTTAAGGATCTGCAGCATGGAGTGAAGAAGGGTCAGTTTTGCAGATGCCTTGATGCGCATATCTTGAAGAAATTTGGAACTACCTCCCTCAGGCTCTGAACCTGCAAGGAGGTAGGGGTGGTTACAAACTTTTCGTAATTGCATCATTATGTTAAGCATCGATTGCTGCTGTCCCCCAGCTTTGCCTCCAGAAACCTGCCGCAGGAGCTGATAGTTTTTGGTTAGTAGAGCACGATAGTACTCTGCCTGCACAGAGGTCAGCTCAACTGGGACAACCCGCTCCACCTTAGGGGGTATATTCTGCATTGCATCTTTCTTTAACCGTCGTAGCATATGGGGAGCCACTAGCTTCTTCAACTCCTCAACCTGATCAGCAGTACTCAACAACTTGAATGTATCTTGGAAAGCAGCAAGAGAGGGAAATGTGTCAGGCTGTAAGAAATTGAGAAGATTGTACATTTCACCAAGGTTGTTCTGCAGTGGTGTACCCGTCAACAACACCCGATGTCCAAAGGAGTAAGTGTTCAGAAGATTGAAGAGCTTGCTTTCTGAATTCTTCAGTCGGTGTCCCTCATCCACTATAAGTGTTTCCCACTGCACTGCTCGAAGTTGGCTAGAGTCGGCAATAACCATCTCATAGCTGGTGAGCATCACATTGAATTTGAATGCTTGGGTGTCTGATCGCTTGGCATCTTGTCCTGCAGGAGGGCTGGCATACCACTCATACTCCCGGATCACAGCTCGTGCTTTTGCACTCCCATGGTACTCAATGACATTTAAAGAAGGAGCCCAGAGAGAGAACTCAGCAAGCCAGTTGGGCATGGTAGAAAGTGGAACAAGGACCAAGCATGGAGCCCTGGTCCCAAATTCATGGTGCAGTGAGGACAGGAAAGCGCATGCTGAAATGGTCTTCCCCAAACCCATCTCATCAGCTAGAATCACATTCTTCTGGCGATGCCAGCTCTTTCGCAGCCAGTTTAAAGCCTCCATTTGATGAGGGAAAAGGGAGCCCCCCTTTAACCATTCAGGTTGCTCTACTAAAGGTTCTATCTCTGAAGGTCGACAGCCTCCTGCAGCCATCCTGTCTGCTTTTGCATATGCCTCTTTTTCATACCGATCAAATACAGCAAGAAGCTCTTGATTGTTTGCAATTATAGGATCACTAACTGGCTCCCATGTGCACTCATCATATGGCAAGCCTTGCCACTTGACCAACACTTCAGTTGACCCTGACTTCAGTGTCTGTCGGGCCAGAATCCGCATGGGCAATAACCATTGATCCTGCATAATAACCAATGGCATTGTCCCATACTTGGATTTATAGTTCTCTAGCTTCCTCTTGGCCACCAGTCGCAACCTGGAGTCACTGACCCAACTATTATGAATGTGTGATCTACCTACCCACTTCACCAGAAACTCAAATTCCGACTCTTGTTCTGTGGATTTGCCAGTGGGAAAGGTCCCACCACTAACTTCTTTTGTGTCAGTTCTAACCCCTTCTGATTCCAAATTTTCTTCCACCACTCTGTCTTTTCCTTGGTTGTCACTAGAACTACACATCATGGCTTGCCAAACCTCCTTTGTGCCTTCCTTGGCCTTAGAGATGTCTCCATTGCTCTTTTCTGTCATGTCTGATGACATTTGTAGCACATCCGTATTAGTATTCACATCCCCAATTTCAATAACCAGTGATGTGCTGCCTTCACAGGCTTCTCTCAATCCTCCTGGACCAGAAGCAAGTAAAGGTTTAACAGGGCAACTGTTCATCTTTGTAGCAGTCCCAATGGAGATTCTGTCCCTGCAATCTTCATTTTCAGTTTGAGCTTTATGGGTGTTTTGCCCTTCATCCCCCCCACTCTGCAAATTTGCTGAAGGCTGTTGGTCTTGCAACATCTCAGCACCTATGCCAGCTGTCATTTCAGAGTCAATGTCCATTGGTTCACCTCCTAGTTGATTCTCCAATGTGTATGGCCAAGGTTCTGCAGCTGAAGTTGCCCGAGGTCTTTTGACTATCATGAAACCGGCCGCTGTATCCTCAGCTGACCTTTCCATTGTCCCAGTGTCAGCATCCACCAGAATCCCATTTCCAAGATCACCCACAGCAAGCTTAACCTCCTCGGTTCTCTCAACTCTCTCACTCTTGACTTTCCTTTTAGTTGGAGAAGCTTTGAGAGAAGCTTTGAGTGAGTGCTTACCCATAACTCGGCATCCCAGAATACGTTCCACCTGTTTTCAGGATAGCAACACCATCTTGCCCATTAGGGTGAATTTTCGTGAGATGCAACAGTGATCCTACCAGTCACATCATAAAGTATAACCCCCCCCCCCCCCCCCCC
>Ga0116229_10006214_pt1 | contig 19298 bp, 12 predicted proteins | sample S1TSphgellanicum_3_FD_87313 | JGI IMG/M metagenome (GOLD analysis project Ga0116229, IMG submission 87313) | Host-associated microbial communities from peat moss isolated from Minnesota, USA - S1T2_Fc - Sphagnum magellanicum MG | ecosystem: Host-associated > Plants > Peat moss > Unclassified... | reverse complement strand
TTTTTTTTTTTTTTTTTTTTTTTTTTTTTTTTTTTTTTTTTTTTTTTTTTTTTTTTTTTTTTTTTTTTTCTTGTTTTTTTTTTTTTTTTTTTTTTTTTTTTTTTTTTTTTTTTTTTTTTTTTTCTTTTTTTTTTTTTGACTGGTTTTCTTCTAAGTGTTTTATTGTGTTTTTTTGTGTTTTTTTGTGTTTTTTTAATTCATTCTTTTTTCTTTTCCTATTTTGTTCTTTTTTCTTTTATGTGTTTTGTTTCCATGTTTCTATTTTTATCTGTTTTGTATTTTTGTAATCTGTTATTATTATTATTATTATTATTTCCATGTTCCTATTTTTTTTCTATTCTCTTTTTTTCTTTTTCTTTTCCTCATGTATAGTTTTTCAATTTCCTTTTTTTTGGTCATTACTTATGATTTTTTTTTCATTATTAATAGTTTATTTTGTTTTTTGTGATTGTTGTGCAGGGTTTATAATATAGCATTTTATTTTATTTTAAATAACATTATACATTGCACATCCCTTATTTGTTTTGAAGATATTATTTTTGCTTGTAAATATTTTACATCACAATCTTTTAGGTATGCAAAACATCAACAATATTTTTGGTAATTTTTGCAAGACATTTGTTTGCTTGAATTTACTTCATCATCGGCCTTGGCCTTGAAGAGCAACACTTGTGTGAAAAATGGAAAGGTCAAGTGAAAACTAAAACTTAAAAAAAAACAAAATGAAGAAGCAATAAATATTCATAAGTGAAACCAAAATTGAAGAAGAAATGGAAGGAATTGAAGAAAATTCAAAGTTTGCAAATAGAATCTAGTGGAATCCCAAGAGTGAAAAAAAAAAAATTTACAAATTTGAAAAAAAAAAAAAACTAAACAAATTTTGGAAGAGTTGCGTCTTTAAAGAAAAAAGTGATAGCCACGTAATTAAAATGCTATATGTTGATTTTTTTATTGTGTTATTTCAAACCAATTCTTTCTCTAAATCCAAGAAAACAATTAAAGAAAGATTTAATATCATATTATAAGACCAATGAATAACATGTTTAAAAAAACCATGTTCTTGAAAATCGTTTAATAATTTTATTTTTTTAATTTGAAAAAGAAGTTAACAATGTATGTAGTGAGAAGAAATTTGAATAAACAATCTTTTTTTTTAAAACAAGTGTCTTTAGTTCTTCCATTTTTTATTTTTATTTCAAAATATTTTCTAAAAAAGGATGATGCAAAGTAGAAAATGTTTGTGGAGGACCTTGCAATTTTTTGTACTAAAAAATCACTTGCTTTTACAATTTGTGGAAAGTGTTTGGTTAAAACATCTAGTATTACATTTGTGTCCTTGTTTTCAATTTCCTTCAAAAAGAAAAGTTTTTTTTAGATGTTTTTTGTTTTCCTACAAGTTTTTCTTAGTTTTGAGTTTTTCAAATTGTTTTTTTTTTTTTTTTTTGTTTTTTTTTATTTTTTTGTTTTTTAATTTTTTTTTTTTTTTTTTTGATGTGTTTATGTAGGTTTGCACACAAAATCCTATTTTTCCAAAAGACATTACAATTCAAGGCATTAATTGTCCTTTGTTATAGTTAGCAAAATATTAGTGAAGATTATTACTAGTCATGTTTTTTCACCTTTAACTTGGCATATATCTCAAATCATTTTTGATATCTTCTCTATGGTTGTTAATGCTTCTGAATTAATCTCGTGACCATTAGTTGTTTTTTTATGCATTGCATATAACAATTACCATGACTTTAAAATTTAAAAGAAAAATATGAAATTCTTCGTCTAGTATGGATGATACGATGAATTATGATTTTGTTGTTGGTTTAGAATTATCATTGTTTGCATCTAACATTAGAAAATAAATACATGGGGTCTTAGATGGATTTTTTTCATTTCTAAAAAAATATGAAAAAAAATAAAGCCCATAACATGTTATCCCTAATGTTAAACCCAAGATTTAAAAAGACATTAAATATCCTTTGGAGCCGTGGGGGAAACATGAGTCTTTGTTTTCGATTGTTGCATTTTTTATTATTCATATTTTTGGCATTGTTGGATCTTAAATAAAATATGGGAGGATATTTTCATTGGTTGGAATACTTACAAATTTGAGGAAACGCCACCTAAATAATTTGGATAAATTAATATTTATTAATAAAAATTGGCCTAATGATCTTAGGGTGAATTGTAATTCACCTACTAATTTGATAAAGTTGATTGAATTTGATTTTCCCTAGAGGAAGAGTTTTAAAAATATGAAAGGGAATTTGAAAAAACGAAAATTTGGATTTGTAATTTTATCCTAATGAATTATTTAACCTAAGACAATAATAGCTATTGAACAACTTCATTTTCTTTCTTCTTCCTTGGATGAAAGCCTTCTAAAAACAACACATTTTCCTTTGGGAATGGTTGTTCATTGGATGAAAGCCATCTAAAACAAAGATGGAGATGGTGAAACAATTTGAATACAAGATGGCATTCAACCATTGTAGCACACCATTTTACTTGAATGTTTTGACATGCTAACCATTCTTAACTTAACTATCATCATTTAAGGACACCCACAAATTTAGTATTCAAAATTAATTTCTTGTTGGGCATCATCCCTTGTATACCTTCTTTGCATTGGAGATTGAATTACATCTAACTTGTTGTAGGCAACATGTTTCTCTTTCATGGAATATATATGCAAACAAAATGCGAGGGATAATAGAAGAACATTGAAAACAAAACATTTTCACATTAAAACTTCTTTCAATAATTTCACTAGACCCATTTGCATTTTTGCAATGAAGCCAAATATTGCCAGTTTAACAAAGATTGGTGAGAACTTGTGAGGCCCTACATGTTGGTTCCCAAGTGGTATCCCAAGTCCACACTATGAGAGGGTGCAAGGTCCTAAGCACAGCCCCTTCCTTACTCTTCATGCAAATCCAAATGCCAGTACCTTGTCCAGAACAGCTCTACAGAACCGCACTGCCAGAAAACTCCTACAACAGACTAAAGTCAGACTATTACAAGAGGAGGACAAAAAGCTAGAAAAAAGAAGAGGGTTGGGGACCCAACATCAATCTACAAGGGCCGTAAAATTTGTTGCTTCTCAGAAAGGATAAGAAATCAGAATAGCAATTGATAAAAACTGCCCAAAAACTAATGCAAATCCAACAAGAGGGAGAAAATCATAGAGCTAGATCACATGATTTGTTGAGTACTTTCCTTGAGAGAGATCTAGTGACAGCAAATGGGCAAAAGTTTCCACTTGGAAATGCCCAAAAGTTGATCCAGTCACCATGAACAGTCAGCATGTGAACAACGAAGACCATGAAGAGAAATAGCTTGACAGTTGCATCAGCTTGGTGTGAGAACAACATCCAAAGCCTCTACAGATGAAATATCTACCCAAGCTTATAGCATTCCATCAGACCCAATTTCCGGACACATTTCTTTGGAAAGCTAGAACATAAGAACAATCTGCCCAAACAAGTGACATTGTTACAGATCAGCAATGAGAGAAACAACTTGAGCCAGACACAATCAGACTACCCCACAAGTCAGCAGAAAACACCCACTTCCAACAGACACAGAAACTGCATTGCAAAGTATTACAAAAGCTGCCAAATAAATCAATACCCATCATCCCCATCCTGACCAAGACACCATGGCTTTTAGTCTCAAAGGAAATGTGAGTGTGGCACAGGTCTGCTCATCTCAGTGTAACATTGAATCAAAAGCTATCTGAACACTTTTAATTATGGAAAATGACCAGAGTAGAAATTGACCTTCAGTTGCAGGGCCTCTGACCTTCAATCAACCAACTGAGATTCAGAGAGTTTTTTATGTTTTGAAGAGTTGAGATGACATTGCAAACACATGGTAGCAAAAAAGCAATAGAGTGAATGTCTGATGTACCTCATAATTGTGTGTTCAGAGTTCAGAACCACAACCCCATTTTCTTTGACACACCCTAAAACAACCAAGAGCAGCTCAAATCAAATTAGAAGAACTCAAAACCACATGCATCCCAGCAACCAATTCCTCCAAGCCTTTCAAACCATTTCCAAGCATGGTTTCATTCGACCAATCTATCCTGCAAATTTACCTGAAACCCTAAACCTATGAATTGCAAGTTCCACCTCCCATATTCATGTGCTGTCAATCCAAGAGACTTGCAATGCAAAGAATGTACTGACCTAAACCACTTCTACACACTTCCGCCACCCACAACAATCATCACCTGCACTTTGTGAAAATCCTGTCACTGGCCACAAAAGTAGCTGGAAGCAACACAATCAAGAAGTTTTCAATCTGACTAGAGTTTTTGACAGTCATCGCTCCAAACCAGAAGCTCGACTTGAGAGCTCATTATCCCGGCAGAGTTTGCACCTTCATCTTCTTCCTCTCCAACAGATCCTCGTTCCCCTTCCAGTTGCCGCATGCAACCTGTTGGCAACAAGGAACCTAATCAACAGTTTCAAGCTTATGGTAAAGACAAACAAAATGATCAAGGGGAAAAGCTCTGCTCTACGAGACAGATCCAAGGAAAAACTCCGTGAGACAGCTCAAGGGAAAGCTCTGCGCTGCGAGACAGACTTCAGCAAGGCGAGGGATATCTGGAAACGGCAAACTCTCGCGTGAAGAAGGATCGAAACCAAACAGAAGTTTCCAGTGAACAACAACGATCTAAGTACATCAAGAGGCAGAAGAAGCGAGCGCCGAGCTCAAGGAACGTGCAGGAGGAGTTGGAACAACGAGAAAGGTTATTAGAATCCAAGAAGCAGGTTTCAAGGAGGCAAAGGAAAGAACACGGAATAGACTTTAGTAGAATTGCGAGAGATCCGAGGAGGTCAAGAGGAAAAACATTCGCTGAGAAGGTCTAAAGAAGGAGAGGACTGAAAAATGCTGAATCCTCACCACGGCGCTCCTAAGACCCTGAGCCTGCTAAAACCCTAACCCCCGAAACCCAAGTAACTGCATTCTTCATCCCAGGCTTCTTCTTCTGATCTCTTCTCCCCTGTTCCTGGTGTGAGAGCAGCAGATCAGCAGGGAACAGACAACATACAGGCTCTCCTTTCCATGTCAATTACCATCTGCAACGATCTGAAAGACCTTGCCCCACGATGCACAACATGAGTGAAGGCTTTTGATACTTCTGCTGCACCTCTGTTGTGCACATACATGGCAATACCACCTGTGACAATCCGAAAAACCAACCTTGCCAGGATTCACAACCTGAATGATGCTTTTGATCCTTCTGTATGCAGCATGGCATGCCATCTGCAACAATCTGACAGAGTTTGCATGCACAAGATGAAGTGTTGGATAATACTTCCTGCAGCTGTGCATTCAGTGTGTAGCACCACCACTAACTGCCACAGCCCGTGTGGATCATACCTTCCAATGGTAATGACTTTTGCACACCCTTGAGTTTGTGCTTCATTCACAAAACACTGTGATGGCATGGAAAAAATGGAAGAGGAAAAGTGCTAGTTCTGCAACAAGAATTAACAACAGACTAGGGAATTTATTGATTGATCAAAACAAAAACCCACCTCAAGAGATCTGTGTTTGTATCTCTCTAACCACAGTTGTTTCCAGCAACAAACCCCAACAGTCATAAGGTTTTAGGATGCGTCAAAAGGTACAAAGAGAACACACACACTTGAAACCCTACAGTTGGCAGACCACAAATTGGCATCATCCCAATTGACAAAAGCCTGTATGTATGTATTTATGTATGGTGTTGCACTATTTTATGCCTGCCAGTAAGCCAGACTTTTCCATCTGATGAGCATGTCTTTTCTGTATTGCCCTCTTTCACAATCCTAAGAGCTGATCTGATTTGAGGAAGATTTGATGACCAGATATATCAAGGTATGGACGTGAGCTCTTCTGCTGCAGCAATAGCTATATATCCTCCTGGTGCTGGGTCTTAAGGTAAGAGGTTGTTGAAAGCAGACAAAATTTAAGGAGGCAGGCCCAACTCCTCATTCCTTAGCTGCAAGGAGACAACTCTAGCAGCTACTGCTGCTGCTGAATTTAGGTGATTGGCAGCCCTCACTACTACTACTACTACTACTACTCTTCATAGACCTTAGAATTGGCAGTTACAAGCTGTGAAGGAAATTGTCTGCGCAAGCAACAATGTAAAGATCTGACCTTGAAAACATAAATGCTGTGTCTCTTTGGCATTGCTGAGGCTCCTCTGTCACAAGATCATGACTGCAAGCCCACCTTGAAGCTTCACTTTTTTTTCCTTCAGATCAGCATTGCCTGCCAGTAATACACACCACTATGATGACCAAACACAGATTTTTCTGTTAAAATTGTGTTCCCTGGAAGTGCATCAGGGCTCACTCTTCTGTGTAACTCTTTCTTATTGCTAGAAGTATCGAGCTACTAATTTTGTATTGGTACACTCAGGTGAGAGGTCAGAAGAATGTGGTTCTCAATTTCGGAATTCTGTTGAGCCTGAGATCTGAGGAAAAAACTGCAGTGGAATGAATGAGGGAGCCAAAAAAGAAAAAACCCTCAGGTTCCAATTTCCAGAGCAACCATCACCCCCCACATGCAGCAACTGACTAACAAGTACAGGAGCAATATCCCTTCCATGTTGATCTTCTGATATCAAGCTCTTTCAAGTGGCCGGCTCGCATTGCTGGTTTCAAATGATGATAATAGCTGATCAGGAGATGCTCTGAGCTCACTCAGGCCGAGGAAAACTCTGGCATAATAATGTGAGAGAAACCAACTCGATTCATCAAACGTTTTGCACTGACACAAACATGTGTTGATGCTCATCTTTCTTTATTTTGTTAAATCCAATTCCCAAGGGGATGGACATCACACACACACACACACACACACACAGAGCAGGCCACAAAGAGCTGCAGAGAATTTCACACCCCATTTCACTGACTTCCATTGTTGCTCTTCACTCATACTTGTATGTTGTTTCACTATGTACACAACCTCTTGATTGAAGGAGAGTAGTGGAAGAGAGGACAATACAAAACCTTGAAGGAGAGTGGGGAGGAGAATACAATGATGCTTTGAAGAATGCATACAAACAATCCCTGAAGGAGAGTAGTGGAGAGGAGAATACAATAATGCTTGAAGGATGGATACAAACAATCCATGAAGGAGAGTGTGGAGAGGAGTATACAATGGCATGAAGGATAGATACAATCCTTGAAGGAGATTGAAGAGGAGAGAATACAATGCTTGAAGGATAGATACAACAAGAATCCTTGAAGGAGAGTGTGGAGAGGAGAATACAATGCTTGAAGGATAGATACAATCCTCCTTGAAGGAGAATGAAGAGGAGAATACAATAATGCTTGAAGAGGATAGATTCAATCCTTGAAGGAGAATGAAGGGGAGAATACAATAATGCTTGAAGGATAGATAGAAACAATCCTTGAAGAAGAGCGGAGAATACAAACCTGTTGAAGGAGGAGAGTGCAGAATATACAAAACCTCTTGAAAGAGATTGGAGAATGGCAAACCTCCTCTTGCTTGATGATCTGACAGCTAGCAAACAAGCACGGAACCAACCCCTGGAGTTTGATCATGACAGAAGAAGCGTGCTCATCATACTTGCAATGAAACTATTGTCAGGGGGAAGAGAGAGATGCTCGATTAGCTGATGGAGTGTGAGATTTGTTTGTACCTGTTTGGAAGAGCCGATGATTGACGTAACCTAGAAACAAACACAGAGAAGGACACACACACACACACACACACACACACAGCGCGAGAGAGAGAGAGAGAGAGAGAGAGAGAGAGAGCAAGAGAAGCTCTAGCACTAAAAGCAGCGTAACTACGACTGGGACAACCTGAAGAGAGAGGAGAAAGAGAGAGAATTGCGGCGATTTTTGTTTTGCAATGCTTTTGTATCGTCGCGTCCAGTTGTACCAATAGTCGAGATCCGCGCAATGACACATGGAAGCTTCAAGCACCACTAGCAGCAGCGGCAGCAGCAGCAACAACAAGGAAGGAAGGACGGAGCGACGAGACGGGACGAGCAGACGGACTGACTGACTGACTGACTGAATGAATGAATGAATGAAGTGTTTTGGAAAGGAAAGGAGGGAGTTTTCAGGGTGGTTTTGCAGAGCGACGAAGGAATTCATGAAACAAAAACAAAAAACCCAAACCCAATCGTGGAAAGTTCAAGAGCACAATTTTCAAACTCTGGAGCACACATCAGATTCTAGGAGCTGGAGACACAATTGCAGAAGATCAAAGGATTCAATGTTTTTTTTTGTTGGTGTCTGCGATTGCTTGCTTGAATGCTTCATAGCATCCTTCTCCTCCTGCTAAGGGAATTCTCCACAGACTGAGTTTGTCTTGAAGAAAGCAAATTGGTAAAGTTCTTGACACCCAAACTCTCTCTCTCTCTCTCTCTCTCTCTATGCACATGATGGTCCAATACTCAACCTTGAAGAGGGTTGTTTGTTGTTGTGAATAATGGAATGAGGTTTCTTCTTGAGGTCGTGCATCGATTCCCATTCTGATTCTGAGAATCCCTCCTCCTCAATCATGGAGGGAGTGAGCAGCACAAGAGGAAGGAAGGAAGGAAGGAAAGAAGGATCCCACCATACTTGTGCTGCTGCTGTTGCTTGATGAGGACAACAAAGAAGAAAGAGCTAGCACCTTCTTCTAAGAGTGTTTTTGTGTGTGTTTGTGGATTTGTTGTGCTTTTCTTTCTTTCTGCCATGAGTGCTCTACTCTCCCCCCCACCCCCCCACCAGGTTGTTTCTTGCTCAAATGGTGAAGAGGAGGAGAAGGAGGGTATTGCATCTTGCAGCATTGATGATAGAAGAGAGGGGATGATTGATACCTACCAGTGCACACACAAGACTTAGTTCTTTTGTCAAAAGGATTTTTGTTTCCAAGGGTTTTAGCAGAGAGTCATTATTTTTGCTGTTGATGATGATGATGATGGATGGTGATGCACTTTGTCAGGCTTGTTTCCTTTTTCTTTCCTCCTCCCTTTCTTGAGTGCTTTTTCTTTGAAGACAATTGTTGTGTTTCATCTCCTTCAAGGTCCTCTGGTTTTTTTGTTTTTTCTTTTCTTTTCCATATGCAAATGCTTTCCTCTGTCTTCCAAGCTGCTGTGCACACCCCCCTGATTTGTTTCCTTGTGACCTTGCAGTAGCAGTATTGATTACTGTGGGGCAGTTGCATATGCACATGGCTGTACATCATGACACATTCTTCATCAAGGACTTGCCTCCTCCTATGCAAGCAAGCAGCAGCAGCAGCAGCTGGTGGGAATCTAGGGCATAGGCAGCAGCACGCAGTTAAGTGTACTGCACATGTTTTCTGTGGGAGCACCTCCATCCCCAATTATGTTGATGAAGGGCACAGTAGTACAAGGTCAGGCTTTCCAGACTCTCAAACCTTGTGAGGTTTTCAAATGCTTGATTTGAATGTAAGGCACAAATGACATTCTATTGCTTCAGATGTAGGAATCATGTCCAAGATCCTTCCTCCCTCCCTCAGACACAGGCCTTGGGAGTTTGCAAAAAACCATAAAACAGACAGGACTTACTTTTTGTGGCATGCATGCCTCATGGGGTTTTCTAAATGAAACCACCGAATCTTCTACAGAAACATTTGTGCCACCATGCTTCTGGTACATTTGTAGACACTTTTTTGGGTCTGCAATTCTGGTCTGCATTTTGATCCTGTTGCTTTTTTGCTATTAAGCCCCTACCCTTCTATGGATTGAAATCTCAAGAAAGCATAGTAGAGGGGTTGCTTTTCTTTGGGCAAGTTGAACTTCACATTACCACACTTTTACCAAATGGCTGCTGTGTCTTGATCACTGAGTCCATTTTAGGCTTGGAAAATTTATTTAGGGCTATGCAGAATTTCTGCAAGTGAGAGGACAAGGTAGTTGGTATGCAATGGCTAAGACGAAGCGCAAGCAGCTGGCAGCCCTTGCAGCAGTCAATGAAAGCATCCCAGTTACTACTACTGATGGTGAACATCACAAGATGGATCCTCCTGCTGCGGAGCAATCAAGGTGTTCCAGAAAAACAACTTTGAAAGAGCACTCTCCAGAGACAGAAGTGAGACATCAGCGAGTGATTATCTGGATTCCTCCTGCGATTCCAACATCACGATCAGAGGCAAGTACAAATACAATTGCTCAAGTGCTGACAAATGGAACACCTTCCAGAAAAAGGAACCACAACAGTGACAAGAGTAAAGCTGCTGGCAATGAAAGAGGCCGAATCAACAAAAGCTTTTCAAAGGTTAGTTTATCAAAGTGTCCTCTTATTACTCTCTCCATTGTCAGCAGCTCTGGGTAATCAAAGATTCCAACTGCTCACCAGACCCATTGCTTGATTGCAATTAGGGTTCAGACTGCTCAGCTAAGCTTGCTAATTATTAGATTGCTGTTTTAAGATGAATGGAATGTCACCCTTGAACTCTCACACGGTAATGTCTCTCTCACTGCGTTTCAGGTCATCTTCAAGGTTGGCAACTGGAGGGAAGAGAAAATTATCAAAGAGGCTGGGCCTTCTTTGATGGGGCCCACTGCAGTTGTTGAAACAGACAAAATTTCTCAAAGGTCAAGCACAAAGACTAGGTCTGATACATCGCCCACAAAAAAGACAAAGACTCAGAGGGTGGTCTTCAATATCCCTTCCTTGTGTGAAGAAGCTGATGGAGCTATTCCAATTGGTAATTCTCAGGACCCTCCAGGAGGAGAAACACAAGGAATAGCTGAACAGAGCAATGTTGAGGGGGAGTCACTGATGGAGTCTCCCACAACATTGAGCAAGAGGAAGACACCAAGGAGGAAGGCTGGCTCCCTGAAGGGTCTGCTGGCTGCCAATCCACTCTTTCAGAGTCCTCCTCCTGGACAGAGAGAGGAGGAGCTGCCTCTTATGAGCAGAGGAGGAGTAGATGCCATTATGGGAGGGAATGAGCAGGCTCATGTGGAGAAAAAGAAAGGTCCAACCTCTGTTAGAAAGCAAGAGAACACCCTTGACAGGAGGCGAGAAAGGGCTCTAGGTGTACCTTCACGGCACTCAAAAAGGCTGGCAAAAGAGAGCCCCAGGAAAGAATTGTTGACAGAACCAACAGCAGCACAAACTGGAGTGGAAGCATCAACAAGAGATTTTCACCCCATGAAGATGACTGAGACCATCCAGAGAATCTCAGGATCACCACCAGGTATGGTTTTGCCCACATCAGTGTCTCCATCCACTGTGCCCATTTCGGCAGGTCCACAACAAACAGGAAGCTTTGATGTGACACCAACAACAGAAAAGCTGCCACAGCATGTATTGCATGTGAAGGGTAGTTTAGAAAGAGATGCTTCTGGTAGGGTGGCACCAATAGTAGATACAAGCATACTGCAGCAATCTATGGCTCCCCAATCTCTCCCCTTAAGTACACCAAGCCTGGTAAAGGAGGCATTGACATTGGTAGGAACGGTTGAGACTGTGGTCCAGTCACAGACTAGGCTGTTGCGGTCGGGTAGGATGATTGACCTCCAACCTGGAACAATCCCTCCACAGACACTCCCCTCAGAGAGGTCTAGTTATACACCATCTCCCCTGCCAAATAGCTCAGAGAAAGCTGGCACAGCAACCAGAAGCCTTCTTGCTGCTGCTGCACAGATCTCCAATGCTGTTACAGTGCCAGATGCAGAAAAGAATCCCAAACTGCAAGCACCAGATCATGCAACTTGCCTGCTGGCATATGGATTCAAAGCTACCACCTCTTCAGGAAACCATCTGACTTGTGGAATGGAGAGCAGCACAGTCACACCCACAGGCTTACAAACAATTAGGTCTGTTGCTGGGCTTGCTGAAGACAAGGAGACTTGGTGCAAGGGGAATAAATTGCCAGTGCAACATGCATACAGTGGTATGATTCGATCTGGACTGGGGAAAATCAATGGGCAGGCAATTGAGAAGCCTATTAGTGCAACTACATGCATTCAAGACAAAGAGATCAATTTCCCAGGCACAAAACAGAATTCTCATGAAGGCATTGCTGCACACCCACAAGCAGCCATGTGTGGTGTAAACCATTTCTTGCCTCCAAAACTAAGCAGCAGGCCACTTCAAATGCCAGAAATCTTGAATAGTGAGCTAGCTCTTAGTAAGCAAGTAAATAGAGTGGCAGTGGTAAAAGCAAAGCTGGAAGAAGGTGGGGGATTAACAGACTGGCTAGTTGAGCATGGGCTTGGGGTCTTTGTGGGATTGTTTGAAGAGAGACACGTTGATGAAGGGGCTTTGCTACAGCTCACAATGGAAGATCTTAAAGAGATGGGAGTTCATGCAGTGGGTCCACGCAGAAAACTAATCTGGGCAATAGAGAATTTGTGATGGATTTCATCCTTTCACTCCAAGGGGTATGAGAATTCACCTCATCAGAAGTTTATGCTCTTTTAATACTTTCTCCCAGATCTTATGTTCATAAGAATCATGCAACCTCCGGATTGTTTTAACAAGGGGAAATCTGCTCCAATTTTTATTTCATTTTTTGTGTTTCCTGTGGTGACTGCATATAGAAGGGTAGTACAGCCCTGAGAGATACAATGCAGAGGGGAAGATTGGTATTTTGCAGCATGGTGAGAGTCAATGGTGTGTTTTGGGGGCTTTCAATTGACAGAAGTGAGGGAAAAAGAAAAGAAAAAACAAGCTTAAACCCTTCAACTTGGTCAAGTGGTTGAAGGGTTTAAGCTTGATAAAAATCAAGTCTATTTGTCTAAAACCCTGACACTAAACCCAAACAACCCAGACTAGAGCTCTAAAAACTTGAGTATATAATTTGGGGTCCAACATTATGTTTGAGCAGGAGTCCAACCCGCCAATCAGGCTTATATGTGCACGGGCTTCTTTCCTTGTTTACTTCAGTAGTGGTTCAATGCAATATTAGGAAAGACCCAGTACCAACACATGTCCCTTGTAGGCCAAGACATATTCTCTCTGCTTGGAATATGCATGTCAAATGCATGTTCTTTGCAACCCAAAACACTTAGACACAACACATGCAATTTCATGTAATAGGCATTCCTTCCATCACACCCACACATAGAACAGATGGATTGTGTGCCAAACACCGATATGTGCACTCATGACATAGTCTTCAGGGATATCAACTACATGCAAGCAAGCCCCTTGCAATCCCTTGCCCATAGTACCAATGGCATGCCATACTAAAATTACAAGGTTGATACAATTCTATTGAATAATATTAAATCCAATACAAGAGAATGCAGTTTTTCTTACACAAAAGCCAGCAGCTCATGACACATGTGAGATAAACTCTGTGGTTTCATCCATTACAATGTACATGTCGTGCTTATTCTGGCATATATTACATTAAAATTACAACTTGATGTTAAGTTATGGTGCACATATTAGGCTGGAATTGTTGCAAGGAGTTGGATACAGGGGGCATCAATGCAAGGCACTCTGCAGAAGTAATTACAATGGTGATCAGTATAGCCTTGCATGAAAAATACAATGTGCATCTCCCTCTTGTTGTGGGTTTTAGGGTTTAGGGTTTAGGGTTCTTAAGTTTGTCTCAATTTTTACATCAGGCATGTGAGATTTGGTTTCAAACATGGGATCTTGTGGTGAAGAAATAGGTTTTTGTATGGGTACTTACTTTCAAAGTTTTCTCAACTAGAGCGAACAGTTGACATGCTGCTCTTTACATGTGAGCTTCATCACCATCTCCACTCCAAGGAAGGTCCTTCACACAGCTCTTTGTCATGTGGGCAAGTGCAGCAGTACTCATGTTTTGCATGACAAAGAGAGTGCAAAGAGAAAGACCAAGAGGAACCAGAAATGAACTGCAAGTGAGCATCCATGGCATATCAGATAAGTACTCAAAATCTCTTTCAAGATTCAAACCTAGTTTGCTCAATCAATCAGCCTGCTCATCAAGCACAGAAGAGCCTCAAACATCAAACCCATCTACCACAAAGCTCAGTCTGTAAACTAGCAACAGTCCTGTGGTGAATTCTCAACAACTGTCACCTATTTCCATTTGCTCAATTCAGAGAGGCAATGCAGAATGAAGCACAAAACATTCAATGAAACCCATCTACCACAAAGCTCAGTCTGCAAACTAGCAGCCATACTGTGGCAAATTCTTAACAATTGTTTCCAATTTCTGTTTGCTCAATTCAGAAAGGCAATGCAGAAAGAAGCACAAAACATTCAACAAATAGAATAGGCCTGTTGTTTCCAGGTTCAAGAGGAGTGACCCGACTCTCCAATACTCTTGATGCTGCAGTCATCCTTATTCAAGAATCCATGTTTGGAGACCAGGGATTCAGGCATAAAACCCTCTCCAACTGCAACTGTGATGGGACTGGGCCTTTGCGAGGCATGTGCCATATCCTGCTTCAACCTTTTCACTCTCTCAGCAAAGATTTCCTGAAGCTTCATCTTAGCTTCAAATAAACACAAAAGCAAAGAAATAAGATGCTCCTAAACTTCATGATTGCTTAGGAGATTGTCCAAACATCCATTGAAGACAGAGTAGCAGACACCCTACCACCAGCAGAAACTCCATCCTCACAGTCAAGTTCTTATAATGAAAATAAGTAACCGAAGCCACAGGCCACATGATGCACAAAACCTCTCAGAATCAGTGTGTGTTCCATGTGTCTCCTTCCAATCCCTTCCCCTTCTTCCTCCTTACTTCACAGAAAAGTTCAGAACAACATCACAGCATCCCTTGTGCATGGCAAGCTCCACTGCATCAAATGGACACCTCCCACCCCATCTAAAAAAACTCTCCTTCAATGGCATCTTCCAATAAATCATCAGCACGATTGATCTTATCCTGATCAGCACATGATAGTTTATCCTCCAATTGTGTTGTGGAAGCTGCAAAATGGTTGCACAGATGGGAATAGCACTTGCTTCTCTTGGGACAAAACTATGTACAGCCCCACTTCACCCAGTGTACAAGATTAAGCCAAGAGGACAAAGCAATTAATTTGACACTTTTTTCACTTCAAGCCGCACACTCAATGTACAAGATAGTCAAGAGGAGAAAGCAATCCATCTGACGTCCTTCAATGCAGGCTGCACACCCATATACAAGATATACCTAGTTAAGAGGACAAAGCAATGAACCTGACAGACACTCTTCACTGCATGCTGCACCCACTGCACAAGTGAAGAGGACAAGCAATCAATCTGAAATTGTTCACTCCAGGCACCTAATGTACAAGATAGTCGAGAACAAAGCCATCAATCTGACAGTCTTCACTGCAGGCTGCACCTTGTGTACAAGACAGTCAAGAGAACAAAGCAATCAATCACGTTAGATGGAGAATGTACCAGAACAATTAGAAGAACCACAGAGGAGGAATCATGCAAGGGTGAGGATTAATAACAGGAGGGAAAAGTCTTATTTCAGACTAAAGAAATATGACCATGAATGGTCAGTTGCAAAAAAGCATTTCTGAGGCACAAAACCCCTTGCCTCAGATTTTCTCTACTGCTAAATATTATCAGTTTGACCCACCAAAGCTTTCACACACCAACTACTGCCTACAGGGTGAAGCAAAAAACTTGACAATTTTTTCTAAATTGGCTTAGCCAGATCTGCTATGTGGCTGAGATGGTTACAGATTTTACCTACTGTATGATAATGCCACCTACTGATTTCAGGAGATATGGCACCCTTCTGGATATAGCTATTAGATCAAACAAATAACCAAATGAGGCTCTGCAAAGGCACATTACCCCTGCTGCACACACTTTGGTCTTCCCTCTGCGAGGCCCTTGCCTTCGGAGACCCCACTTCATTGGACATTTTTTTTTCTGTTTTTTCTTTGTCAAAAGGAGAAATCACCTAATGTGTTCTTCTTGCTCATAGCTCCAACAAGAAGCAGAAAACTCAGCTAACATCCCCTTCCCTTCTTGATCTATTAGATCACACCTGACACATAAAAACTGACAGATCTTTTTCGCCGAATGTATCAGACCTAGCTTTTGAGGTCCTGTGTGCTTGTTCCTACAATCATGTCTTGCTGGCATAGGTTAGCATACCATTCAAGCTAGTAGTCCACTGCTTCTTATACTCAATCCCAAGTGCATCTCCTTGGTGACCTATCTAAATGTTCTTTGATTCAACAAATAACAGCATCAGTCAGTTGCTGTTGCTGCTCCATTGCAGCTTAAGACTGCAAGGCCTTGGTATCCAGAATATAATAGGATTAAAGCTCTGGGGCTATAGGAAGGCCCTAGAAAGCATTTGCTAGCATTCAATGCGGACTGTTGAAGCCACAGCACGAGCCCAGAACTTCAATTGAGATTTCATATCTACACCTCCTTCACCAATGGCAGCAGGCATGTGCAAGTTGAGAACAGGTGATTCCGGTCGTCTAGGGATCCACATCCCATGCTTTGGAGAGTATACTCGTACACGTGGCGAACTGATTCGGAGAGGCTGCAGCCCATCTTCAGAACCAAGGATTTTCAATCCTGGAAGCATACTGACAACCTCTGGGGTCAAATCATCCTTACTCACTTTGAAACCCAGGTCACTCCAACCCCTCAACTCATCATACTCCAATTCAGTCAAGCTCCTAGTGCCCTTCATTCTCCTTCTGGGCTTTCTTTGAGCCTGGGCCTGAGCCTGAGCCTGGCATTCAGTGTTGCTTTCTGCGAGCGGAACTCTCAGCTGATCAACAGAAGAAACAGCAGTCTTAAGCCTTGATGATGGCATGTTTCCAGGTATCTGCTGACTCTGCAACCAAAAGAGAAAAGCAAAACAAGGTTCAGAAATCCAGAAGAATCTCGCCAAAGAAATCCCTGCCTGCCATGCTAGTACCTTAGAACAAAGTAGGAAAAGAATGTGCAAAGAGAGAGCAAACGAAGGTGCAGCAGGAACAAAGCTCCTCGACAACATCCTGAAACCAGTTAGGACAAGCTCAGGGACATCCTTTCTTGCCGACATGCTCTTCTTCGGAACGTTTCTTCTCTCTGTGATGATAGGGAGTGGTAGGGAAGAGAGAGAGAGAGAGAGAGAGTAGGACGGACAGACCTTAGCAAAAATGTCGTTCTCCAGTTCTTCGTCTTCTCTCACATCCGTGAGTCGGCCAGGCGGTAGTGGCAACGCGGCAGCAGGCAACGCGTTCCCTGTTTCCCCGGCGGCGCTGTGAAGAACATGATGCCGGTTAGGAAAGACAGTAGTGTCATCGACAAGCGAAGGCGCTGTTGTCTCTTGCTTGGCATCAAGGTGCTGGTTGAACTCAATCCGTAAAACCTCTTTCTCCTCCTCCTCACACCGCAACTTGGCATCTATGAGCTTGACCTTCCGCTCGCCTGCGGAAGCAAACATGAGTCCTCCTCCTCCTCCTCCTCCTCTACGTGGAATACAATCTCCGTCCGACAAACGTCTCCGCTCTCCTAATCTGCTGGTACGCAGAAGCTGACTCTTCTCTCGCGGGCCCAAAATCGCTGCAACTCGCAGCCCCGATGACGAAGACGAAGAAGACGAAGAAGACGACGAAAACGAGGAAGAAGCAGAAGACGCCGTGGTGGTGGCCGTAGCAGCAGCCACGAGCACAGGCTGCACCATCTCGATACTCCGAAACGGAGAAATTGTCGCGGGAGATCTGTCTACAACAACAACAGCGCCGTGAAGAGTAGGAGACGACTCATCTTGCGACTGCTTCTTCTGCAAAGGCCTAGTACCTGAGCCCGAAGCTGAGGAGGAAGAGCAACTGGACGATGACGACGACGACCATGCTACCACATTCTCCTGAAACCATCGCTCATCCAAATCCTCTATCAAAGACAACGCCGCATCATGTTCCCGCAACGTCGTCTCATTTCTTCTTCTCCCTCCTCCTCCCTCCATCTCCTTCTCCATTTCCTTTTCCACTCGGGACACTACTCCCTCGGTGTCACTACTCTTCTTCTTCTTCTTCTTCCCTTCGCAACAGCGCCGCCGCTCCAGCGGCCATCTCTTAGACTGCAAGCAAGCAAGTGAGTGTTGGTTCTACGCGCACCAAGCGAAGAAGAAGAAGAAGAAAGGCAAGCCCAAAACAACGGCCCGAAAAACACGACAAAATTTCAATCCCCGCAACAACGCTCCTCCTCACCACACCCCCTCCGCCCCCCGCCCCCCGCCCGGAAATATATATTTTAAAATTAAAATAAAAACACACGCAAATGAACGTGGTTCACAGTAGGCTAACTCAAGTGCTGTTTAATTTTTTTGGGGGTGGCGAGTTTTCGCCATTTTGCGAAAAATATTTTCAAAAAAGAATATTCCGTCAAAAATTCTCTTCTTTATATTAGAGAAAAATCGACAAAAAGGACCCCAAAAAAATTCACCAATTTGCCTATAATATAATATGATAGGGTGCTTCAGATTCTATACTTTCATATTTTTAATATCGCCAAATTTGGATAAATGCACTTATGGGACTATCAAATGTCTTTTTATTTCTCTGTGTACTTTTAAGGAACCTTGCCCATCAGAAGAACACTAGGGCATTATGCCAGGGGGGAGATACTCGATGTTCTCACGTTCCCATGAAAAGATAGTCGGTTCAATGTCTTGGAGGTTCATGGACGAGTGAATGGGTTCTCCTGAGCCCAAGGGTGTTCCCAAGTCTGCCTCAGGAGAGAACCCACTCGTACGTACACAGGAACCCGACAACTTTCTTTTGTTGGGGGGTGACCGTTTGGGGTTGTTGCTCGTCTTACTCAAGTGCAGCTCATGGCGTGAAAAATACAGCTACTTTTTGTCGTTGCTGTGGTGTTGGGAGCGCGTCATTTTGGTTTGCCTTTTTTTCCGTCTTCCATGGTAGGTAACGTGACTTGCTAATATAGCTACGAATCTTTTTCTTTTTCTTTTTTTTTTCCTTGTTTTGGGAGGGGGCAAACTTGTTTTTAGTCAAAGCAAAGAAAACCCTAGTTAATTTTTGTTTCTCTCTCTTTTGGGGGGAGGTTGTTTTTAGTCAAAGCAAAGAAAACCCTAGTTAATTTTTGTTTCTCTCTCTTTTAGGGGGAAGTTGTTCTTATTCAAAGCAAAGAAAACCCTAGTTAATTTTTGTTTCTCTCTCTTTTAGGGGGAGGTTGTTCTTATTCAAAGCAAAGAAAACCCTAGTTAATTTTTGTTTCTCTCTCTTTTAGGGGGAGGTTGTTTTTAGTCAAAGCAAAGCAAACCCTAGTTAATTTTTGTTTCTCTCTCTCTTTTGGGGGGAGGTTGTTTTTAGTCAAAGCAAAAAAAAAAACACTAGTAATTTTTTTTCCTCTTTGTTTGGGGGGGGGGGGGGGGGGGGGGGG